>ERZ1026860.642-NODE-642-length-21313-cov-4.543795_pt1 | contig 21313 bp, 19 predicted proteins | sample MGYA00380160_ERZ1026860 | MGnify/ENA primary metagenome ERZ1026860 (study PRJEB33269, sample SAMEA4719796) | human gut metagenome | biome: human-associated habitat; feature: organic feature; material: feces | place: Cameroon | collected 2013-10 ... | reverse complement strand
GGGGGCTTACGCCCTTCAGCGTCAGCACGGCGCTTACCGCCGCGCCCAGGGGAAAGGACGAATCGACCGTCAGGTCGGGAAAATCCAGCACCCGGTAGGTAATCAGCACGCCAAGGGAAAGGATGGCGTAAATCAGGCCTTCTTCAAAGATACCGATGATCATGGACATGTGGGGTTTCCTCCGATATATACAGGCGATGGGGAAAACGGGGCAAAGCCGGAGGGGAAAACGCCCCTCCGGCGGGAATGCCTTACTTGGTTACGTCGATGCCGCGGGCCAGTTCCGCCTCGGGAATGGTTACGCCAAGGGCTGCCGCCACGTCGGGGTTGTAGCTCATATCGCCGCCCTGGCTGCTTTCAAAGGGCATGTCCGCCGCGGAAGCGCCCTGAAGCACCTTGGCGGCCATCAGGCCGGTCTGGCGGCCCAGCGCTACATATTCCACGCCCTCGCAGGCGATGCAGCCGTTTTTCACCTGCTCAATTTCGCTGCCGAATACGGGCTTGCCGGCCTCGTTGGCCTTGTCCAGCACGGTGGACAGGTAGCTGACCACGGTGTTGTCCGTCAGGTTGGTCATGCAGTCCACCTTGGGCAGCAGGCTGTCCAGCGCCAGAGGAATATCCGCGCCGGTGGAGATGCCGCTGGCCACGATTTCAAAGCCGTACTGGCCCGCCAGATCCTGGTACAGCTTCAGCTGGCTTTCCGAATTGGTTTCGCTGGTGGTGTACAGAATGCCGATTTTGCTTGCCTCCGGCAGCAGCGCGCGAATCAGCTTCAGCTGGGCCTCCACAGGCAGCAGGTCGCAGGTGCCGGTGGTGTTCATGCTGCTGGTGCCGTCCTCCCTGGCCAGCATGGCGGCCACAGGGTCGCTGACGGCAGTGTAAATGACGGGCTTGCCGTTATCCATGCAGGCGTTTACGGCAGCCTGCGCCATGGGGGTGGCGATGGCGCACACCAGGTCGCAGCTTTGGGCCAGCTGCTGGGCGATCTGCTGGGCCATGCCCATATCCGCCTGGGCGTTCTGAACGATAAAGGTGACATTGTCACCCTCCACATAACCGGCCTCGGCCAGGCCCTGAATGAAGCCCTCACGGCAGTTATCCAGGCTGGGATGCTCGGCAAACTGGGCGATGCCGATGGTGATATTTTCGGCCATGGCCGAAGCGGACAGGATCAGGCACAGGGATAGGATCAGTGCAAACATTTTCTTTTTCATGGTTTTCATCCGCCTTTCATGATTTTCCCCAGGTATGAAAAAACGCCCCAAGCAGCGTCTTTGCTGCTTGAGGCGGAATTTCCGCGGTGCCACTCAATTTCCCCGCCAAAGCGGGCTCCTTCATCGCGTACCAGCATACGCGCCACCTGGATAACGGGTGTGGGATCCCGTCGGCTGCTACGGCGCAAAGCGCTTTCGCCGCCGCCCTCGGAAGTCCATTCGCCGCCCCGTCGTGGGCCGTGGTTTCACTGTTCACGGCTCCCTTTGCCACGCTGGAGGGAGGTTACTCCTCTTCCTCAACGGTTTGATGGGGGTATCATACGCTCCTTTATGAGCCTTGTCAAGGGGCAAAATTGTTTTTTTATGTTTTTTATCCGACCCCTGTGAATTGTTATTGACAACTTGTTGACAATCGTTTGTGCAAACGTTATAATAACACCATAAGGAATTCCAAAACTGAATCCCTATCATACAGAAAGGACGTGTCCATTCTATGAAAAAACTGTTGGCCCTGTTGTTGGCCGCCATGATGCTGCTTGGCCTGTGCAGCTTTGCCAGCGCCGAGGAAATCGACCCCGCCCTGATCGAGGCCGCCAAGGCTGAAGGCGAACTGGTTGTGTACGGCTCCTGCGAGGAAGCGTACCTGATCGCCGCCTGCCAGCACTTTGAGGAACTGTACGGCATCAAGGTAAGCTATCAGCGCCTGTCCACCGGCGAGGTTGCCGCCAAGATTGAAGAAGAAAACGGCAATCCTTCCGCTGACGTGTGGTTCGGCGGCACCACCGACCCCTACAACGAAAGCGCCGCCAAGGGCCTGCTGGAAGCCTACGAAGCCAAGAACGCTTCCCACCTGGTCGGCCCCATGTACCGGGACGCCGACGGCTACTGGTACGGCATTTACAAGGGCATTCTGGGCTTCATGGTTAACACCGAAGAGCTGGAACGCCTGGGCCTGGAAGCCCCCAAGGGCTGGAACGACCTGCTGAAGCCCGAATATAAGGGCCTGATCTGGATGTCCAACCCCAACACCGCCGGCACCGCCAAGCTGGTCATCAACACCATGGTGCAGATGAAGGGCCATGACGAAGCCATGCAGTACTTTGTGGACCTGGACAAGAACATTGCCCAGTACACCAAGAGCGGCTCCGGCCCCTCCAAGAAGGTGGGCGTGGGCGAATGCACCATCGGCATCGGCTTCCTGCATGACGGCATCACCCAGATTCTGATGGGCTATGACAACATCGGCCTGATCATCCCCGAGGAAGGCACCAGCTTTGAAATCGGCGCTACCGCCATCTTCAAGGGCGCCAAGCATCCCAACGCCTCCAAGCTGTGGATCGAGTATGCCCTCAGCCCCGAGTGCGTGAACCTGGCCAAGGAAAACGAGAGCTTCCAGTTCCTGGTGATCGACAACGCCGAGCAGCCCAAGGAAGCCACCGACTTTGGTCTGGATCCCGACAACGTGATCGATTACGACTTCGCGGACGCCAAGGCGAACACCTCCAAGTACGTTGAGGACTTCTTCAACGCTCTGGGCGCGGCCGCTGACGACCGTTTCAAGACCGAGTAAAGAAAAGCGTCGTTACGACGCACCCGCAGGGGCGGCCCAGCGCCGCCCCTGTATTCGATTCTTCTGATCTTTTTAGGGGGCTATGCAATGCAGTTGAACAAGGCGCAAAGCGCCAGGCTGGACCGCAAAAAGCTGTTCGGCGACCCCGTTATGGTATCCACCATTGTGGTGCTGCTGATTTTTCTATCCCTGTTTATCCTGTATCCTCTGGTAATTCTGCTGATTGACAGCGTGGCCGCGGACGGCCATGTTACGCTGGATGTGTTCAAACGGGTGCTGGACATGGGCACCTTCCGCACAGCCTTTGGCAATACGCTGCGGCTGGGCTTTATTGTGGGATTTGGTTCCACGCTGCTGGGCCTGCTGTTTGCCTATGTGGACGTGTATGTAAAGGTGCGCTCCCGGGTGGTGAAAAAGCTGTTTGACGTGGTCAGCATGCTGCCTGTGGTTTCGCCCCCCTTTGTGCTGAGCCTGAGCATGATTTTGCTCTTTGGCCGTTCGGGACTGATTACCCGCAGCCTGCTGGGCATTTATGATTCTGATATTTACGGTCTGCACGGCATCGCCATTGTGCAGACGCTCACCTTCTTCCCGGTGTGCTATATGATGCTGAAGGGCCTTCTGAAAAATATCGATCCCTCGCTGGAGGAAGCCAGCCGCGATATGGGCGCAAGCCGGTGGAAGGTGTTTACCACCGTAACCCTGCCGCTGATGCTGCCGGGTCTGGGCAACGCCTTTCTGGTTACCTTTATCGAATCCGTGGCCGACTTTGCCAACCCCATGATGATTGGCGGCAGCTACGATACCCTGGCAACCACCATCTATTTGCAGGTAACCGGCGCGTATGACAAGGCAGGCGCCAGCGCCATGGCCGTGGTGCTGCTGTGCCTGACGCTGGTGCTGTTCCTGATTCAGAAATACTATCTGGAAAAGCGCACCTACGCCACCCTGACCGGCAAGGCCAGCCGCGCCCGTATGCTGATTTCGGATAAGAGCGTAACCGTTCCCCTGACCATCCTGTGCTCTCTGGTCAGCGCGTTCGTCATTCTGATGTATATCAGCGTTCCCTTCGGCGCGCTGTTTAAGCTGTGGGGCCGCAACTATTCCCTGGTGTGGGATCATTTCGCCTACATCTTTAAGTATGGCGGCATGAAGGCTTTCCGGGATTCCTTTATCCTCAGCCTGATTTCCGCGCCCATTACGGCCCTGTTCTCCATGATTATCAGCTATCTGGTGGTCAAAAAGAACTTTAAGTCCAAGGCCTTTATTGAGTTTGTGAGCATGCTGGCCATGGCCGTGCCCGGCACGGTGCTGGGTGTGGGCTACATTCGCGGCTTTGCCAACGGCGTGTTCAAAACCGGCTTCCTGCAAGGACTGTACGGCACGGGCACGATTCTGGTCATCGTGTTTGTGGTGCGCAGCCTGCCGGTAGGCACCCGCAGCGGTATTTCCGCCCTGCGGCAGATTGATAAATCCATCGAGGAAAGCGCCTACGACCTGGGCGCGGGCAGCGGCAAGGTGTTCACCTCCGTAACCCTGCCCCTGATTAAGGACAGCTTCCTCAGCGGTCTGGTTACCACCTTTGTGCGGTCCATCACCGCCATCAGCGCCATCATTCTGCTGGTAACGCCGCAGTTTATGCTCATTACCACCCAGATCAACGAATTTGCCGAAAAGGGCAAGTACGGCGAGGCCTGCGCTTACGCCACCATACTGATTCTGATTGTGTATATCTCGGTATCGCTGATGAATCTGGCGATGAAGTTCTTTGGCACCAGCCGCAAGCCCAGGCGGAAGGCCGATTGACCATTTGGAGGAGGAAAGAACCATGGCAAAGGAAAGCAAGGGCGTTCGCCTGGACCATATTTCCAAAATTTATAAGGACCCCAAAACCGGCAAGGATTTTTACGCCGTGCATGACGTATGTCTGGATATTGAGCCGGGCAGCTTTGTGACCCTGCTGGGCCCCAGCGGCTGCGGCAAAACCACCACCCTGCGCATGATCGCCGGGTTTGAAAGCCCGGACGAGGGCGAAATTTATCTGGGCGGCCAGCCCATTAACGAGCTGACCCCCAACAAGCGGGACACCGCCATGGTGTTCCAGAGCTACGCGCTGTTCCCGCATTATAATGTGTTTGACAACGTGGCTTACGGCCTGAAGCTGCGCAAGGTGCCCAAGGATGAAATGGAGCGCCGGGTAAAGGAAATGCTGGAGCTGGTGGAAATGGGCGGCATGGAAAGCCGTATGACCAACCAGCTGTCCGGCGGCCAGCAGCAGCGCGTGGCCCTGGCCCGCGCCCTGGTGGTGCAGCCCGGCGTGCTGCTGTTTGACGAGCCTCTCAGCAACCTGGACGCCAAGCTGCGCGTGACCATGCGCACCGAAATTCGCCGCATTCAGCAAAAGCTGGGCATTACCGCCGTGTATGTAACCCACGACCAGTCCGAGGCCATGTCCATCTCCGACCAGATCATTATCATGAAAAAGGGCGTGATTGCCCAGATGGGCACGCCCAAGAACATCTACTATCATCCCGCAGATGAGTTTGTGGCGGACTTTATCGGCGAGGCCAACTTTATTGAAGGCAAGGTACTGTCCATGGACGGACGGGACTGCGTGGTGGAAGCGGACGGCCATACCGTAACCGTGGAAACCGATGTTCCCCGCAATGTGGGCGACGACGCCAAAATTGTGCTGCGGCCCGAGGCCATTCGCATTGGCGAAACCGGTCTGCTGCCCTGCCGGGTGGAGCTTAGCTGCTTTATGGGCAGCTACCAGAACTATCATGTGCGCCTGACGGATGGCACCCTGGTCAAAATTACCGATAACTGCCCCATTAACAAGCGGGTGTTTGAGGTGGGGGAACAGGCTGCCATCAGCTTTGATAAGGACTGCGCCCATTTGCTGTAGGCCCTGCGCTTTTTCAGCCGGAGGGGGACGATTTCCCCTCCGGCTGTTTTTGTGCTTTGCCGGGATGCCAAACTGTGCTATACTGAAAGCCCCTAGTCCAGTAAAGGAGATTTGGAAGCATGCCTACCTTTGAAACCGACGCCGCGGGCCTTTTGTGGGACGCTACCGCCGTGCCCAACGCCTTTTTGTGCGAATTTATGCCTGCCGCGCCGGATTTGTATGTAAAGGTCTACCTGTATGGCCTGATGTACGCCCACAGCGGCCTGAGCGATCAGGAAGGAATGCTGGCCGATCTGGCTCAGGCGCTGGCCATGCCCATGACGGATGTGGAAAAGGCCCTGCGCTACTGGGAACGCTGCCGCCTGGTGGAGCGCACCCGCAAGGAACCTCCGGGATACCGGTTTTTAAGCGTGCAGCAAATGTTTTTGCTTAAGCAGCAATCCCCTCAGGATAATGCGTATGAATCCTTTGCCCAGGCGGTGTACGCCGCTTTTGGCGACCGGCGCAAGCTGCATGGGGGAGAAACCGTGCTGGCTTATGAATGGGTGGAGGATTTGCGTCTGCCTGCCGAGGTGGTGCTGATGCTGATTCAGCACATGATCAATACCCGTGGCATTCAGTTCAGCTTTCAGGCCGCGCAAAAGGTGGCGGTGGATATGGCGCAGCTGGATGTGCGCACCGTGGAGGCGGCGGAGGGATATTTTGCCCGCTCCGAGGCGGCGCGTCAGGGGGCCAGGACCGTGCTGCGCCGTCTGGGCGGCAAGGGCCGGGAGCCGTCCGACGACGAGATGGATTTGTATGTGAAATGGACCGGCCCCTGGGGCTTTGAGCCCAAGGCCGTGCTGGCCGCCTGCGCCGAAACGCCCAAAGGTTCGCCTACCTTTGGCTATCTGGACGGCATTTTGAAGCGCCTGTACGAGCAAAAGGGCGGGCAGACCGTATCCGGCAAAAAAATGGCGCAAACTCTGGCACAGCAGAATGCCGAGGGCGACAGCATCAAGAAAATCATGCATGTTTTGGGCAAAAAGATTGAGGTTGTGGACGAGGGTATGCGGCTGGCCTACCGGGATTTGTGCAGGTTTGGGCCGGATATGGCGCTGCTGGCGGCACAGGCGGTTGGCCGCACACGCTCTGTGAACGGCCATACGCTGGACCAGGTGGCGGAGGTGCTGAACAGCTGGGAAGCCAAGGGCCTGACCGACGTGCAGACGGCGCAGGCCTATTTGCAGGAGGTGGAGGGCCTGAACCAGCGCATCCGCGGCTGGATGGAAAAAATGGATCGCAAGGGAGGCTGCACCGACGCGAACCGCACCCTGCTGCGCAAATGGAAAAACGACTGGCATATGCCCGACAAGCTGATGGATTTGGCGGCGGAATACGCGGCGGATTCAGAACGTCCAATGCCGTATATGGATAAGCTGCTATCCTCCTGGCGGGACGCGCATATTACCAGTGTGGCTGCGGCCCGGGAAAACCATGACCAGTTTGTGCGGCAGAAGAATCAGCCCGCCCCCGGCAAACGGGTGGTGGAGCAGCAGTACGAGCAGCGCGTCTATGACCCCAAAGAATTTGAAGGCCTGTCCGCGGCCCAGATGGAGGAGTTGAACCGGCAATGACCCGCGACCAGATATTGGCACAATTACAGCAGGAATACATGCAGCGCAGGGAGGATAACCTGCGCCTGTTTGAAAAACGCCGTCAGGAGGCCTGCACCCGCTGTCCGGGACTGGAGGAACTGCTGAACGCCCGCCATGCCGCAGTGATGCAGGGCCAGCCTGTTATCGGCGAAAAAAAATGAAAACTTGAACCTGGCCGGCGCCATGGCGGATTTGAACCGGCGGATTGCGGAACGCTTGGCCGCCGGGGGACTGCCGGAGGATTTTTTGCAGCCGGTGTACACCTGCGCCCGCTGCCGGGACGAGGGCTATGTGTATAACCCCTCCCGGCAGATGTGCTCCTGCATGGAGCAGGAGCTGATTCGCCGCCTGATGGCGGAAAACGGCCTGGACGACCGGCAGATTTTTGCCCGCTTTAACGACCAGTTGTACGATGGTCAGCCGGACGAAACCGGCGTAAGCCCGCGGCAGCGGGCCATGCTGAACCGTAAGGTCGCCCAGCGCTACGCGGAGGACTACCCCGATACCCAGACGCGGGATTTGCTGATTGCGGGCAAAAGCGGTCTGGGCAAGACCTTTTTGCTGAAATGTATCGCCCAGCGGGTGGCCCAGCGGGGGTATACACCCACCTATGTGAGCGCCTACCGTCTGTTTGAAACCGCCCGTCAGGCCTATATGGAAAACAACAGCGCCCTGATGAATCCCTATATGGACGCGCAGCTTCTGCTGATTGACGATTTGGGATCCGAACCGCTGATGAACAACGTAACCGTCACCCAGCTGTTCAACCTGCTGAACGAGCGTCAGATGGCCGGACGGCATACGGTTATCAGCACCAACCTGAACATGAAGGAATTGCAGGAACGCTACACCGAACGGATTGCCTCCCGGCTGCTGGATGAAACCGGCTGCGCCCGGCTGACCTTTACGGGAAGCGACATCCGCCGCAATGCGGGACGAAAGGCGGCCGACTGATGAATATTCAAATTTACGCCAGCAAAAAGAATCCGGATGTACTGAAGGCGGAACGCTTTTTTAAGGAGCGGCGCATTCCCTATCAGATGGTGGATTTAAAGAAGCATAAGCTGGGCCAGAAGGAACTGGAGGTTTTTGTGCGGGCGGTAGGAGCCCAAAACCTGGTGGACCGGGAGGGCAAGAAGGCGCTGGAGCGTCCGGTGGCCCATATGTCTACCGACAGCCTGATTGTGGCGGAACTGCTGAACGACCCGTCCGCGCTGCGCAGCCCGCTGGTGCGCAATGGCGGAAAAGCCACGGTAGGAGCGGCGGAGGACGTTTGGAAAAGCTGGATTGAAGCGGAAAAATGAATTTTTGCAAACGAAACTTGCAAAAATGGAACAATCAAAAAAGAAGAACAACAGCTTGTAAAATGATTGCACATAAAGGTTTTACGGCAATACGGGCTACTTTTTGAAAGATGCATGAATCCGAAACGCCCTGCGGAATGGTATTTTCCAGCAGGGCGTTTTTGGATGCTTTTTACACCGAAAAGCACGAATTACCGAACAAAATATTGTTTTTTTCCTGTTTTTTGCTTGAATTTTAAGAATGTGAATATTGCATGTCGGCTTTTGATGGAGTAAAATAGGCACCATACAACAGGGGGCCCCCTGTTCTTGGATGACAACGTCATCCAAGAAAGCGTCCTCTGTTAGTACGCCGGCGCTTCCGCACCGCCGGATGGGAGAGGAGCCTTGGAATGCTCAAGTATGCCGTCAAGCGCATTTTGCTTGCAATTCTTACCGTATTCATCATTGCGGCCATCACCTTTTTTGCGATGAACGCGATTCCCGGCGGTCCCTTCGCCAGTGAAAAGGCCCGCGACCCCGCCGCCCAGGCCATGCTGGAAAAGCGCTTTGGCCTGGATAAGCCTCTGGGCGAGCAGTTCGTCAATTATCTGAAGAACCTGCTTCACGGCGATTTGGGCATTTCCACCAAAACCAACCGGGAAATCAGCGATATCATCAAGGAGAGCTTTGGCGTGTCCGCTCAGCTGGGCCTGATGGCCGCTGTCATCGCCGTGGTCTTTGGTCTGGTGCTGGGCTGCATCGCCGCCCTGAACCGGGGCAAGTGGGCGGACCGGGTGATTATCTTCTTTACCACCCTGCTGGTATCCGTGCCCAACTTTGTGCTTGCCACCATTCTGCTGCTGGTTTTCTGTTTGCAGCTCAAGTGGATCGGCGTGTGGAACCCGGCCAACCCCAATTACATTTTGCCGGTAATCGCGCTGGCCATGTCTCCCATGGCCTACATCACCCGTCTGACCAAGTCCAGTATGCTGGATGTGCTGGGGCAGGATTACATCCGTACCGCCCGGGCCAAGGGCGTGCGGGGCAGCCTGGTGATTTTCAAGCACGCCCTGCGCAACGGCCTGATTCCCGTCATCACCTATGTGGGCCCCATGACGGCGTATATTCTGACCGGCTCCATGGTGGTGGAAACCGTGTTTACCATCGGCGGCCTGGGCACGCAGTTTGTAAAATCCATCGGCAATCGGGATTATCCCCTGATTATGGCGACCACCATTTTTCTGGCGGTGCTGATGGTGCTGGCCACCCTGATCAGCGACCTGGTTTACAAGCTGGTTGACCCCCGCATTACGCTGGAATAAGGAGGAAGCGTCGATGACCCATCAATTCAAGGACGATATGCTTCCCCGGAAGCATTTTCTGAGCCTTCAGCTGGATTTGAAAAAGTTTGCCCCCGCCACGGACGAGGAAAAGCGCCAGCACGAAACCATGCGCGAATCCACCACCTTTTTTAAGGACGGTATGCGCAAGCTGATGAAAAACCCCCTGGCCGTAGCCAGCATCATTGTGCTGGTTATCATGACGCTGATGATCGTGATCGTGCCCATGGTGTACCCCTACAGCTATTCGGACATGATCACCGTGGACGGCAAGCGGGATAAGAGCGCCAAAAACCTGGCCCCCTTCGAGTATTCCAAGCTGGAAACCCAGGCCATGGAGAAGGGTGAAAAAATCTTTCCCCATATCTTTGGTACGGACGAACTGTGCCGCGACTATTTTATCCGCGTGGTGTACGGCGCCAGGGTCAGCCTGCTGGTGGGCCTGTTCGCCAGCCTGATTGTGCTGGTGATCGGCCTGCTGTACGGTTCCATATCCGGTTACTTTGGCGGCAAGGTAGACCTGGTGATGATGCGCATTGTGGATATCATCTACTCCCTGCCGGATACCCTGATGGTGATTTTGCTCAGCGTGGTGCTGGGCAAGACCATTGGACCGCTGATTCAGGGAACGGCTCTGGCCAAAATTGGCAACAACATGATCAGCCTGTTTGTGGTGTTTGGCCTGCTGTACTGGGTGGGCATGGCACGGCTGGTGCGCGGTCAGATTCTGTCCATCAAGAACAACGAGTATGTGCTGGCGGCCAAGGCCATGGGCGCCAAGTCCGGGCGGATTATCCGCAAGCACATACTGCCCAACTGCATGAGCGTTATTTTCATCTCCGTGGCGCTGCAGGTGCCTTCCGCCATCTTTACCGAGAGCTTCCTCAGCTTTATCGGTTTGGGCGTGCAGGCTCCCATGCCTTCCCTGGGATCGCTGGCCAACGCGGCCCGGGGCGGTATGCAGATGTACCCCTGGAAGATGCTGTTCCCCGCTGTGGCGATTTGCCTGATTGTGCTGAGTTTTAACCTGCTGGGCGACGGTCTGCGCGACGCTTTTGACCCCAAGCTGAGGAGGTAAGGATATGAGTACGCCACTGCTGCAAGTCAAAAATCTGTCTACCACCTTTTCGGTAGACGCGGGCGAGGTGCGCGCCGTCAACGGCATTTCCTTTAATCTGGATCACGGCAAGGTGCTGGGTATCGTGGGCGAGAGCGGATCCGGCAAGAGCGTAACCGCCTATTCCATCATGCGCATTCTGGTGGAGCCGGGCAGAATTACCGGCGGCGAAATTTTGTACAACGGCGAGGACATTGTACGCTATTCCGAAAAGCAGATGCGCCAGTTCCGGGGCAAGCGGGTCAGCATTATCTTTCAGGACCCCATGACCAGCCTGAATCCCACCTTTACCATTGGCAACCAGCTGCGGGAGGCCATTTTGCTGCATACCGACCGGGACCGCAGGCAGGCCAACGCCCGCGCCCTGGAAATGCTCCAGCTGGTGGGTGTGAACGAGCCGGAAAAGCGGCTGAAGCAGTACCCCCACGAGCTGTCTGGCGGTATGCGCCAGCGCGTGATGATTGCCATGGCTCTGGCCTGCGAGCCGGATATTCTGATTGCCGATGAGCCCACCACCGCTTTGGACGTAACCATTCAGGCCCAGATTCTGGAGCTGATGAAAGACCTGCAAAAGAAGCTGGGCATGGCCATCATCATGATTACCCACGACCTGGGCGTTATCGCCGATATGTGCGACGAAATCATTGTGATGTACGCTGGCCGTGTGTGCGAGCGGGGCACGGTGGACGAGATTTTCTACAACCCACGTCACGAGTATACCAAGGGCCTGCTGCGGTCCATTCCCAAGCTGGATACCAACCACGCCAAGCTGCACCCCATCGCCGGTTCCCCGGTGGACCTGACCAACATGCCCAAGGGCTGCGCCTTTGCCTCCCGCTGCGACCACTGCATGAAAATTTGTTTGGAGCAGCTGCCCGAGGAGGTTCGGGTAAACGACAGCCACATCGCCTCCTGCTGGATGAATGTCAAGCAGGTTTACGACGAGGCCGCCAAGGAGGGAGAAGCCAATGAGTGAGCATCTGTTGCAGGTCAAGGACCTTAAGCAGTATTTTCCCGTTAAAAACGGCTGGTTCGGCACCATTCCGCTAAAGGCGGTGGACGGCGTCAGCTTTGATATTGACGCTGGCGAAACCTTGGGTCTGGTGGGGGAAAGCGGCTGCGGCAAAACCACCGTGGGACGCAGCATTCTGCACCTGTATAAACCCACCAGCGGCGAAGTGATCTACGACGGCAGGAAGATTACCCCCAAGAACGTTCATGAATTTCGGAAGGATATGCAGATCGTGTTTCAGGATCCCTATTCTTCCCTGAACCCCCGAATGACGGTAAGCGACATTGTAGGCGAGCCTCTGGATATTCATCACCTGTGCGCCACCAAGAAAGAGCGGGAGGAACGCATTGCCGAGCTGCTGAATCTGGTGGGGCTGAACAGCGACCACGCCCGCCGCTACGCTCACGAGTTTTCCGGCGGACAGCGCCAGCGCATCGGCATTGCCCGGGCTTTGGCGGTCAACCCCCGGTTTATTGTTTGCGACGAGCCGGTATCCGCTCTGGATGTATCCATTCAGGCGCAGGTCATCAACACCTTTGAGGAGCTGCAGCAAAAGCTGGGCATTGCCTACCTGTTTATCGCCCACGACCTGCTGGTGGTGCAGCATATCTCCCGCCGCATCGCGGTGATGTACCTGGGCAAAATTGTGGAAATTGGCCCCGGGGACGATATTATCAACAATCCCCAGCACCCCTACACCCAGAGCCTGATTTCCGCCATTCCCATTCCGGACCCGGACATTGCCCGCACGCGCCACCGCATTCCTTTGGAAGGCGATGTGCCCAGTCCCCTGCATATGCCCACCGGCTGCCCCTTCCGCACCCGCTGCCGCTACGCCACCGAGCGCTGCGCCGCCGAGTGCCCCAGCCTGCAGGAAACGGCTCCCGGCCATTCCATCGCCTGCTGGAACCCCCATTACTGACTCTAAAGGCCATTGGTCTTTGGAAATAAAAATCAGGAGGAAATATCAATGAAAAAGCTGCTTTCTTTGGTGCTGGCTATGATCATGGTCATGTCCTGCGCCGCCGCCGCTATCGCCGACGAAGGCTCCGAGCCCAACTGGGATGAGTACAACGCTCTGATCAGTGAGATCAAGTCCACCACCGACTTCGCCGAGCGCGAAGCCCTCATGCACAAGGCTGAGGACATGCTGATGGCTACCTACGCCGTCATCCCGCTGTACTACTACAACGATCTGTACATGCAGAAGTCCTCCGTGGAAGGCATCTATGCCAACCTGTTCCAGACCAAGTTCTTCCAGTACGCCACCAACGGCGACAAGGACAGCCTGACTGTGAACATCGCTTCCGAGCCGGATCACCTGGATCCCGCCCTGAACTCCTCTGTAGACGGCGCCTGCCTGGCCGCTCTGAGCTTTGCCGGCCTGTACACCTATGACGCCGAGGGCCAGACCGTTCCCGCCTGCGCCGAGGGCTATACTGTCAGCGACGATGGCCTGACCTATGTGTTTACCCTGAAGGATGGCCTGAAGTGGTCCGATGGTTCCGACCTGACCGCCGCCGACTTTGAATATGCCTGGAAGCGCGCCGCCGCTCCCGCTACCGGCGCCGACTACTCCTACATGTTCGCCGGCATCAAGGGCTATCCGGACAACCTGGCCGTGACCGCTTCCGAGGATGGCAAGACCCTGACCGTCGAGCTGGAAGCTCCCTGCGCCTACATGCTGGACCTGGCCGCCTTCCCCACCTTCTTCCCCGTGCCCAAGGCCGCTATCGAAGCTGCGGATCCCGACGGCACCAACCCCGAGGGCTGGTGCAAAGAGGCTGGCTTCATCTCCAACGGCGCCTTCACCTGCACCGAGTGGAAGCACAACGAATCCATGACCTACACCAAGAACCCCAACTTCTACGATGCTGACAACGTAAAGCTGAACACCATCAGCTTCATGCTGTCCGCCGATGATACCGCTATCTACGCCGCCTATCAGGCTGGCGATGTGGACTTCATCGACACCGTTCCCACCGACGTGGTGGCTTCCCTGATCAACACCGATCCCGAGTTCCATGTAATCGACGCTCTGGGCACCTACTACGCCGCCTTCAACGTCAAGAGCTCTCTGTTTGACGGCAAGACCGTGGAGCAGGCCAACGCCATGCGCGAAGCGTTCTCCAAGCTGATTGACCGTCAGTACATCGTGGACACCGTGGCCCAGTGCGGTCAGAAGGTTGCCACCTCCTTCATCCCCGCTGGCATGATGGATGGCAATGGCGGCATCTTCAAGGAGAATGACGACGCTTACACCTATCCCGTGGGCGATGGCTACTACGCCGAGGAAGTGGATGTGGACGGCGCTCGCGAGCTGCTGAAGTCCGCTGGCTACGAGTTTGACGACAACGGCATGCTGTCCGCCGATACTCCCATCAACATTGAGTACCTGACCAACGAGTCCTCCAGCCACATCGCCGCTGCCGAGTGCATGCAGCAGGACTTCACCGCCATCGGCATCAACATGACCATCCGCGTATGCGACTGGAACGTGTTCCTGCAGGACCGCAAGGACGGCAAGTTTGACTTTGCTCGTGAGGGCTGGATTGCCGACTTCAATGATCCCATCAACATGCTGGAAATGTGGATCACCGAATCCGGCAACAACGACTGCCAGTTCGGCCGCTAAGCAGGAGGCAAGGCCTCATCTATTCCGCTTAGAAAGTTTGGCGCAGAACATCTGGTTTTCCTGGACACGGGAAAACCAGATGCCTGGCGCTTGCATCTAAGCCAGTGGACGAAAAGAAGAAAAGGGCGTTTGACTTTCCGTTATGGAAAAGTCAAACGCTCTTTTATGTTGCATTCCTTCGGCAAGGCCGAAAACTCCCCGCCTGACTGACAAAGTCGGTCGATACAATTCCAGTCAGAGGAGCTGCGGCGCCTCCGACAACCTTCCAACGGGGTTCTTTGACAGGCTGAAACGTTCCTTTGCGTTGCTGGAATCTTTTTTGCTTTTCCAGAAGCCTTACCAAAATGGCTCTGCGCCAAACCAGTCAGCGCCCCCGCGAAGCGGAACAACTGGCCTGGACCTCACTAGGGGGCCAGAAAATCTTGCAGCTTCTGTCTGTTTCGCTCCAGATTGGGCACAAGCACCATCATGCCGTTGATGGTTTCGTCCGTGTAGGCGCCGTCAAAGGGCACATGGGCGGTTTCGATCTGTAAGGCGTCCCGGTGGGACAGCATGGGCGCCAGGGCCGCTATGTCGCTCAGCGACAAATCCGTCTGCACCTCTCCCAACAGGGAAATGGCCAGACGTGTCAGGGAAAATACGCCTTTCTGGGATAGCGGCTCCAAAAGCGCCTGAAGAAGCGCCTGCTGGCGGGCGGTGCGCTGAAAATCGCTGTCGATTTTGCGGATGCGGCTGTAGGCCAGCGCCTGACGACCGTTTAAATGCTGCACGCCGCTGTCTTCCAGCTGCAGGTTCTGGTTTCCTCCGTCCCGAAGCAGCTTGTTCAGATGCTTGCGCTCCGCTTCGGTCAGGTCGATGTCCACCCCGCCCAGCTGGTCGATTACATCCACCAGCGTGGAGAAGTGAACGGTGGCGTACCGGTCAATGGACACGCCAAACTGCTTTTCCAGGGTTTGCTTCAGCAGGGCTTCGCCGCCGTACATGTATGCCGCGTTCAGCCGGGTTTTTCCGTGACCGGGAATGCTTATATACAAATCTCGTAGAAAGCTGACCAGTCTGATTTGCCCGGTGGACGGCTGTATCTGGGCCAGCATCATGGTGTCGCTGCGGCCCTGGGCGCTGCCGTCCGCCGTGTCGATGCCGATCAGCAGTACATGCAGGGGCTTGCTTTCCTGGGCGTGGGCCGGCGCAAGGCCCAATAGAAAAAGGATCGCGCATACGAAGGCGGCGACCCTTTTGCGATGGCTTTTCATTGGTTCATCCCTCCCCGTTGATTTCTATGAATAGGAACGGGTCAGGTATGCTTTTTGCGGCTGTTAAGTATAGTCAGTATCAAACTGCACCACCACGTCATAGGTGGGATTAAGGGATTTGGCGTAGGCGGCCAGAGATTGATACAGGGCGTGCTTATCCTTAAAGCCGGCGGGCAGCACGCAGTCAAAAATCAGGTTGGTGCGGTCCTTGCCCGGGACCAGACGAAAATCATGCAGGGACAGGGCGGGGTCAATATTGCGCAGAAAATCGGCCATTTGCCGGTGCAGGCGGTTGGTGGTTTCGTCGGAGGTAACGATGGGGTCCATGTGGATGCAGATGGGCAGATGCATCTGCTCCGCCACTTCCCGCTCGGCCTGGTCGATCATTTCGTGAATGTCCAGAATGTTGCCGTCGGCGCTGACCTCGGCATGGACGGACGCGATGCAGCGGCCCGGTCCGTAGTCGTGTAGCACCAGATCGTGCAGTCCCAGAATGCCCGGCTTGGATAAAAGAATCTCCCGAATCCGGCGGATTTTGTCCGGGTCCGGCTTGCAGCCCAGCAGGCTGTCCAGCGTGTCATGACACACGTCCACGCCCGCCTTCAGCACCACAATGGCGACCGCCAGGCCGATATAACCGTCCACGCTGATGTGAAACGCCATGTGCAGCAGAATGCCCACCAGAACCGCGCCGGTGGACAGTACGTCGCCCAGACTGTCCTTGGCGGCGGCCAGCAGGGTGCCGTTATTCACCGCCGTGCCCAGCTTGCGGTAGTAAAAATACAGCCATAGCTTCATCAATACGCTGAATACCAGCACCGCCGCCACCATCCAGCTGGTGGACAGGGGCTGCGGATGCAGAATGCCCTTGACCGCATCGCTTAGCAAACTGAGGCCCATCAGCAGAATCAGCGCGCCCACGCCCAGACTGCCGATGTATTCCAGACGGCCATGTCCAAAGGGATGCTCCTGATCCACCGGCTTGTTGGCCAGACGCACGGTAATCAGGGTGACGATGCTGCCCGCCGCGTCGGACAGGTTGTTGGCAGCGTCCGCCATAACGGCCAGGGATCCGCTGAGCAGGCCCATCAGAAATTTCAGGGCGGCCAGCAGCACGTTGACCAGTATGCCCGTAACGGACGCCAATGTGCCGTAACGCTCCCGCACATCGTTATCGGTTACGTTTTGATAATCCTTAATAAAGTGGCGTATCAGCCACGCGGTCATACGCTTCGCCTCCCGGTAGTGAAATAAGCATGTTTTGGATGTCCGGCTATTATAACAGAAAATACCGGCAGGGGCAAGGACGGCTTTTGACGCTTTTCGTCAATTCTAATGCATTTTTCAGCAAATCAAAAGCGCCTTTGGAGCGCTGGCTTCTTTTCATGGCTGCAAATTTATGCTATAATGCACAGCATAGGACGGCCTTTCGCCCTATCATCCTGTCCAAGAAATCCCTCTCTTGGGAGTTGTCAGAGGGGCCGCAGCCCCTCTGACTGGAATCGTATCGTCTGGCTTTGCCAGGCGGGCGGGGAGTTTTCGGCTCTGCCGAAAACCTTCCGCCAGTTCTTCGGCAGAAAAGATCGCCGTCAGGCGAGCTTTTTTGACGGCTTGACAGGGCGGCCTTTCGCCCTATTCCAACCCTTGTTGTTATAAAGGAGCTAAGCAATGGCCAAAAGCAGGAAATCCCAGAAGAACAAAGGCCTCGGCGCAGGCATTATCGCGTTTGGAGGTGTTTTTGCCCTGTTCTCGGTGCTGTTTCACCCCCATACCATAGGCGCGTATGTGCTGGCGCTGGCCTTGAGCGGCCTGGCAGGCGCGATCATCCGCACCATGGCCCAGGGGCTGGACGTAAGCCAGAAAGCGCCGGAAAGCCTGCAAAAGGTGCAGGGGGAAACCGGTGTGGAGGCCGTGGACGCCTTGCTGGAAAAGGGCCGGGCCATGATTATGGAAATCCGGTCGGAAAACGATAAAATCCCGGACGAGGCCCTGTCCGCCAAGCTGGAGCAGCTGGAAAACAAATGCGCGGAGATTTTTCGCACGGTTTATGACAAACCGGCCAAAGCGTCCCAAATCCGCAAATTCATGGAGTACTACCTGCCCACTACCTTAAAGATGGTAAAGGCATACCGTACTCTGGACGAGCGCAGCGTTAACGGTGCGGAGGCCCAGTCCGCCAAAAACCGGATTCAGGACGCGCTGGACGTGGTGCTGAAGGCCTGCGACAAAATGCTGGATAACCTGTACCGGGACGATATGCTGGATATTACCACCGACATCGATGTGCTGGAGCAGATGCTCAAGCGGGACGGCCTGACCCAGACGGAGCTGGACAAGGCGGCCAGTCAGGCGCGGGCCGCTGCGGCCATTGACCGGGAGACGACCCGGGTGCAGCGGCAGCGGGCGCAGGAAGCCCGGCAGCAGACTGTCCAGGAGCAGGCCAAGGCCGCGCCGGCCATGCCCCAGTGGCATATTGACAGCACTGTCAAGCGACAGATGGAGGAGGCCCAGCGGCAGGCGCAAAGCCACATGCCCCAGACCCCCACCATGGATGGCGGCTGCTATCCCACCTATGATGGGCAGGCAACCGCTCAGGCTCCCAAGCCCGATCAGCAATAAGAGGAGGACGCTCACAATGACCGATATCAACCAGACCACCGAAACCAAGCTGCCGGAGGTGCCGGTGCTGACCCTGAATCCCACCGGTATGGCCCAGGATAAGGCCGTTTTGCAGGAGGTGCAGCAGGAATTGGAGTCTGCTCCCGCGCCTACCGCCGAAGCCGCCGCCAAGGCCGCCAGCGACGCGGTGCAGCAGCTGGATACCTCCTCCCTGACGGAGGAGGACAAAAAGGCCATTCAGGACTTTGTGCAGCAGATTGACATCAACAATACGGACCATGTGCTGCTGTTTGGCGCGGACGCTCAAAAGAAAATCGCCGATTTTTCCGACAGCGCCCTGGCCACCGTGCGCACCAACGATACCGGCGAGGTAGGCGATATGCTGGTAAAGCTGGTGAATGAAATCAAAGGCTTTGGCGACGCGGCGGAAAAGCCCAAGGGCATTGCCGGCCTGTTCTGGAACGCCAAGAAGGCGGTCAGCGATATGCAGACCAAGTACGACAAGGTAGAGGTGAATGTGGACGCCATCTCTACCGCGCTGGAGAATCACCAGGTGCAGCTGCTGAAGGATATCAGCATGTTCAATCACCTGTATGACATGAACACCCAGTACTTTAAGGAACTGACCATGTACATCATCGCAGGCGAGCAAAAGCTGAACGAGGTACGCTCTACCACCCTGAAGGAATTGCAGGAAAAGGCCGCCGCCAGCGGCGACGCCATGGACGCCCAGAAGGCCAACGACCTGGCCGCCAACTGCGACCGCTTTGAAAAGAAGCTGCATGATCTGAAGCTGACCCGGCAGGTGGCGCTGCAAATGGCTCCCCAGATCCGGCTTTTGCAAAACAACGACAGCCTGCTGGTGGAGCGCATTCAAAGCACCCTGTCCAATACGCTGCCCCTGTGGAAGAGCCAGATGGTCATCGCCCTGGGCATGCACCGCAGCCAGGAAGCCCTGAAGGCGCAAAACGCCGTTACCAACATGACCAACGAATTGCTGAAGAAAAACGCCGAAGCGCTTAAAACCGGCACCATCGAAACGGCCCGCGAGGCCGAGCGGGGCATTATTGATCTGGATACGCTGGTGCAGACCAACCAGAGCCTGATCGATACCATTAACGAAGTGATGAAGATTCAGGACGAGGGCCGCGCCCAGCGTCTGGACGCGGAGCAGAAGATGGCCGCCATGGAGGCCGAGCTGAAGCAGAAGCTGCTTGACCTGAAAAAGTAACCCCTGACGAAAGGAAGAATCCAGATTTCATGAAAACGAAACTGCCCATTTGGCTGTGCCTGGTCATTTCGCTGGCACTGGTGATCTTTGGGCTGGTATTTGGCACTGTGCGTGGATTTCACGATGAAAAGGCCCAGGTGACGGCCTGCCTGGAAAGCGAAAACGGACTGCTGGATGTGCTTGGCTACCGTGGGGCCGACGGGCTGAATCTGTCGGTGGTGGCGAAGCGGCACCTGGCGGCCGGCGATGAGGATTTGGCGGCGCTGGAGGCCGCCAGCCGTGCGCTGCAAAGCAGCCAGACTTCTCTGGAGGAGAAGAAGGCTGCGGATGTACGGCTGGAAACCGCTGACGCCGCCGTCAGCCGGAAGCTGAAAAGCAGCGACAGCTTTCAGCAAAGCCAGCGGGACCAAAAATATCTGGATATGCTGACGGGCGATATGAGCAACCTGTCCGGCAGCGCCGCAGCGGAAACCTATAACCAGGCGGCCCAGAGCTTTAACGACCAGCTGAACACGCCGGTGATCGGCGTGTTTGCCAGGTGGATGGGCGTTAAGCCCTGCCCCCTGTACCAGTAAGGAGGGATGAGGAAGATGAAAAAGAACGTCATCCGCATCCTATGCCTGTGCCTGGCTGTGGTGCTGCCCGCCTGCGCCCTGGCCGCCGCCCGTATGCCCGCCATGCGGGACGCTGTGACCGACGATGCGGATGTGCTGGGGCAGCAAACCGCCGCGGATATTGCGGAATATGCCCAGAAGGTGCAGGAGAAAACCGACATATCCATCCATGTGGCGATTGTGCATTTTCTGGACGGGCTGGACGCGCAAACCTACGCCAACCAGCTGTTTGAAAAATGGGCCCTGGGCGACGACGATCTGCTGCTGCTGGGAGCGGCGGGTGAGGATAGCTTTGCCACGGCTCTTGGCAAAAACGTGCAGAAAAAGCTGGGCAAAAATAACGCGGAAAATCTGATGTACACGTCCTCCTCCTTCAGCAGCCTGTTTCGCGGCCAGCAGTACGACGCGGCCTTTAACGCCTATTTTAAGGCCATGAACACGCTGATTGGCAAGCAGCTGAATCAGGAAATTCGTCTGGGCAAGCTGTTTGGGTCGGTGGAAACCACCAGTTCCGCTACGGACTACGGCAGCCAGCTATGGTCCGAGGTGATGCAGAATATTTATGATACCAGCGAAAGCCATCAGGAATACCAGATGGAGTACAAACAGAAAAGCAACGGCATGAGCGCCGGAGAATGGATTGTACTGGTCATTCTGATTGGCATCGTGTTCAGCCAGAGCAAGCCTGCCCGCAAAGGACGGCAGAACCGTAATTACCGGCAGTACGGCTGCGGCTGCTCACCCCTTGGGTGGCTGTTCAGCCTGTTTGGCATTAACGTGCTGATTGACAGCCTGCGCGGACGGCGCAGGTAATGCGATTACAATAAAAGCAAGAGGCGTGCCCCTTTGGCGGGGCACGCTCAGCCTGTCGAAAAAC
>ERZ1026860.641-NODE-641-length-21321-cov-13.633029_pt1 | contig 21321 bp, 19 predicted proteins | sample MGYA00380160_ERZ1026860 | MGnify/ENA primary metagenome ERZ1026860 (study PRJEB33269, sample SAMEA4719796) | human gut metagenome | biome: human-associated habitat; feature: organic feature; material: feces | place: Cameroon | collected 2013-10 ... | reverse complement strand
TCATCACGTCATCAAAAGAAAACCTACCAGATACCCATACCTCTGATACCCGGAACTACAGCAAACAAATTCTAAAATCCCATACACTATATCAATAGTATAACATTCATTTTCTCTTACGCAACCATGAAATATAAATACCTTTTTCTTTATCTGAGAAACACCCGCAGCAGCCTTTCCTTCATCCTGCTGTACCTCTGATACCGGATTGGCAGATCCATCCATGTCTTCTTGTCCACGATACTGCGGAAATGGCTGAAGGTCTCAAACCCGGTCTTTCCATGATAGCCGCCCATACCGCTTTCACCAACTCCTCCAAAGGGCATGGCACTGGTAGCCAGATGTATGATCGTGTCATTAATACAGCCACCGCCAAAATGGCACAGCTCCAGAACCTTTTTCTGCGCCCCTTTATCCTCACTGAACAGATACAGCGCTAATGGATGTGGATGTTCTTCCACAATGCCGATTGCTTCCTCCAGCGTATCATAGGTCAGGATAGGCAGAACCGGTCCGAATATCTCTTCCCCCATCACTGTATCACTGAAAGTCACATTTTTCATGATCGTTGGCGCTATCCGGAGACTCTGTCCGTCACCACAGCCCCCACATACCACCTTATCAGGATCGATCAGTCCCATGATCCGGTCATAATGCTTCCGGTTAATGATCTTTCCGTAATCTGGATTCTTCAGGGGATCCTCCCCAAACTGTGCTGTGATCTCCTTTTGCAGCGCTAAAATCAGTTCATCATAAACCGTCCGGTCGCATAAAATATAGTCAGGTGCCACACAGGTCTGCCCACAATTCAGATATTTACCAAACACGATCCGCTTCGCCGCAAGCGGAATTTTCGCACTTTTGTCAACGATACAGGGGCTTTTTCCTCCAAGCTCCAATGTCACCGGTGTCAGATATTCTGCTGCATGACGGAGCACCTCACGTCCTACTGTCTTACCTCCCGTGAAAAAGATCTTATCAAACCGCTGCTCCAGCAGTGCCTTATTTTCTGCCCTTCCTCCTGTCACTACCGCTACATACTCCGATGGGAAGCACTCCTTCAGCATTTTTTTAAGCACTGCACTGGTATGCTCCGCATAAGCACTTGGCTTTATGACCACTGTATTCCCTGCCGCAATGGCGTCGATCAGCGGCTCCAGTGTAAGCAGCACAGGATAGTTCCAGGGGCTCATGATCAGCACCGTACCATAAGGCGAAGGTGACCGGAAGCTCCTTGCTGCAAACTGCGCAAGAGGTGTTGCCACTCTTTTTTCCCTCACGAGGCTCCGCAGATGCTTCTGCATCCATGTCAGCTCAGACAGCGTCAGCCCGATCTCACACATATAGCTTTCCACACGGCTCTTGCCAAGATCTGCCTTAAGCGCCTGATCCAGCTTTTCCTCATAACGCCGGATTCCATCCTTCAGCTTCTGAAGCTGGGAAAGCCGGAAAGAAACCGGCAATGTTGCTCCTTCCTGGAAAAGCCTATGCTGCTTTTCCAGAATCTGTCTGATTTCCTGTTCTGTCACGCTTCTGTTCCTCCTGTACAAGATGATAAATCCGTTCAAGCTCACTGGCATTCCACAATACCGGCACCGGATAAAGGGGATTGGCCTCATGGTCCGCATGAGCTGCCAGCATGAGAATGTCTTCCTTCCTGATTCCCTGCAGTGTTCCCGGGATCTTCATGTTATCATTCATCTTCTGGATGTGCTCAATAAAGCTTTCCGCAGCCTCTTTGTCAGATGCTGCAGATGAGATGCCTGTAAGTCTTGCCAGTCTGGCCAGCTTTCCATATACGCTTGCTCCATACTCCCGAAGGACGATGGGCAGCAGCACCGCATTTGCCAGTCCATGGGCAATTCCATAGCGACCGCCAAGGCTGTGCGCTACTGCATGTACATAGCCAACATAGCTCTTGGTAAAGGCCGTTCCTGCAAGATAGGAGGCCTTCAGCATACAGGCTCTGGCATCCAGATCCTGTCCGTCCCTGTAAGCCCTTTCCAGATTCTCAAAAATAAGGCAGATGGCAAGTACGGCAGCATCCCTTGTCTGTCTGGTGGTTGAACGCCCAATATAGGCTTCCACCGCATGTGTCAGTGCATCCATTCCGGTCGTTGCTGTAAGCTGCGGTGGCAGTCCCGCTGTAATCTCCGGCTCCAGCACTGCATAATCAGGGATCAGGAAAAAGTCATTGATCGCATATTTGTGGTGGGTGTCTGCGTCCGTGATCACTGCTGCCAGTGTTGTTTCACTGCCTGTTCCAGCAGTTGTTGGAATGGCGATCAGAAGAGGGAGCCTTCGCATCACCTTCAGGATCCCTTCCATCTTTGCCAGTGACTTTCCTGGTCTTGCAAGCCTTGCCCCAATTCCCTTGGCACAGTCCATGGAAGACCCTCCGCCAAAGGCAATGAGTCCCTGACACTGATCCTGCAGATACTGTCTGCGGGCTTCCTCTACATTGGCAGAAGTCGGATTTGCTACCGTATCCTTATACACACTTACAAAAATACCTGCCGCCTTCAGAAGATCTTCCAGCGGCTCTGTCAATCCAAGGCTATATACCCCCGGATCTGTCACCAACATGACACGGCTGATTTTCTTTTCTGCCAGCACCCCTGGCACACCGGCAAATCCCCGGATCAGCTCCGGTTCCCTGTATGGCAGCAGCGGAATTGCCACATGGAAACATTTCTGAAAAATCCTGCAGTACATCTTTTTTAAAATATTCATAAGAAACCTCCCTGGAATTCTGTCACTTCTTATCTTTCTGTGCTAGAATAAACCTGGGTGTAACCCCCATGTCAAGCCACTGTCTTTCAGTACAGAATTTTACAGAAAGTGAGATTTCTTTATTATGACATCAGATATACCTTCCACAAGCTCCCACAGCGAATACTGCATCACTGCCGGAGAATTTGCACGCATGTGCCAGACTACCAGAGATACCCTGCGCTATTATGAAAAGCAGGGAATTCTTGTTCCTTATAAAAACAAGGAAAATGGATATCACTATTACAGCTATTCCCAGTTAAGCTCCTATTATTTCATCAAAACCTTCCGCAGTCTTGACTGCTCTGCTGCTGATATCCGTACCTATCTGCTTAGCGGCGAGGAAATCCGCTTTGACGAATTTGTTGACCAGCAGTACGATTCCCTTCTTCAGCTGAAGCTGCAGATCGATCAGAAGCTCAGCCTGATCTCCACTACCAGAAAGATCCTGAAGCAGATGCGGGTCAACGATATCGGTCATCCCATTCTTTACACCTTTCCTGAGGATATCTTCCTGAAGCTGACTCCAGTACTGTCCGCACCGGCTACCTCCTCCGGAGAAATTGCCTCCGATATCCGGCGTCACCTGGAGTCCTGTACAGCATCTGCTATCCAGCCCTTTCCCATGGGTGCCTCTATTGGCTCCTCTGATTTTCTGAACAGCTGTTATGTCTACAACAATATATTCAGCATTGCCCGGATCGGTAAGGACTCCCCGCAGGCTAAAGCAGACCATGATCTGTTTCCTCTGCCCTCCAGGAATGCTATTGTTTCTGTCTGTACAGAAAACGATGGCGACATCTGCAAAACCTATGCAGACATCGCCACCCTCACAAAACAGCAACGGAAACACCTTTGCACCGATATTTACAGCCTCAGCATCGTTAATGTTCTGGATCCGCATGCCGGCAGGAAATACCTGAAATATATCTTTGCCTGTGTAGAATAGCCGCTCCCGCTATTTCCACTGGAAGTTGATCATTCCATAAATATAGATAAACAGGATCACGACAGGAACAAAGTATCGGAAAACAGGCTTCATCCAACCCTTTACCTTCATTCCCTCTCCTGCATTGGCCTCGCTTAAGAAATTTTCCCAGCCCCAGCCAAGCTTATTGCTGCAGAACAATGCCAGAATGAGTGCTCCGATCGGCATCACATTAGTCGATACGATAAAATCCCAGAAATCCAGCCAGGCTGTTCCTTCAGCAAAGGGCTGGAACCGGAATACACTGTAACCAAGCGCTGTTGTCAACGCGATCAGAAAAGTACCTATACCACACACAAGGCATCCTTTTGGCCTGGACCAGCCGGTCAGCTCCCGGATCATAGCCAGGATATTTTCACATACCCCAAGCACCGTTGACATGGCAGCAAATACCATAAACAGGAAGAACAGCGTTCCCCACCATCTGCCACCGCTCATGTTGTTAAACACACTTGCCATCGTATCAAACAGAAGACTTGGTCCGGCATTGACTTCAAGTCCATAGGTATAACATGCAGGAAACATGATCACACCAGCAATAACTGCCACAAGCGTATCCAGTGCAATAATATTGATCGCTTCTCCCATCAGTGATCTGTCTTTCTCCAGATAGCTTCCAAAGATCGCCATGCCTCCCATACCAGCTGACAGTGTAAAGAACGCCTGATTCATGGCACTTACCACAGTAGCTCCTGTAATCCTTGAAAAATCAGGAACCAGATAAAAGGAAAGTCCTTCTGCCGCTCCTTTCAGCATCAGACTGTGCACTGCCAGTACCAGCATCAGCACGATCAGCGCCAACATCATATACTTGGTGATCCTCTCAAGTCCGCCCTGCAGGTGAAAGCTCAGGATCACATAGGCAATCACCACTGTCACAAGCAGATATACTACATTTACTGCAGGATCTGCAATCATTGCTTCAAAGCCAAATTCCCTGTTCTGTCCTGTCAGAAACTTTACAAAATAGTAAATGATCCATCCCGTCACTACTGAATAAAAGGCGATCAGCGCGATATTTCCGATCAGACAGAGTATCCCGCAGGCCTTCCATTTTTTCTTCTTTCCGGAACGCGCCAGCTTTTCATACATATACAGCGGACTCGTCTGAGCCGCACGCCCTACGGTAAGCTCCATGATCATCGTTGGCAGACCAAGTACCAGCAGGCACAATATATAAATCAGCACAAAGCTGCCGCCGCCATTCTGTCCACACATCCACGGAAATTTCCACACATTTCCACAACCGATCGCACATCCTGCTGAAAGCATGATAAATCCCAGTCTGCTTCCCAGTCTTTCTCTATTTTCCATTCTTCGTCAGTCTCTCCATAATTTCTTTTACATGTTCCACTACTTCGATCACCTGTGTGGAAGAAGCACTGATTTCTTCCGTAGATGCTGCCAGATTCTGAACCCGTCCATTTACCTTGCCAACAGTTTCTGCCAGAACCTTTGTCTCCTCAAGTATCGTTGTAATGCTTTCCAGCATCCTATCCTGACCGGCACTGCTTCTTGTTGCTGTTTCTTTAGAATCTGCTGCCAGCTTACTGATCTCATCCGCAACAACAGCAAATCCTCTTCCTGCTTCCCCTGCCCTTGCCGCTTCAATATTGGCATTCAACGCCAGCAGATTTGTCTGTCCTGCAATGGATACGACTTCAGCATTGTTCTTTTCAAGTGCCGCGATCAGCTCTGTGATCTCATCCATGGAAGTACGCAGATTTGCACAGAATTCATTGACCTCTGCCATGTCATGTGAGATACCCGTGCTTTCTTCTGCATTGGTGTCATTACCAATATTCATATTTTTCATCAGCTCATACAGTGATGCAAACTGCTCATCCACCTGATCTACTGTTTCCTGGATTTGCTTTGTCTGCTGGATCACCTGCTCTTTTTCCTTCTCTACTTCCCTTGCAAGCTGATAAGCTTTTTCCTTCTCATGATCCACTTCATCCTTTACAAAGTGGATACAGTTCTCTTTTTTGTTGAAGCCATTATAAATAGCTGTCGCCATCATCTCACAGCTCTTATAGCCGCAGCATTCACAATCAATCTTCCTGGATGCTTCCGTTGTCTTATGCATTTCCGTAAAGATCTTTTCCAGCGCCGCCTTATCAGGCACCTGATAACCGCACTGCGCAGAACGGTCTGTATACTCACGCAGATAATCTTCCAGTTTCAATCCTGCAAACTGCTTATTCAGCCTTTTAAGGCGCTGCTTTGGTGTCAGCTTTCTGCCCCATGCACTCCGTTTGCTGTGGGACTTGCTTGCTTCCTTAATCTGACTGATATTATAAAGTGCGGCATCTGTTCTTGCTATCTCAGGTTCCACACCGGTTCCGTACAGACAGCCCATACCACAGTTCAGAGCATCAATGAACAGCTCCTTGTTTGTACCATTTGCGATCTCGGTCTTATGAGCATCCAGATAATCATACACATGCTTCTCACCCTCGATCTGACGGATATAAACATCTTCTCCAAGGAACCAGTACACATTTTCCTTCAATCCACCTGGCATCGGATAAATAGACCCGAGACCATATTCGATCTCATCGGAAGCTAGTGTTCCCTTGATCCTGTTTTTCCGCACATAATCCATCAGATGATCAAAGGTTACATTGTAATTGATATAACCATGGTTATTTGGATCATCTATTTCTGCCTTCTTGGCAATACAGGGACTGATAAAAGCCAGCTTTTCCGTTAGCTTCATTTCCTTTCTGGCATAAATGGCACCACACATCATCGGACTCTGTACCGGGAAAAGCTTTGGCAGGAGCTCAGGCGCATACCGCTCAATATAGCCAACTACTGCCGGACAGGGCTGGCTGATCCCACCCGTAAAGTTATTCTTCGCAACATAATTCAGATAACCCCATGTTGTGATATCTGCCCCGAAAGAAATACTGATGATCCTGTTGACACCAAGAGCCTTTAACCCACCGAGCACCGATTCATATTCATCCTTATAATTAGCCTTGAAAGCCGGCGCCAAAAGCAAAGATATTTTTTCTCCTTTCTGCAGATCCTCAAAGAACCTCTCCGTGTCATCCTGAAACTCTCTTGCTTGATGCTCACAGGCATCAATACACGCTCCGCATGCTATACACTTATCAGGATCCACATGGATATAGGCACTTCCCTCCTTTTCATCTGCCACGCAGGCTCCCATACAACTGCAGGCCCTGATACATTTGTTACACCCAACACATTTTTCGTTCGTATACACCAATCCCATAATCTTCTCCTATCCTATTTTCTTGTCCGTACAACAGTAATAATTATATTTTGAGCCTGAATCATTTGGGAAATAATACTGTTACGTCAAGATTCGTATGTATACACAAAGTAATCATATTATATCGTACCTGATATTTAATATCAACAAATATACCCTTTTCATCAATAGCTTTCCGGACAGACAAAAAATTGCCACTGAGGTGGCTCAGGCCGAAAAGGACGGGACAATCTAACATCCGGCAACTCATGCTGCCATACCGGCAGCTCACGTTTCTCTCCCTTGCTCTGCGCAGATTTTTCTGTTACCGTCAGAATATCATCGCAGGGCAGGAGGGAGCAACATCATGTCAACTTCACAATCCATGATTCAATGTCAGCATTTACAGAAATCCTTTCACCGGAAAGCCGTCCTTAGTGACATCAGCTTTTCGATTTCAAAAGGCCAGATCTTCGGCCTTCTTGGACCATCCGGTGCCGGCAAAACGACCCTCATCAAAATACTGACTGGGCAGCTTTCCCCTGACGGAGGCTCCGTCACTGTCCTTGGGAAAAAGGCAGAAACACTGACCGGTGAAGATAAAAGAAAAATGGGAATCATGATGGATCAGTTCGGGCTTTATGAACGGCTGACCTGTGCAGACAATCTGAATATCTATGCAGATATTTATGGAATTTCTCATCAAAGAACCGCAGACACACTGGCATCAGTTGGTCTTGCTGATTCCCTGAAAAAGCCTGCTGCCTGTCTGTCAAAAGGTATGACTGCAAGGCTGAAGCTTGCCCGTGCTTTTATACATTCCCCGAAAATCCTTTTTTTGGATGAACCTACAAGTGGACTGGATCCGGCTTCCATGCAGACGATCCACCAGCTTATCCTGAAAAAGAAACAGGAAAGCTGTACGATTTTTCTCACCACTCATAATATGGAAGAAGCTGCTTCTCTGTGTGACACGGTAGCACTGTTGAACGACGGTGTCATTGTGGACCAGGGTGCTCCTGATAAACTGTGCCTCAGATATAACTACCAGAAACAGCTGTTTTTACATCTGACAGACGGAAAAAGCATTACCCTTCCACAATCAGGTTCCTCTGCAGAATCCCTTTATACACTCCTGAAAGAAGAGCAGATCATCACGATCCATTCTTCCGAGCCAACACTGGAAACCGTATTTCTAGAACTGACCGGAAAGTCTCTGCAGGAAGCAGAATAAATCAGGAGGAATCATCTATGCGAAACGTTTTCATTATCCTAAAAAAGCAATTGAAGGATACACTGAAAAACAAAACTGTCCTGATCCAGTTCCTTCTTTTCCCTGTCATGACCCTGGTCATGGAACACGCCATTACCCTGAATGATATGCCGGAACTCTTTTTTACAAGGCTGTTTTCTACCATGTACATCGGCATGGCACCACTGACCGCTATGGCCGCTATTATCTCAGAAGAAAAAGAGAAAAACACCCTGCGGGTGCTTATGATGGCAAATGTAAAACCATGGCAGTATCTGATCGGAACTGGTTCTTATGTTTTTCTGATCTGCATGGCAGGAGCAGGTGTTATGGCCTCCGGGCTGCCCCTGACTGCTGTTCCTTTTTATATGCTGATCATGGCTGCCGGCTTTCTTCTTTCGATTCTGACTGGTGCCTGTGTGGGCGTCTTTGCAGAGAATCAGATGGCCGCAACCTCTCTGACCATGCCGGTCATGATGATATTGTCCTTTTTACCGATGCTCTCCATGTTTAATGACAGCATTCGTAAGGTTGCCCGGATATTTTATACCCAGCAGCTCAAACTCTGCCTGGACCATATACCTGCTGCCAGCCTTGCTTTCTCTGTTTTCGGAGAAGCATTGGCCATTGTCCTGATCAATGCTATCATTATAACAGGTATGTACGTTATCATTTATAAAAGAAAAGGACTGGAATAGATGAAAATAGAAATTGATGTGGATGAAACATATTCCGACACAGCAATCGTCATTCATACGCCCCGGCTGACACCGGATACAGAAAAACTGATTTCTCTGATCAGAATGCTTAATATGCAGGTTGCGGTGAAAAGAGACGGGGAAACTCATCTGCTCGATACTGAGAAAATTCTTTATATAGAAGCTGTAGAGCGCAGCACCTTCGTTTATACCGAAGATGCCACCTATGAATCTGACCTCAGGCTTTACGAGATGGAACAGAAGCTGCTGGAACAGGGCTTTTTCCGTGCCAGCAAACAGAGCATCCTGAACTTGAAGAAAGTAAAAAGCTTAAAGGCCGATATTAACCGCAAGATACGGGTTACGCTCGTGAACGGAGAACAGATCCTCGTATCCCGCATGTACGCAGACGAACTCAGAAGGAGGCTTGGAATTCAATGATGGAAAATAATAAAACAATCTTTACTTATATCAGTCAGGTATTTGCCACCTTCGGCATTATTCTGCTTCTTTTTGTCCTGTTTGGACTGACAATCGGTGACAGTGCAAAAGAATACTCTTCCCTGTTCACTCTTGGCAGCCAGGGCTTTTCCACCGCAACAATCCTGCAGCTTTTCCTTCTATCTGTGATCATTTCCCTTGCACAGATCACCTTCCTCACTGACAGATGGATCCAAAATCTGGCTCTGATTCTCAGGAATATCCTGTTTTTCACAACCGTTATCCTTACCATTGTCATCTTTGTCATCCTGTTTGATTGGTTTCCGATCGATGACCTGTCTGCCTGGGCTGGCTTTGCACTGTCCTTTGCTGCCTGTACTGCAGCAAGTGTTGCGATCAGCCGGTTAAAGGAAAAGACCGAGAACAAAAAAATGGAGCAGGCTCTTGGAAGAATGCAAAAATAATCATAATTACTATTCCACTTTATTCCTGGCCTATACCCGCAATCATCTTATCAATCTCTTCCTTTGTAACATTCCCCGGGATCCTCATATGACTGGCATCAAATTTCGCTGCCCCATGGTTCATCATATACTCGACAAACTTATCATAGGGATAAAGACCTTCCACTCTCCTCTGCTCTCCATAGATCCAGAAGCTGATCAGTCCCTCATCCACCTGAACGCCATCCAGATTCAGAAACGCTTTCGCATCCATCGGAAAAATGCTTGCGCATTCATCCGTCAGCGTATAAACTGCCAGAACCTTGCCATCATTTTTATTTTTCATCAGGGAAGGCTTCGCATAGTAAAAATCCCCTGTCTGCAGCTCATGAATCGTCTCTTCAAAATCATCGAGATCCGGACAGGTCTTATAATATTCCCGTTTTTCAGGCTCCATGAACCATGGATACAGGGCAAGTGTCAAAATACACTGCTTCATCTCCTGATCATTGCAGAAGCGGTGCAGGCTTTCCAGGCTGAATGCTGCCATAGCTTCTTCCTTATTTTCAAGCTCATCAATCGTATAATTTCTTTTCTCTTCTGTACAATAGAAAGAGGCCTTCTTAAACTGCCTTTCTATCTCCCTTGCCACCTGTATGAAATCATGGATCTCTGTTTTGGTCGTCGGAATGTTATAGCTGATCGTAACCTGTCCGTCAGCAATCCTGCTTCCATCAAAAAAGATACCTCGTCCTGTGCGCTTTGCATTGTACAGCACAGCCGTATTCTGATTCATTTTATCATCCTCAAGGATATAAAATTCATTATTGCTGCCATATTTCAGTCCGCAGTTTTTTAACAGCTCAGCCATCTGGATGCTTTTTACTTTTCCAAACAATCCTTTACTGTTGATCACCAGTGTAAAAGCCATTTCCTGTCCCCCTCATTTAATTGTCTGCTTTTTAATTGCCTGCATCCGCAATAACTTCAATCGCTTTTCTGGCAAAGTTGATTTTTCTCTGACTGATAATCTCACCATTCTCTGATATGGTCACCTGTGCTACCGCTAACTGATCATCCTTTGCTGGCTTGGGATTCCCCATAAGTGTCGTCCACTCCACCTGAATGTCAGCTTCCGAAATTTTCTCATCATACGGAATCACATACTGCATCCTGTCAAAAAACTCTGAATTGGAATCTGCACTGACAATGATGTCGTTTTCCTCATTCTGATAAATCTCAACCGTGTAGTATACGACGTCTGCATCCGATTCTGTATATTGTTCATTCGGTGAAACGGTTGCCTGATATAAAAGATCTGCTGCCTCTGCAGCGGCAGAATTATTTGTTTCTTTGTTCTCTTTAGTGGCGCAGCCGACTGTGGCTAATACTAATAGTGCAGCTATATATAACGATATCAATTTCAGGTTTCTTTTCATTATTCTATACCTCTGTTCCTGCCTCTTATCTTATTAAAGCTGTTTTTCCAGCATCTCTGTTATTTTCTCTCTTTCCCCGCTGCCATTTGTTTTAAATCTCAGCAAAGGAATACCATATACTTCCATGATGTGGTTCTTCATTAAATCTCTTTGATTCTGCTTTGTCCCATTTTTATGATACTCATATCCATCAACTTCCACGGCCAATACAGGCTTTTTACTGATTCTATTATATATCAGGAAATCTAGGTGTGTAGACGAATTCTTTACATATCTGTCTTCCTGCTCATTTAATAATTGCGTATCCCTGATCAGGGTACTCAAAGGAAAATGACAGACAACCTCTAAAAACGAATATTTATTATCAGCAATAATTTCTTCAATCAGGGAATACATCAAATTCTCTGAATCAAATTCTGATATCTTTTTATGTTTTTTCAGATATTCTATTCTCTCTTTTGTATACTGTGTGTAAAGATAATCAAAAACAGAATAGGTTTTGCTTTCCGTTACTTCAAAATTGTGATACTGAATATAGTCTATCAGATCTGTTATATTCCGTTCTTTTGGCTGTTCATTTCCTGTCACAACAAGCATCAGCTTCTTTTTTGCTCTCGATACTGCCACATTGATTAAATATGGATCATCTGCAAAATCTGAAATTTCATCGTCTACAGTAGATATAATAATGTTGTCTTTCTCTTTCCCTTGAAACTTATGTACTGTAGCAGCATCAATGTCTGTAATTTCTTTCCGCAATGCTTCTACCTGATTTTTGTAAGGTGATATAATTCCCGTTTCCTGTGGATCAGGCGCATACTTAGGTAGAATTTCGTTCTTAATTACATCGATTTGCCGTTGGCTATAATGATCACGTGCATGATTCCCAACCACTGTTTTAACTACCGAGAGCACATCCTGCTCCCCTTTATCGGTGGTCATAATAATCAGCTCTCCCCGATAAAATTTCTGATTGCAGAAATTGATTATCTTCGGATGACATCTGTAATGCTCCCGCAACAACGTCTGTGTTACATCTGGCATAACATCCAAAACAGACTGCAGGAAACTGTTTGTATATCGATAACCTTCATTAATCTGAAAGCTGTCAAATATAGAATCTACGGTATTCTTCATCTCACTTGGGATCACATTAGGTAATTGTTTCGTATCACCCACAATCACAACATTTCTGGCGCAGGAAAGAGCCAATGCCCCTGTTGCTATGTCCACCTGTGATGCCTCGTCCATAATAAGATAATCGTAAACCACATCAGCATTCAAACTATTTCTTGAAGAAAATGTTGTACTTAATATAACTGGATACTCTTGCAAAAAGCTATAGGGTTCTTTCTTTAAATCATCTTCACTAAATATTCTGCGATGGTCATTTTCCCCATATCTTCCAGCCAATTTATTCTTCAATAGTCTCATGGACCCATCACATAAATTATCGAGCAGCTTTTGATCAACATCGTTCAAGTAGGATTCTATCTCGGCAATTTCATCTGACAGCTCTGCCTGCTTCGCACAGTAATACATTGCCTGAAAGGTTATAATTATTTTGACAATATCCTGTTTATAGAAGTTCCAGCTTATTATTCCATATCTTATTAGAGCCTTGATTTTAAATATAAATCCCATTGTTTTTTCTTTTTCAGAAATCAGCTGGCTCTCCTGCCATAACGTCATCCAGTCCTCTGATGATAATTTTCTGCTTAGCTTTATCAGTTCTGTATCAACATCAGATTCCTCAATGTATTGCCTAAAATATTCAAGCTCTGTAATCAGACCTGAAAGTTCCTGTTTTAAGCAGGCCAGTTTCTCCTTTTTATCAAAAACAAATTTTAACTGTGTTGACTGTTCGGCTATTTGCTGCTGTAATTTTGTCAGGTCATCCTCTGTTTTCCAGGCTGTAAAATCAGGATAATCTATATTCTGATTAGCAACAAAGCTTTTCCTATTATCGGATTTTCCTAACGTCGCCGCTATAAATCCCAAATTATAACGAGGCGAAGATAATTTTTCATATACATTTTCTGTCGCCGCATTGTTATTGGAAACGATCTGCACTGTTTTATCCTGCATCAAAATATTAGCAATTATGTTTAATATTGTCTGCGTCTTACCGGTTCCTGGCGGTCCCTGAATAATACTGATCTGACTTTCCATCGCATTTTTAACAGCTTTATACTGACTGTTATTACAACCAAACGGAAAAATAGGTACAAATCCACATTCTTTTTTATCTTTGCCCTTTTGAAGTAATGCCGGATTTAAATACTTCGCCAACACGATGTTCTCACCTACAAAATTTACTTTTTCATATTGTTTTGTCAGTAGATTTTCACCAGTTTCTTCATTCCTGAGATTGCTTACCTGCGCAATCTGTTTTATATATGCAAGCACACTCATTGCCTGCTTCTGACTTAAGACAGATTTTTCAATGGTCAGGTCATCCCGCCTGTAGTCCCTTTCACTGCCGTCTCCAAAACAGATATGCCAGTACTCACACTCTCCTTTAAATACATATATGGCTGTCACATTAAAAAAAGGCCGTCTCTCCCTGCTGAGACGGTACAAATTAGGATTCAATGATTCCGGGGTTTTTAACCATTCCACATTCGAATATGTGTATGCATAAAGCTTTCCGTTTTTAAATTTTACATCCCACTTGTGAGTATCCTGGTTGTATTGACAGGATATTACTTCAGAGGTTTTAATCTCCCCCTTAATAATAAGCATATTATTCTTAGTATTCATTTGTTAACAAGCCTCTTCAATATACCCTTCTCGTCCAATAATCCCTCTCCTCCACTTTTCCTTCAGTCTCAGCTCTGGTGAGACTATTACATCTCTAATGTTTTTAAATACTTATATTAAGTTCAATAATGCCTGCACTTGCTCATAAGCATCCCTCTTGATCATTTCTATACTTTCTTCATCCTCTAAATCCATAAAATCCGCCACATCTTTTGGACCGGCATGATTTTCAGAAGCAAATTTACCTGCTAACTTATCTTTCGCTTCTTTTACAATATTTTTGTCCCTTACAGGTTCAAATTCTTTTGCCAGCTCTCTTACTCCACCAATGTAATGTTTGATAATAAAGTAAATATCATAAGCATCCTTTGCTTTACCTCTGCCCATTGCTGCCGTTTTCATTATTATATAAGGAACTACTGCTACAACACTGACATTTGCAACATCTATTGCTCCATCTGGTCGTTCTGCTTCCACACTAATCTTCTGTGCCGGAAATTCAAATGCAAAATTGCCGCCAGTAGCCTTTAATGCCTTAATCCCCTGCACATGCTGACTCCTTCTCTTCAGCTGTGTACCACCATATATTCCTGCTAAAATATCTACATCTACATCATAAGATATTCCATCCACCATCACTGTTTTTACAAAGGAAAAATATTTTTCCGGATGCTCCTTGTACCCGTTTTTCTGAAGTATCCTTGACATATTCTGATAACCTTCATCCTGCAAAGTCAAATGATTAATCATAATATCTACATCCACACTTCCCACATGACCTTCTTGGGGAAACATTAAATCTGGAACCCAGCCTCCTACCACACGGATTTCATCTTCATATTCTTGAAAAATATTAACCAACTCTACCAGAACTCTATGTGCAGCCCGCTTCTGACCTTCTGAATAGTCTACGCTGCTTTTCAAGTCTTCAGCTCTTATCATCTAAGTATCTCCTTCCGCAAAACCGCATCCGCCATTTCTTCTCCCCTGCCCTTTATCTGCATACAATCCAAATATATTTGCAGAGGGGATACTACTTCAAAATCATCAATCACCCTGTAATCCTTGATATAGGAATCATTTTCCAATGGAAAAATAACCACATTTGAGCCACTGTTTACTTCTTTCATGTCCAAATATCGAATTGCTTCCTGAATATCCTCCGGTGCTATATAAACATGTACCTTATTGTAGCGCACCACCGGCGTGTAACGGACTCCACCGGATAATCCGGTAAGAAAAGTATCAATCCCCGTATCTATCTTTAATTTTTTCAATCTCTCCTCAATAACAGATATATTATCTAAACTATAGCAAGCGTAGGATGTTCTTTCTTTTTTACCATAATCCTTGCTCCATTCCAACAAGAGTGATTCCGGATCGATAACCTTATAACCATCCTGAAGTTTTTCTACCCATGCATTTTCTACCAGAATTTTCATCAGTTTTGATACCTGTCCAATACTACAATTTACTTTTTCCGATAGATATTTAAGCTTCCATATCTTTGTTACATCCACAATCAACTCACGTAAAATACAGGAAGACACTACGGAACTCCTTCCAAATATGGACACTGCCCCTTGATCTTCGGGTCTTGGATTCTTATTTCCTTTTTCAGACAAATAAATGGAATGACCCACAAACCAACAGTTTCCTGCATAGTCAAAATAACCCATTCCGTTATCTTCACATATTTGTGCAGTTCTTTCTGAAATATATGGAGCAACCAAAATGTTAACTTCCTGGTTTTTATTCTGCTTTTCAATCAATTTTATAATTGTAGATGGAAACACCCTGTTCAAAAAGCAGGCATTTATTTGAAACTCATACCCATCATCCATCTCCACAGATGCAATAAAACCATCTTCTGTCCTATGGACAACTTCATACTTCTGAATATTTGGAAGTTTTAAAAACTTATTCTCTACACATTCTAATCCTATCCTATCTAGTTTCACTAATATCACCGCTTTCACTCATGTAGTGAAAATTATTATATCAGTGAAATTTATTCGAGTCAACTCAAAGAATTATCTATTTTCTCGTGTTGCTCTTTATACGTAATTTTCCAATGTCCATTGAACCTACGCCTAACATAATTTAAATACAGTATATTTCTATGTAACACAAAATAACGAATATCGTGTATATGAATATCTATTCCATCCTGCATTGCTGCATAAATCATCCTTCTATAGCAGTGAATTATATCGTGGAAATAATAACCTTGTTCATCTGCAACCAACATATTTTTGTTTCTTCAGATTCATCACACAAAAAATTTGTTCCCATATGCTAAACTCCTTATCCTACCACTCACATGTCTCAATATGATTTTCGCTCATTTTCTTCACAACAATATCTGTGATTTCAGTATCTTCCTCATTTGTTTTAATTAGAATCCAATCATCAAAATAGTCATATATTTTCTGATACTTATGACAGAATTCCATAACCGACAACAAGCCGTCTTGGCTTATATTTTCAAGGACCTCCTCTACGCAATATCCTTCTTTTTCCAAAAACTCAGTAAACTCCTGATCCTTTTCTCTATAATCACCAAGAATATAATGAAGTATTTTATCCTGAACTCTTTTCAGAAAATCAAATTCATAGTTTTGTTCATCTACATTCTGATCGATCAACGCTAAAGGCATCTTAATCCTGAACGGACCTGGAATGATATAATACCATTTGTGATCCAGATCATAAAAATATCCATAATCAATAAATGCAATTCTACTGAAAATACTTCGTTCTGTACGATCTAACCAAAACGGTTCTCCCGTGAGGCTATGTGTTTCAAGCCAACGGCATCCTCCGTATTCGCTTCCCCGTTTTCCGATTAATCTGGTCTGTCCTAATCCAAAAAGATATTCTACATCTTCAGGCTCTAGATACCATAACAGAAGCCGCACTCCTACCACTTTATAATATCCACCATTTCCACTCCATCCATACTGAACATGACCATCCTCGAGTCGTCTTGCAATGATACTTATGTCTCCCATTTTCCCTCTCCATTTCTATTATTCTTATATACATACCGTATATACGTATATTATTGCAAAAGAAATCATATGTCAAGACATCCCTGACATATGATTTATAGTATCACTTATTTTCCTTCAAAGCGGTCATATAACCCAATAATCGTTCCTTTTGTCGGCTCTCCAGACTTCTAAAACTTTCCAAAACAACCTCTTCCTCTTTATTCAGTGCAAACGAATAATCAATCCTGCCCTCATCATTAGCAGTTCCCTCTGCTAACAATTCATACGGTGTAACATGTAATACTTCACATATTTTAAGTATTTTATCTGCAGATGGATTTGTTTTTTTTCGTTTCCAATCACTGATCGTACTTTGAGAAATTCCCGTTTGCTCTGAAAACTCTTTTTGACTTAGTCCGTTCCTATCTATTAGGAGGAAGATTTTTTCGCTGATAAGCACTTCATCAACCCCTTATTCAAACTCTAGACCGACAGTACCGGCTATGAAACAAAATCAATGACTTTAAGGCATTTTCAGCAAAAATAAACTAGAAAAATCCGAAATAAAAAACTTAAATAATGCAATAAAAATGCAATTTGCACAACAGCTTCTGTTTTTACTAACAACCAACTTCAATATCTATCAGGCAGGCGTTTTCAGTATAGAAACGCCTGCTATTTTATGAAAGGAAAACTTATGGACTATCAATTAGAGATCAAACAAATTGTGGATTATCCACGCTGTCGTATATATCGTGAGTTCTTACGAACACTCATGAAAGATGGGGACATCCGTACCAACGGAAGCTCCTATCTTTTTTATTATATGACACTCTGTTCCTACGCCAACTTCCGAACATCCTATGTCCGTCTGGAAGGAATCAGTTATCTTGTTGCTCCCGGCGAATGGATTTGCAAAACCTCAGAGCTGTCTGAATGGTTCCGTACCCGTTTCCAGCATCAGGCAGTATCCATTTTAGATTTTTTGCAGGAGCAGCACTACATCACATATTCTAAACTCGGCAGAGGAAACCTAATTAAATTCACAATCATCGGCTGGCAAAAAAGCAATACTGCCCTAGACTACAATTACCCATGTCTGAAAGATGTGGGGTTTTTCTTTTTCCCGGTTGCAGCTGTCCATGAACTGATCAGCATCGGAAAGTGTTCAGAAATGGATATTGTACTGGATTTGTGGATTCATGCCATCTATAACGATGAGCAGGTACAGGGGTCTGAAATCGGACCGGTGATATATTTCCGTAACTGTACCGGCAATCCACTGATCAGTTATACAGAACTTGGGCTTCGCTGGGGTATTTCCAAAGCAACGGTAAGCAGAATCCTTACCAAACTTCAGAATAAGGAATATTTATCACTGGTGTCCTTTACCGGAAAGCATGGCAGTGTAATCTATCTGTGCAACTACCTTTCCACCATGTTCAGCATCAGTGATGTCATGATTGATAAAGAGGAGGTTTCTATGACATTTCAGGTTCCCGTACATACCAATGACAACAATACTGCTCCTGACACATCCATAAAAGATGAGCAGATTTTCATTGAAAATGATTCCGATAGTGTTTCAAAAAACTCAGATTGCGTTTCAAAATCGCACATTCGTATGGCAGTCAGAAAAATAGCCAAAATCCTTGCTGCACAAGGGATTGCGTGTTGTGAATGCCCCAAAACACAATATAAGTTATATAGCTTATCCGACTGCAAGGATATTATACCTAAGTATTCTTTAGAAATAGGTTGCTCGAATGACAATATCAAATACCGGTTTGAACTGACACTAGCCCATGTCACCGCGACATCCCCTTACACTAACACACATTCTGAATACACAAAAAAGGCAGGTAAAGAAAATGAATAAGAAAAAATTTGAAAACACACCATCTGTTGAAGAAAATCCACTTTTCCATGATACTTGGAAGCTGCTAAAAAACTATCGTGATGCAATATGGAATCTGGAACTGGCTGTCCAACAAGTACGAAATACCTTTGAAATCGAGTACGGAAACAGCATTGAGGAATTTCTTGACTCCATTTATCTTGCCGGGGCTGACATTGGCAGCACCAGACTGGAAAACTATGCAAAAAGCATTGAGCGAAGCAACAAAATGCTAAACCTCTTAAATTCCGCTGTAGAAATTTTGCGTAACAAGCATAAGCATGGTGAACAGTATTACTGGATTCTGTACTACAGCTACCTTTCTCCACAACAATTACAGAATACGGATGAAATTATTGAAAGCCTTATGCCACACATTGCAAACATTTCAAAACGTACCTACTATCGCAAACGTCCTGAAGCAGTACAGGCCCTCAGCTCTATCCTTTGGGGATATAGTTCAAAAGATTGTCTGGAAATGCTTAACAGATTCATTCCTGATAACTGATAAATAAAAAAATTATACTCAACTACTCATAATTGGAGAAGTAAAGGAATGTGCGAGACTTTATGAAGCTCTTAGATAATTATCTAGTTACTTTATATTCTTTCCATTACTGAAACTTTATCTGATAAAAATAGGTTCTCCACAAAACGGCTGTGCACCTTTTCTATCGGTGTACAGCCGTTCTTTACTCGCAATTACATCTTGCAGATGCAATCATAATATGCCTGTGCATATCCTCGTCTCTTCGGAGTATCAAGATAATACTTTCCGTTGTAATCATTTGCTGACTCTGAGTGCCGAGAAGTAGTACATCTGCTACAGTTCTGCACAGCTGTCCATGATGCATGATTGTGACATCTTTCATACTGTGCTGTAACATAATCCGCTGCATTACGAACCGTTTTAACTGTAGACGTATTTTTAAGATTTTTAAGGCAACTTACTGCAACACTATCTGCGTATGTGCCACCTTGCTTACACTCCTCCAAAATAAATCCTGCCTGCACTGTAATAAGAAGTATATCCTTGTTAAGCGCACTGGCATATTTCTGAAGGTTGGTTTTTCTGGAGTCTGCCCACTGGACCAGACCTACGGCACCGCCAGTTCCAGACATGGATGTCTTGAATGCATGTTCAGCTTCAAAGTTCCCCATAAATCCAGCAATAGCAATATCTCTCAAGCCAGCATTTTTCAAACGCTCATACACGATTTGCTGATTATGCAAGAAACGTTTGTTTGCGCTATCAAAATATACGCCATATGTTCCACTGGTTTTACTGAAACTTGAACTACTAGGGCTTACTGCGTCAAGCTTAGCAAGAGTAGACTGTCCAGCTGCTCCATCCACAGTAAGACCGTAGGCATCTTGGAAATTTCGTACCATCGCATCCGTGTCTGCACCAAATTTTCCGTCCGGTGTACCGCACCAGAAACCTGCATTGTTCAACTTTGTCTGCATCGTTTTCACACCCAAACTGTATTTAAGATTGGAATCCTGCTTGTAATATCCAGTTCCACTTAATACCTGTGCATAGGTGTACCTTGAATTGTCATAACTTGCCATATTTTTCTCCTTTTTCTGTTTATTGAACTTGCAAATTCAATAATAAAAAAGAAAAACACTAGCAAAATGTAAACTTTTTTCTTATATTTACCACAAAATGGAATCAAAATCAAAGTTACTATTCAAAACAACCTCTTTTCCTGATGTATACTTCAATACCCATGTCTCATTCTCCCACACAAGACGCAATCTCTCTTTATGCTCACCTTTACCCCTTTCTTCATAATTCAGCGTATAAATTCTATTCATTTCCTCTAGTGTGCCCTCGACTCCGTTAATCGTTACACCATAATCCACATTAATTCCACCATAAAGCCCTAGCACATATTCACCCTCCAGATAGCCGAAATTTATATAGTCATTTCCTCCAGCGCCACTACAAATTATGCTGATACTGTTGTCCTTAAAATCTACTCCATTAATACACCATATTATATCTGGAAAATATAAATCCGCAATTTTTTCTACCTGACCATCCTTGTAAGTAAATACTGCCATACCTTCAAGATCACCAACAATAAGTTCCAAAATACCATCATCATCAAAATCATGAAGACCTAAATAAATCTGAATATCCAAGGGATTATAATAATAACTGCTTCTGGAATTAGTACCATCCGGCTCATATTGCGGTGCAAGATTCTCTGGCAAGTGGTAAAGAATTTCTAGATACGCACTCTGCCAAGTTTGCATTTTTTCATCTGGTTCATTTCCAATACTATTTGCATCCTCAGACTTTCTTACTGCATTAACTTGTATGGACATATCTTCATCTGCTTCATCATTCTCGTTATACCCACAAGCAGACACTAGTATTACCAAGCATATTATCAT
>ERZ1026860.638-NODE-638-length-21375-cov-20.153612_pt1 | contig 21375 bp, 19 predicted proteins | sample MGYA00380160_ERZ1026860 | MGnify/ENA primary metagenome ERZ1026860 (study PRJEB33269, sample SAMEA4719796) | human gut metagenome | biome: human-associated habitat; feature: organic feature; material: feces | place: Cameroon | collected 2013-10 ... | reverse complement strand
CAGATTCCCCTTTTTGTCACCTGCGGTGACATCTTCCCCCGGAGCGGGGGAAGTCGGCCCTCAAGGGGACGCCTTATGGAGGTGCCACAAAGTTTCCGGTTGCCGCGAAAAGCCGTCCCCTTGGGGAAGGTGGCTGCGAACGCAGTGAGCAGACGGAAGGGGTATGCACACTTTCCCACAAAAAGCGGGCTTGTGGGCGGGGCAAAGCAGTGCATTGTGCGAAAAAATGGGTTTGCCTCTTGCAAAACGGCGGCAAACGCGCTATTCTATAACCACAGTTTACCACTTTAGCATGGTAAAATGATAAATCAAGAGGGAAGCGGGACGGCGAACGTCCCCTATGGGAGGAAAAAGATATGAAACTCAAGCGTATTGCAAGTGCATTTCTGGCCGGTGCTCTGGCACTGAGCCTTGCAGCCTGCGGCGGCAGTGCATCCACCTCTGCGGCGGCATCTGCTTCCGGCAGTGCAGCCGGTTCGGCTTCTGCCGCAGCGGGCAGCGATCTGGACTACATTAAGGGCAAGGGCAAAATGGTCATCGGCTACACCGTGTACGAGCCTATGAACTACACCGATGCCGACGGCAACTTTACCGGTTTTGATACCGAGCTTGCCACCGCTGTGTGCGCAAAGTTGGGCGTAGAGCCGGAGTTCGTAGAGATCAACTGGGACACCAAGGTGGTGGAGCTGGACGCCAAGAGCATCGACTGCATCTGGAACGGCATGACCCTGACCGAGGATATCATGGCAAACACCGCCACCACCAAGGCCTACGCCAAGAACGCACAGGTCGTGGTGGTCAAGGAGGACACCGCCTACACCTCCACCGCCGACCTTGCCGGTAAGACCGTGGTAGCCGAGGCCGGTTCTGCCGGTGAAGCCGCCATTCAGGGCGACGAGAACCTTGCCAAGGCCGATTATGTTTCCAAGAGCGTGCAGACCGACTGCCTGATGGAAGTGGCTGCCGGTACGGCGGATGCCGCTGTGCTGGACCTGACCCTTGCCAACGCCATGATCGGCGAGGGCACCGACTACGCAAGCCTGAAGATCGTGGACGAGCTGAACGCCGAGGAGTACGGCGTGGCCTTCCGCAAGGGCAGCGATGCCGCCGCCGCAGTGGATGCCGCCTTTGACGAGCTGAAGGCTGACGGCACCATGCAGGCATTGGCAGAGAAGTACGAGCTGGCGCTGGCCGACTAAGCCGGGCGTAAAACAAAACGATAGATGGGTGTGTTTTTGTGTCTGTGATCCTTGGGCGCCTTTCCGGCGCGTTCCTGCTCAACTGTGAGCTGTTTGCCCTTACGCTGCTGTTTGCGCTGCCGCTGGGGCTGGTGGTGGCCTTTGGCTCCATGAGCCGGTGCGGGCTGCTTTCCGGCGCGGTAAAGACCTTTGTCTGGGTCATCCGCGGTACGCCGCTGATGCTGCAGATCATCGTCATTTATCTTGGCCCCGGCCTGCTGGGCATGAATAACCCGTGGCCCTCCGGTTCCGGCGGACGCATGGTGGCGGCGGTGGTGGCCTTTGCCATCAACTACGCCTGCTATTTTTCCGAGATCTACCGCGGCGGCATCGAGGCCGTGCCCAAAGGACAGACCGAGGCCGGGCAGGTGTTGGGCATGACCCGCACGCAGATCTTTTTCAAGGTCACCCTTTTGCAGGTGGTCAAGCGCATCCTGCCGCCCATGGGCAACGAGATCATCACCCTTGTCAAGGATACCTCGCTGGCGAACACCATCGCCAACAAGGAGATCATCATGATGGCCAAGGAGTACAGCGCAAAGGGCCTGATCTGGCCGCTGTTCTCCACGGCACTGTTCTTCCTTGTGTTCGTAGGCGCGCTCACCCTGCTGTTCAACTGGGCTGAAAAGAAACTGGATTATTTCCGCTGCTGAGGAGGTTTTTAAGAATATGGCATTACTGGAAGCCTCCGGCATTGGCAAAAATTTCGGAGATACAAAGGTCTTAAAGGATATTTCTCTTACCTTGGAGCAGGGCGAGGCGCTGGCCATCATCGGCTCGTCCGGTTCCGGCAAGACCACCCTGCTGCGCTGCTTGAACTTTCTGGAGCGGCCGGACACCGGCTGCATCCGGGTGAACGGCGAGACCATGTGGGACGCCGCCGACCCCGCCACCCAGCGGGAGAGCGAGATCCGCAAAAAGCGGCTGCACTTCGGGCTGGTGTTCCAGAACTTCAACCTCTTCCCGCAGTATACCGCCTTGCAGAACGTGATGCTGGCAGGGGAGCTGCTGGCAAAGGAACGCCCGGACTACCGCGCCAACAAAAAGGCGGTGTACGCCCAGCTGGAACAGCAGGCGCGGGAGCTGCTGGCACAGATGGGGCTTTCGGAGCGGGCAGACCACTACCCGCACCAGCTTTCCGGCGGACAGCAGCAGCGGGTAGCCATTGCCCGTGCGCTGGCACTGCACCCGGACATCCTCTGCTTTGACGAGCCCACCAGCGCACTTGACCCGGAACTGACCGGTGAGGTGCTGCGGGTGCTGCGGGAGCTGGCCGACCGCAAGACCACCATGATCATCGTGACCCACGAGATGCACTTTGCCCGGGATGTGGCCGACCGCATCCTGTTCATGGACGGCGGCGTGGTGGTGGAGGAAGGCCCTGCAAAGCAGCTGATCGACCACCCACGGGAACAGCGCACCAAACAGTTCTTAGCACACTACGCGGAATGAGCAAAATCACCAATTCTTCGGGCAAAAAACTGGAAATGTTGATGCAAACCAAGTCTTGTAAAACCGGCGCTGCTCCGCTATAATACCACTCATGAATCCTTATCAACGTCCTGCCGCTTTTCCGGCAGGGCGTTTTTCACGGCAAAAATGCGAACATCCACCCTTTTTGTGTTGGCAGGAGGTATATTTCCATGACCAAAGACATGACGCAGGGCAGCCCGCTGAAGCTGATCCTTGCCTTTGCTGTGCCGCTGATGCTGGGCAGCCTGTTCCAGCAGTTCTACAATCTGGCCGATACCATCATCGTGGGCCGGTTCGTGGGCGTGGAAGCGCTGGCGGCGGTAGGCAGCGTGGGCGGCCTGAACTATCTGGTGCTGGGCTTTGTCAACGGCATTGCCTGCGGCTTTTCCATCCCCATCTCATGGACCTTCGGCGCCCACGACCACCACGAGATGCGCCGCTACACTGCCAATACCGTGTGGCTGTCTATCGCTTTTGCAACGGTGCTCACCATCGTTACGGTGGCTATGACCCGGATGGTGCTGGTGTGGACGAACACCCCCGCCGACATCATCGACCTTGCAGATATCTATATCCGCACCATTTTTGCAGGCATCCCCTTCACTCTGCTTTATAATGTGACCAGCGCCCTGATGCGTGCACTGGGCGACAGCAAGCGTCCGCTGTATTTTCTGCTGGTGGCCAGTGTGCTGAACATCGGGCTGGATCTTGCCTGCATCATTGTGTTCAACATGGGCGTGTTCGGCGCGGCCTTTGCCACCGTGTTCAGTCAGGCTGTGGCAGGCATCGGCAGCCTTCTTTACATCATGCGCCACTACCCGGAACTGCGCTGGAATAAGGAAGAAGGCCGCATCAGCGCACCGCACTGCGCAAAGCTTTGCGCCATGGGCCTCCCCATGGGCTTGCAGTGCAGCATTACCGCCATTGGCAGCGTGGTGCTGCAGGGCGCGGTGAACGGTCTGGGCAGCGGCATCGTGGCGGCGCAGACTGCCGGCGGCAAGGCTGCACAGTTCCTCAGCGTGCCGCTGGAGAGCATCGGCACCGCCATGACCACCTACACCAGCCAGAATATGGGCGCAAAAGACCTTGGCCGCGTGAACCGCGGCGTGAACACCGCACTGGGCATCGGCTGCGTGTACAGCGTGGCTTCCTTCCTCATCCTGCGCGTGCTGGACAAGCCCCTGATCGGCCTGTTCCTGGACGCAGGCGAGACTGCCATTATGGCCAACGCGCAGGACTTCATCTTCTGGAACAGCGTGTTCTACATCCCGCTGGCCGTGCTTATCATCTACCGCTACACCATTCAGGGTCTGGGACACTCCGGCCTTGCCATGTTTGCCGGTGTGGCTGAGATGATCGCCCGTGCCATGGTGGGCTTCTGGTTCGTGCCGCTGTGGGGTTACTTTGCCGCCTGCATCGCAAACCCGGTGGCATGGTTCTTTGCCTGCTTCTTCCTGATCCCGGCCTATTTTGTGGTGTTCCGTAAACTGCAAAAGGAAAAGCAGCAGGAAGCCGCCGCAAAGGCTCAGTAAGGGTTCATAAAAAGTGCTTTTTCTTTTCGCCTTTTCATGCTATAATAACAGGTAAATACGGCTTATGCCGTAATAGGGCAGGGCAGGGGCAACTCTGCACTGCCGGGGCAATGCCCGCAATTGCGGCGGGCGGGAAAATACAAAAAGAGAGGCGAATCGAGATGTTGGATATGATCAAATGCAGCACCGGCGGTGCGTACTATGCGCGCGGAGAGTGGGTGCCCGCAGACGGCAACGCACCCGCAGCACTGGCAGCAAAGGGCTTTGATGCCGCTGCCGTTGCCACGGCTAAGACCGGCACTATGGCCTACAATATTATGCAGGCACACAACACCAGCGGCGATGCCGAGAACCTGAAGATCAAGTTTGATGCCATGGCAAGCCATGACATCACCTTTGTGGGCATTATCCAGACCGCCCGTGCTTCCGGGCTGGAAAAGTTCCCCATCCCTTATGTGCTCACCAACTGCCACAACAGCCTGTGTGCTGTGGGCGGCACCATCAACGAGGATGACCACCGCTTTGGCCTGTCCGCTGCCAAAAAGTACGGCGGCATCTTTGTGCCCCCGCACATGGCAGTCATCCACCAGTATATGCGCGAGCGCTTTGCCGGCTGCGGCAAAATGATCCTTGGCTCGGACTCCCACACCCGCTACGGCGCACTGGGCACCATGGCCATCGGCGAGGGCGGCGGCGAGCTGGCAAAGCAGCTGCTAGGCCGTACCTACGATGTTGCCCGCCCGGGCGTGGTGGCTATCTACCTGACCGGCAGTCTGCCGGCGGGCTGCGGCCCCCACGATGTAGCCATTGCCCTTGTGGGCAAGCTGTTCAAGAGCGGCTACGTCAAGAACAAGGTCATGGAGTTCGTGGGCCCCGGCATTGCTTCCCTGCGGCAGGATACCCGCAACGCCATTGATGCCATGACCACCGAGACCACCTGCCTGTCCTCCATCTGGGAGACTGATGAGACTACCCAGCGTTTTCTGGCAGTGCACGGCCGTGCAGCGGACTACAAAAAGCTGGCACCGGCAGACCTTGCCTACTACGACGGCGTAGTGGAGGTGGACCTTTCTGCCATCCGTCCCATGATCGCCCTGCCCATGCACCCCTCCAATGCCTTTACCATCGAGGAGCTGAACGCAAATCTGGAGGACATCCTCCACGCCTGCGAGCAGGACGTGCAGAAGTTGATCGGCCGCAAGGATGTGCAGCTGGATCTGTGCAGCAAGATCGAAAACGGCAAGCTGCGGGTGGATCAGGGCGTGATTGCAGGCTGCGCAGGTGGCTTGTACGACAGCATCTATGAGGCTGCTTCCATCCTCAAGGGTCATACCGGCGGCTGCGGCGACTACGCCCTGAGCGTTTACCCCGGCAGCCAGCCCATCATGATGGAACTGGTGCGCACCGGCGTCATCGGCGAGCTGATGGCCAGCGGCGCTACCATTCGCACTGCTTTCTGCGGCCCCTGCTTCGGCGCAGGCGATGTGCCCGCCAACGGCGCACTGTCCATCCGTCACACCACCCGCAACTTCCCCAGCCGCGAGGGCTCCAAGCCCGGCAGCGGCCAGCTGTCCGGTGTGGCACTGATGGATGCCCGCAGCATTGCAGCCACCACCGCAAACGGCGGCATCCTGACCCCCGCCACCGACATTGATTACGATCCCACCGTGCCGGAGTACCAGTACGATGCTTCCAGCTACGACACCCGCGTGTATCAGGGCTTTGGCAAGGGCGATTACGATGCCCTGCTCAAGTTTGGCCCCAACATCAAGGATTGGCCGGAGATCGCACCGCTGGGCGACAACCTGCTGCTGAAGGTGGCTTCTTATATCACCGACCCCGTCACCACCACCGACGAGCTGATCCCCTCCGGCGAGACCTCTTCTTACCGTTCTAACCCCTTGGGTCTGGCAGAGTTCACCCTCAGCCGCAAGGACCCGGAGTATGTGGGCCGCGCCAAGGCTGTGCAGGCCGAGGAGAACGCCCGCCGCGACGGTGCAGGAGACGCCGCCCTGCTGGCCAAGGTGAACGCCGTGCCCGGCTGCGAGAAGCTGAGCTGGAACGATATCCAGATCGCCTCCACCATCTTTGCGGTCAAGCCCGGTGACGGCTCTGCCCGTGAGCAGGCCGCCAGCTGCCAGCGCGTGCTGGGTGCCGGTGCCAATATCGTTACCGAGTACGCCACCAAGCGTTACCGCTCCAACCTGATCAACTGGGGCATACTGCCCCTGCAGCTGGCAGGTGCCACCCCCTTTGGTCTGGGGGACTATGTGCTCATCCCCAATGTGCGGGAAGCACTCAAGGGCGACCTGCAGAACATCAAGGCCTACGTTCTGGGCGATACCGTCAAGGAGTTTGAGCTGTATATGGCTCCGCTCACCACCGACGAGCGCCAGATTTTGGCTGACGGCTGCCTGATCAATTTCTATAAGCACTAAGGAAGTAACCCGCTATGTCCTGTGACCTGCATATCCATTCCACCTGCTCGGACGGTGCTGTACCCATCGAGCGGCTGGCACCCATCGCCGCCCGCACCGGGCTGCACGCCATCGCCCTTTCGGACCACGACACCCTGCTCAGTGCCCAGTACGCCTACGCCCACACCGGGCAGGACGGGGTAGAGCTGATCCCCGCCGTGGAGCTGACTGGCTACGACTTTGAGCGGCAGCACCGGGTGCACCTGCTGTGCTACTACCCGGACGTGGACTGCCCGGCGCTGCGCGAGCACTGCGCCATCATGAAGGAGCGCCGCAACGCCTGCGCTTTGCAGAGCGCAAAGGAGCTGGAGCAGCTGTATCCGCAGTTTACCACCGACCTTGCGTGGGAGACCACCAAGGACAGCGGGGTGCTGTTCAAAAGCGGGCTGATGCAGGCATTGGAACTGCTGGGCCTGACCGATGGCAGCATCTACGGCGAGACCTACCACAAGCTGTTCGGGTGGAACCCCCGTGGAATCGTGCTGCATTCGCCGGAGTATCTGCCGGTGCGGCAGGTGCTGGCTACCGCTAAAGCCAGCGGCGGCGCGGTGGTGTTTGCCCACCCCACGGTCTATAAAAGTATGCCCCTGCTGCGGGAGCTGGCGGCAGAGGGCGCAGTGGACGGCATAGAGGTGTACCACCCCAGCAACAGCGCGGAGGACAGCGCCGAGTGTCTTGCTTTGTGCAAGCAGTACGGCCTTGTGGCCACTGCGGGCACGGACTTCCATGGCCGCAACCACAAGCACCCCCACCCCATCGGCACCTGCACCGCACCGGACGAAGCCGCAGCGCAGCTGCGCGCCATCGCCGAAAAACGTAAAAGAGAGAGGACGTAAGACCATGAGCAAGGAATTTTCCTTCCCGAATAAGGGTACCTGCTCCAAGCAGACCAACTTTGTACTGAATGATGACCACACCATTGCATCCATCGAGGTCATCGGCGGCTGCAACGGCAACCTGAAGGGCATCTGCCAGCTGCTTACCGGCATGAAGGCAGAGGACGCCATTGCCCGTCTGGACGGCACGCTGTGCGGCTTCCGCAGCACCAGCTGCCCGGACCAGATCGCAAAGAACCTGAAAAAGGCTCTGGAAGAGATGAACTAAAACCGATAGAGAGCCGCTGCACAGAACCTTGTGCGGCGGTTCTTTTTTTGCTGTATATTGGGAGCATCCTCGCCCTCTCAGTCATCGCTGCGCGATGCCAGATTCCCCCTTTTGTCGCTGCACGACATCTTCCCCCGGCCGGGGGAAGTCGGCCCTCAAAGTGGGAGCCTTTGGCAATCCACGCAAGGTGCATCTCTTTGCCAAGGCCTCTCCCTTTGGGAGAGGTGGATGCGAACGCAGTGAGCAGACGGAGAGGGCGAGCCCGCTGAAAATGGTAAGAGCAAGGCAACGACTAAGCAGAACGATTTTGTATATCGCTTTTATGTCACAATTTGTACGCATTTCCAGCAAATAAGGGAGGATGTAAAAAATCTATACACCGGGCGGGGTTTGTTTGTTGTTCCGGTTCGCTTTGTGGGGTATACTGTTGCCATAGAGAACAGCACGATGAAGGCTGTGAAAAACAAAACGCTGAAGCAGGGAGGCTTTTTTATGTACTATTCCAGTGGCAACTACGAAGCTTTTGCAACCCCCAAAAAGCCGGAGGGCGTGGATCATAAATCCGCTTATATCATTGGCTCCGGTCTGGCAGCTTTGACCGCTGCCTGCTATCTGGTGCGTGACGGCCAGATGAAGGGCGAGCACGTCCATGTGTTTGAAAAGAACGCACTGGCCGGCGGTGCCTGCGATGGCTACAAGTACGATATCGGCTATGTGATGCGCGGCGGCCGCGAGATGGACAACCACTTCGAGGTCATGTGGGATATGCTGCACTCCATCCCCTCTCTGGAGACCGAGGGTGCCAGCGTGCTGGACGAGTATTACTGGCTGAACAAGGAGGACCCCAACTTCTCCTTGTGCCGTGCTACCGTCAACCGCGGCGAGGATGCCCACACCGATGGCAAGTTTGGCCTGTCCGATAAGGGCGCGATGGAGATCATGAAGCTGTTCTTCACCCCGGACGAGCAGCTGCAGGACAAAAAGATCACCGATTTCTTCGATGATGAGGTGCTCAACACCAACTTCTGGATGTACTGGCGCACCATGTTCGCCTTCGAGAACTGGCACAGCGCTCTGGAGATGAAGCTGTACCTCAAGCGCTATATCCACCACATTGGCGGTCTGCCGGACTTTACCGCCCTGCGCTTTACCCGCTATAACCAGTACGAGTCCATCATCCTGCCCATGGTGCACTATCTGGAAAGCTTTGGCGTACAGTTCCACTACAACACCAAGGTCACGGACGTGAAGTTCGATATCCAGAAGGGCCGCAAGCTGGCAAGCTCCGTCACCGTGGAGCACGAGGGCGAGACTTCCAATATCGACCTGACCGAGAACGATCTGCTGTTCATCACCAACGGCGGCTGCGTGGAAAGCTGCACCGTGGGCGCACAGGATAAGGCTACCGGCTTTGACCCCACCATCCAGCCCGGCAATGGCTGGGATCTGTGGAAGAAGATCGCCGCACAGGATCCCTCCTTCGGTCACCCGGAGAAGTTCTGCTCTGAGCCGGAACTGAGCAACTGGGAGAGCGCCACCATCACCACGCTGGACGACAAGATCCCCCAGTATATCCGCAAGATCTGCAAGCGCGACCCCTTCAGCGGCCACACTGTCACCGGCGGCATCGTCACCGTCAAGGACTCCAGCTGGCTGCTCAGCTGGACACTGAACCGTCAGCAGCAGTTCAAGGATCAGCCCAAGAACCAGCTGTGCGTCTGGGTGTACGGCCTGTTCAGCGATAAGCCCGGCGATTACGTCAAGAAGCCCATGCGTGAGTGCACCGGCCGTGAGATCTGCATGGAGTGGCTGTACCACATTGGTGTGCCTGAGGATCAGATCGCTGAACTGGCAGAGCACAGCGCCAACACCGTGCCTGTGATGATGCCCTATATCGACGCCTTCTTCATGCCCCGTGCTATGGGCGACCGTCCCGATGTTGTGCCCGAGGGTGCTGTGAACTTCGCCTTCCTTGGTCAGTTTGCCGAGACCGCCCGCGACACCATCTTTACCACCGAGTACTCCATGCGCACCGGTATGGAAGCTGTGTACACCCTGCTGAACATCGACCGCGGCGTGCCCGAGGTCTGGGGCAGCACCTACGATGTGCGCGCCCTGATCGACGCCACCGTAAAGCTGCGTGACGGCAAAAAGATCACCGACATGGATCTGCCGCTGATCCCGCGTCTGGCGATGAAGGAAGCCTTGAAAAAGATCGAGGGCACCGACCTTGAGAAGTTCCTCAAGGAGTATAACGCCATCTGATATTTCCCTCTCCTCCGATAGACCCGGCAACGGGTCTGAATCCCCCCTAAAAAGGACCTCTCCACTGCTCTGCGACAGGGCACGGAGAGGTCCTTTTTGTGTAAAAATGGTACAATATGTGTCAAAATAAAGCGGAACGTGAAAATTATTTGTGCCAAAAGAATGATTTTGGCTTGTTTGCGGCGGCGTTCTGTGCTATGCTAGAGCTATTGAAAGGGCAGGAGGGAAGAGCCTGCCTCAAATGCGATACGCCAAAAATAAAAGGAGGTCGTTTTCCTGTGAAACAACTTATTTCCCGTCGCAGCTTTTTAAAGGCTGCTGGTGTGACCGCTGCCGCTGCATCCATGGCCATCGGTGCGCCTGCCGCATCGGCCTGCTGGTTTGGTGATAAGTCCGATGTCACCATTCTGTACACCAACGATGTCCATACCTACATCGACAAGCAGAGCCCCAAGCTGACCTACGCCGCCATTGCCGACCTGAAGCAGAGCTATCAGAACGCCGGCAAGGATGTGCTGCTGGTGGACGCAGGCGACCATGTGCAGGGCACTGCCTACGGCTCCATGGACGAGGGCGCTTCCATCATCAAGCTGATGAACGCTGCCGGTTACGATGTTGCCACCCCCGGCAACCACGAGTTCGACTACGGCATGGACCGCGCCAAGGCTATCATGAAGGAAGCGGACTTCCCGTACCTGTCCTGCAACTGGGTAGACCTGCGCACCACGCTGCGGGTGCTGCCCTCCGTCAAGGTGTTCGTGCGCGGCGGCAGACGCATTGCCTTTGTGGGCGTGACCACCCCCGAGACCTTTACCAAGTCCACCCCGGCCTACTTTATGGACAAGGCACAGCGCAAGTACATCTACGACATTCAGGGCGGCGAGGACGGCAAAAAGCTCTACGATGCCGTGCAGAAGGCCATTGATAAGGCAAAGCTCCTGGCAGACGTGGTCATCGGTCTGGGCCATCTGGGTGTAGACCCCTCTTCCTCTCCGTGGACCAGTGAGGAAGTTATTGCCCACACCAGCGGCTTCGACGCCTTTATCGACGGCCACTCCCATACCGTAATGGAGAACAAGCAGGTGCAGGATGCTTCCGGCAAGGCTGTCACCCTGACCCAGACCGGCTCTTACTTTGCCAACGTAGGCGAGATGACCATCGCTGCGGACGGCACCATCACCACCAAGCTCATCCCCACCCACGAGGGCATGGATGCAGGTATTGCCGCCATGCAGACCGGCTGGGTGAATACCGTGGACGATATGCTGGGCGAGAAGATCGCTGTGGGCGATAGCGACTTCTACGTTTCCGACCCCGCCACCGGCAAGCGCCGCATCCGCTCTGCCGAGACCAACCTCGGCGACTTTGTGGCAGATGGCATCTACACCTACTTCAACGAGGTGGAAAAGCTGCACTGTGATTTGGCCATCATGAACGGCGGCGGCATCCGCGCCGATGTACCCGCAGGCGACTGGACCTTCAAGACCTGCAAGCAGGTCAGCCCCTTTGGCAATGTGGCCTGCCTGATGTCGGTCACCGGCAAGCAGATCCAGGACGCATTGGAGTTTGCAGCCCGCTTTGCAGGTGAGGGCGGCAAGGAGAACGGCGGCTTCCTGCAGGTGGCAGGTGCTACCTACGAGATCCACACCGATATCCCCAACACTGTGCAGACCGACGAGAAGAACGTCTGGATCGGCAGCGCCACCGGCACCCCGCGCGTGCAGAACGTGAAGATCTACGATAAGGCTTCCGGCAGCTATCTGCCGCTGGACCCGGGCGCCACCTACGCACTGGCCGGCATGAACTACACCCTGCGCAATCTGGGCGACGGCTTTGCCATGTTTGACGGCGCAGAGCTGATCAAGGACTATGTGTCCGAGGACTATCTGGTGATGGCTACCTACGCCATGATCTTTGACGGCGCAGATGCTGCAGGTCTGCCGCACCTGTCCAGCGCCAACAGCCCGCTGGCCGCTTACCCCGGCTATCTGCTCAACTACGAGCAGCCCTACGGCGCAGGCCGCATCACCATCCTGTAAAGAAAACCTTATTAAGGTAAAATCACCGGTATAGTACAAAACCGGGCAGTCTGCGGGCTGCCCGGTTTTTTTGTGTGTGGATACCCCTTCCGTCTTGCCGCTTCGCGTCAAGCCACCTTCCCCAAGGGGACGGCTTGAGGCTATGCCGGAAAGTTTGCCTTCTCGGCATAGGCGTCCCCTTGAGGGCCGACTTCCCCCGGCCGGGGGAAGATGTCACCGCAGGTGACAAAAGGGGGAATCTGGCTGCGAACGCAGTGAGCAGACTGAGGGGGTGACCCGGCAAGGGTGACTCTTCAAGTTTTGAAGAGTCACAGCCTTACGGCTGCAGTTTGGAATGATACAAACAGAAAAGCCACCCGAGTTTCCTCAGATGGCTTTGTTCTGGTTGGGGATGAGAGAATCGAACTCCCACAAGTAGAGTCAGAGTCTACCGCACTACCACTATGCAAATCCCCAATATTCTGTTGTGTTTTGCGGGTTGAGCCGCTCAACGTGTGCTATTATACGGGAAAAGCCCGGAGTTGTCAAGCATAATTTTGAAAAAAGTTGTACTTTTTTGGAAATTGACGGAAGTACGCAGAGGTTTTGGCTGAATCAGTCAATGCGTTTTTTCTGCGGCAGGCTCGTCCGGCAGGTAAACGGCGACTTCTTCAAGGGCACAGTCCAGAATTTTGCAGAGAGTGTTAAGCGTATAGGTACTGACATTCTCATTTTTGCGTAAGCGGCTTAGCTGGCCAGCACTGAAATGATAGTCCTTGAGTAATTTATATTGAGAGATGCCACGTTTTTTCATGGTTTCCCAAAGAGGGTCGTATCGAATCATAGCGTGTACCATCCTTGGCAGATTTTTATAATTAAAGAATATGAAATTGACCACATATTGACAATTAGCGATAATCGGGGTATTATCGATATACGGACTATAAAATAAAAAGGATGGTGTAATGGGTGACAACTGCGGAATTGAAAGAATACTTTGGAATGGTAGTCCAAATGGAAAAAGAAATAAATCTTCAAGAACGATTGAGTCAAAAACTTCAAAAAGAAATCCAGAACGCTGAGTGGAGAATGGAATCGATCAGGAATGGGCAAGAATATTTGTCAGAGCCAAACCCTCCGAAACGGAAAGCCGAGAACACGAGTATGCTTCCGACTTGTGCAGTAATTACGGTTGCGGGTGTTGTCTTTACTATTATTTTGCGCGTGATTGGCGTTCTGTTGGATAAGTGGGATGTAGAGGGCGTTTTACTGGTCATCATTGGGATTCCATGGATGCTGGGAATACTTCTAGCGGGCGGAGGCGCAGCATTGGGTGCATTGGGCACAATCTACTATCTTGTTACATATCCATGGCAGTCCCATAAAGATACAAAAGTCTTTGAAGCGGAGACTCGAAAATATGAACAGGATTATCAAAACTATCAGCGGAACCAGAAAGAAAATGAAGAAAAAGTAAAGCAAATAAATCAGCTTTCTGTGCAGAAAAGTGTGGCGGAGACTTCCAAACAGCAGATAGAAGCTGCGCTTGTATCCAGCAAACGAAACCTTGAGAAGATGTACTCCTATAATATTGTGTTTCCCAAATATCGAAATTATGTGATGGTAAGTTCGATTTATGAATACCTCTGTGCTGGCCGCTGCAAAACACTGGAGGGCCATGAAGGTGCGTATAATATTTTGGAACTGGAAATCCGGCTTGACCGAATCATTACACAGCTTGATCGGGTTATTGAGGAACTTGAAGCAATTCGGGCAAACCAGTATATGTTGTATAGCTGCTTGAAGGAGTCAAACCGGAAAATGGACATGCTGTTGCAGGAAGAAACCCGAATTGCAGATTCGATGCAGAATCTTGGAACACAGAGCTATGAAATGAACCGGCGCCTTGGTGAATTGCAGCATTCTTCGGAATTGGCAAATTATCTGGCCGAATGTAACAACCGTCAGCTGAGCTACATGAACCGTATGAACTACCTTGCGGGTCATTACGAGAACCCCTATGGCAACTACGCCCCAGTATGATGCCATGTTTTGGCATCCTTCTCACGCTCTTTGCATATACTGGAAATCAGAAGAAGCAAAGAGGAGGAACCGCCATGACCCAGACTACACAAAACGCCCAGACCCTGCTTTCACCCCGCGTCCCACGGGACACCGAGCACGAGCGCTATCACCCGGAACTGGAGGAGGAATTGAAGGAATGCCTGTTCTGCCTGAAGCGCAACGAGATGATGTTTGACATGGAGGTGGATACCGACCTCATCGAGCAGCGCATCTACGAGCGGCAGGCGCTGCTGTGCCGTTACCGGTACTTACTGGCGCGCGCCCGGGAGCTGGGGCTGCACACGGTGCTTACCCGCTACCAGCCCATGGGCTGGTGAAAACGGTCAGCGAAAAAATCTTGACAAAAGCCGCGCTGCGTGATATCCTATTACAAGATAAAAGCGTACCGGAACTATGTCCGGCGCGATAAATTTTTGAGAGTTAGAGAGGTTTCTATCATGGAGCGTATCAAGACTATTGCTACTCGTGACCTGACCAAGAGCGTTAAGACCGGTGGCTGCGGCGAGTGCCAGACTTCCTGCCAGTCCGCCTGCAAGACCTCCTGCGGCGTGGCTAACCAGCAGTGCGAGAACAGCAACAAGTAATTTTTGCAAACCCTATGCCGCCTTTGCCGGGCGGCATTTTTTTGTGTAATCTGGAATGGAGTGTAAAATGGTACATCAGTATCAATTAAACGGTTATAACATCGTGCTGGACACCTGCAGCGGCTCGGTGCACGTTGTGGACGAGGTGGCCTACGATGTCATCGCCATGTACCCGGAGCATACCGCAGACGAGATCGTTGCCGCCATGCTGGCAAAGTACGGCAGCCGCCCGGACGTGACCGAGGAGGATCTGCGCCAGTGCATCGACGATGTGACCAGCCTGAAGGAAAACGGCAAGCTGTGGAGCCCGGATGTCTATAAGGACATGGCCTTTGACTTCAAGAACCGCAACACCGTGGTCAAGGCGCTGTGCCTGCACGTTGCCCATAGCTGCAACCTGAGCTGCTCTTACTGCTTTGCCTCGCAGGGCCGCTACCACGGCGACCGCGCCCTGATGAGCTTTGAGGTGGGCAAGCGCGCCATGGACTTCCTTATCGAGAACAGCGGTACCCGCCGCAATCTGGAAGTGGACTTCTTTGGCGGTGAGCCGCTGATGAACTTTGATATGGTCAAAAAGCTGGTGGCCTACTGCCGCGAGCAGGAAAAGATCCATAACAAGAACTTCCGCTTTACCATGACCACCAACGGCGTGCTGATCGATGATGACGTCATCGACTTCTGCAACAAGGAGTGCCACAACGTGGTGCTGAGTCTGGATGGCCGCAAGGAGGTCAACGACCGCTTCCGCGTGGACTGCGCAGGCAACGGCAGCTACGACCGCATCGTGCCCAAGTTCCAGGAGTTCGTCAAGAAGCGCGGTGACAAGAACTACTATATGCGCGGCACCTATACCCACTATAACACCGACTTCACCAACGATATCTTCCACATGGCGGACCTTGGCTTTACCGAGCTGAGCATGGAGCCGGTGGTCTGCGACCCCAGCGACCCCAGCGCCCTGACCGAGGCCGACCTGCCCATCCTGAAGGAGCAGTACGAGATCCTTGCCAAGGAGATGATCAAGCGCGACCGCGAGGGCAGAGGGTTTACCTTCTACCACTACATGATCGACCTGACCGGCGGCCCCTGCATCTATAAGCGCATCTCCGGCTGCGGCTCCGGCACCGAGTACATGGCCGTTACCCCTTGGGGCGACTTGTACCCCTGCCACCAGTTCGTGGGCGACCCCAAGTACCTGCTGGGCGATATCTGGAAGGGCGTTACCAACACCGCCGTGCGGGATGAGTTCAAGCACTGCAACGCCTATGCCCGCAAGGAGTGTCAGGACTGCTGGGCAAAGCTGTACTGCTCCGGCGGCTGCGCTGCTAACTCCTACCATGCCACCGGCAGCATTACCGGCGTGTACGAGTACGGCTGCGAGCTGTTCAAAAAGCGCATGGAGTGCGCCATCATGATCAAGGTTGCCGAAAATCAGGAGCTTGCTGCCAAGGGCATCGAGGTGCCCATTGAGCTGGGCTCTACCTGCAACGCCTGCGCCGATGGCGAAGCCTGCGAATGAGCATGACCACCCCCATCGTGGATTTTGTGCGCAGCTATGCACAGTCCGGCACTGCCCGGCTGCATATGCCCGGGCACAAGGGGCAGAGCCTACTGGGCTTTGAGCCGCTGGATATCACCGAGATCTGCGGCGCAGACGAGCTTTACGCGCCGGAGGGCATCATTGCCGAAAGCGAAGCCAACGCCACCCGGCTGTTCGGCACGGCGCACAGCTATTACAGCACTGAGGGCTCGTCCCAGTGCATCCGTGCCATGCTGTTTCTGGCGCTGCAAGGCGCACCGCAAAGCGGCAGGTGCCCGGTGCTGCTGGCTGCCCGCAACGCCCACAAGGCGCTGCTGTACGCGGCGGCGCTGCTGGATTTTGATATCCGCTGGCTCTGGCCGTCTGCGCAGGCAGAGGGCGCACTGTGCAGCTGCCCTGTCACAGCCGAAGCGCTGACCGGGGCTTTGCACACGCTGGCACAGGAGGGGATTACCCCCTTTGGTGTGTACGTCACCAGCCCGGATTATCTGGGCGGGGTGCAGGACATCCCGGCGCTGGCGGCAGTCTGCCGGGCGCAGGGCGTGCCCCTGCTGGTGGATAACGCCCACGGGGCCTACCTGCGTTTTCTGCCGCAGAACTGCCACCCCATCGCGCAGGGCGCGGCCATTTGCTGCGACTCTGCCCACAAGACCCTGCCGGTGGTCACCGGCGGCGCGTATCTGCATCTGGGGCACGATGCTCCCGTGCAGGACGAAGCCGCCGTGCGGGGGGCGCTGGCGCTGTTCGGATCTACCAGCCCCTCTTACCTTATTTTGCAATCGCTGGACGTGTGCAATGCGGTGCTGGCAGGGGACTACCCCCGGCGGCTGGCGCAGTGCTGCGCGGCGCTGGAAGGGGTGCGCCGCAGCCTGAATAAGGCCGCAGCGGCGCGGCAGTGCCCGGTGCCGCTGGTGGTCGCCGGGGCACAGCAGGAGCCGATGAAGCTTACACTGGATGCCGCCGCCCTTGGCTGCACTGGCACGGCACTGGCAGAAGCCCTGCGCCGCGCACAGATGGAGTGCGAGTACGCCGACCCCCGCTATGTGGTGTTGATGTTCACCCCGGAAAACCCGCCGCAGGACTACACGCGCCTGCAAACGGCGCTGGAGCAACTTCTGGCTGCGGTGCCCGCCGGGTTGCCCCGCCCCGAGAACCGGGCAGGAGAGTTTGCTGCCTTGCAGCAGCAGGCGGTGCAGCGGTGCACCATCCGGCAGGCGGTGCTGAGCGCACAGGTGCGCATCCCGGTGCACAAGGCGCTGGGGCGGGTGTGCGCCATGCCCACCGTGTCCTGCCCGCCCGCCATCCCTGTGGCGGTCAGCGGCGAGGAGATCACCCCAGCGGCCATCGCCCTGATGCAGCGCTATGGCATCGAGGAACTCTCGGTGCTGCGATAAAGATTTTATAAGAAGAGAACCCGGAAGGTCTGCGGACCTTCCGGGTTCTCTATATTTATTCTTAAATATCTGTCCGGGGTGTGGCGCACATCTCCCAGAAGTGCAGCTCGTGCTCCGAGCAGGTGCGGAAGATCGCGCGGCAGCGGGCGGCGCGATCCGGCGAAAGGCCGGTGCAGGCTGCTTCGGCGCGTTCTGCCCATGCACGGCAGGCGGCGTCGTAGCCGGGGCTTGCGTAGTCCAGCACCAGTGCGCCGTAGTAGGTGTCCTTTACGGCAGGAGAGCGCTTCAAAAGTTTCTGGAACAGCCAGCCGTAGCTCAGCATACAGGGCAGGCAGGCCATCAGGCACTCGGCTTCGCCCTCGCCGTTGCGGGCGGCATCGATCATACAGTCCAGATAAGCGCGGTTCTCCGGCCGCAGGGGCAGGGACTGGATATCGGCTTCCCGCAGGCCGTACTGCTCCAGATATTGCAGCCGGGTCAGATCCTCGTTCTCCTGCACGAAGGACAGCAAGGAATAGTAGGTGCGCATAGCCGCCATGGTGGTGGCTTTGGTCATGCCCCACGCAAAAATTTTGGCGTACTCCCGCAGATACAAGCTGTCCTCCACAAGGTAGCTTTTAAAGCAGTCCTCGCGCAGGGTGCCGTTTTCCATCTTTTGCAGAAACTCGGTCTGCAAACACTGCTCCCACACGGGCAGGTCAGCCTGTACCAGCGCCGAAACAAAGGGCAGGTCAGTCACGGACAAAATCTCCCTTCAGGTTGAAGGTGTGATCCATCGGCCCGGAGCCGTGCCCCAGATCCAGCATGGCAGACAGACAGCCGGAAATGTAGGCCTTGGCGCGCTCCACGGCGGTGTCAAGGTCGTACCCCTTGGCAAGATTGGAAGCGATGGCGCTGGACAGGGTGCAGCCGGTGCCGTGGGTGTTGGGGTTTGCAATGCGCTTGCCCTTGAACCACTTGCCGGTGCCGCCGCGCCACAAAAGGTCGTCGGCATCGTTGATCTGGTGGCCGCCCTTGCACAGCACGGCGCAGCCGTAACGCTCGCTGATGGTGCGGGCGGCGGCTTCCATGTCGGCAGCGTTGGCAATGGCCATACCGGACAGGATCTCGGCCTCCGGGATGTTGGGGGTAAGCACCTCGGCCAGCGGAAGCAGCTTTTCGGTCAGCGCTTGCACGGCATCGTCCTGCAGCAGCTTTGCGCCGGAGGTGGCCACCATCACGGGGTCTACCACGATATGCTTTGCGCCGTAGAAGTGCAGCCGCTCAGCGATGGTGTCGATGAGCGGGGCAGAGGATACCATGCCGATCTTCACCGCATCCGGGTAGATATCGGTGAACACGGCGTCGAGCTGCTGTGCTAGAAACTGCGGCGTTGTGTCAAAAATAGCGGTCACACCGGTGGTGTTCTGCGCCGTCAGGGCGGTAATGGCGCTCATGGCAAACACGCCGTTGGCGGTCATGGTCTTGATATCGGCCTGAATTCCGGCGCCGCCGCTGGAATCACTGCCGGCAATGGTCAATGCAGTTTTCATGGGTAAAATGCTCCTTTGCAGCAAAAATGCGGATATGCCCGCAAAGACATATCCGCAGATAAAAGCGCTATCTCCCTACGTTGGCATGATCCAAATCAGGTCACAGGTCAGGGCAATACAGCCCACTCTCAGCCCGCTTTGCGCGGGCTCCCTTTTTTATAATAGAAAGCATACCACAATCGGGGAAAAGATGCAAGAAAAACAGGCTGCGCAAAACGCACTGCTTACTCGCTAAGTGCGGTGCGGAGGTTGTCCAGCACCTTTTTGCTCAGCAGCACAAAGGCCTGCTTGGTGCGGCCTGCGGACACATTGGCGCAGCGCACGTTTTCCCGGGCAAAGAAGTCCTCGGCCACAGGGCCGGCGGCAGCGCGGGTGTCGCAGAAGAAATGGGTGCCGGGCAGATCAAGCCACTTTTCCAGCGCAGCGGAGTCAAAGCCGGGGCCGATGGAGGTGTTGAACAGCACCTTGCCTGCCCCCAGCTGGGCGAACTCGTTTTCGCCCAGCAGCAGCACGTTCTTGTTCAGGCAGGTGAACACCACCTCACTGTCTGCCAACAGCTGGGGCAGGGGCTTGAAGGTCATACCGGCAGCCTCGGCGTCCGGCTTTGCGCTGCGGGCAAAGTAGCTGATCTCTGCGCCCATAAATTGCAGCGCATCGGCGATCATCCGGCCGGAAACGCCCAGCCCCACGATGCCAACCTTCAGGCCGGTGATCTCCACCGGCTCGTCCCGCAGCATGGGCATCCCAAAACCGTGCAGCAGGCCGGTCAGCTCGTGCAGAACGTACTCCACAACGCCGCGGTCGCCATAATCCCGGATGCCCAGTACCTTGATGCCCCGGGTGCGTGCGTAGGCGATATCCACGTTGGCGCTCTCCTCAGAGTACAGGCTGCAGCACATGCCGATATAGCGGATGTTGGGGCACTGCGCAATGACTTCCTTGCCCATGCGGGAGGTGTAGCTCAGCAGCACGGCATCGGCGTCCCCGATGCGGCGCACCATCTCATCGTCGCTGCCGGGCACGTCCCGGTACAGCACTACCTCTTTGGCGTAGCGGTGCAGCTCCTCCTCGGCTGAGGGGATCAGGCTGACAGGCTCAATGGCAACAAGCTTTTCAAACATGACGAACTCCTCCTTATATTAGTAGAAGCAGACGGGCGAGGACAGATTGCGCAGCAGGGAGACGGCGCTCCAGCCCGCAATGGCGCTGGTGGAGGAGCAGATATCCACCACAGCCTTCACGCCCTCGATCTCGGCGGTGATGCAGTGGTCGTCGCCCACCCAGCCGGGCACGGAGTGCATGGTCACACCGGTGCTCTCTGGGCCGGTGGTAGCCAGAGAGGTAGCCACCGCCACGTTCACCCGGCGGGGGAAGGTAGCAATGGCCTGTTTTGCGTTGCCGGTGAACACGGTGGTCTTTTCGGTGTCGGTCAGCAGATGCTCTGCCCACACCGGGGTGTTGCGAAAGCCCTTTGCACCGGTATGGGTCTCGATGCCGGCGGTCTCCGGTAAGCCCTGTGCCTGCGCCATCAGGGTGACAGTCTGCAGCACGTCAAAGCCGCCGATGGCACCGCTGGCCAGATGCACCTTGGCACCGCCCTCTACGGCGGCTGTCTTGACCTGTGCGTAGAAATCCAGATCTGCAAAGGCACCGATGGACAGAATGACCAGATTGACGCCCCGCTTCAGCACCGGAATGGCCATAGCGCGCACCGACTCCACCGAAGCGGCCTCCACGATGTACTCCGGCTCAAGCGCCAGCAGCGCGTCCACATCCTCGCAGACAGCGCAGCCAACGTTAGCGGCAGTCTTTTCAGCCGAGGCACGGGTGCGGCTGGTCACGCCCACCAGCTCGTAGTCCGGCAGCAGACCCTTCTTCCATGCGTCAGCCACGATGTTGCCCAGAAATCCGCAGCCCACAATACCCAATTTTGTTTTCATATCCGTATCCTAAACTCCCTTTTTCTGCCTGTGGCAGCATATTCAAAACCAGTATACCATACCGGACATAAAAAGGGAAATAATGTTTGCGGCAGCCCGGCGGGGCAAGACATAAAAAGTTAACAAAATAAATTACAAAAAAATTACAAAACCCTATTGCAAAATGGTTTCAAAAGAGTTACAATATGGTTAC
>ERZ1026860.635-NODE-635-length-21448-cov-11.131024_pt1 | contig 21448 bp, 24 predicted proteins | sample MGYA00380160_ERZ1026860 | MGnify/ENA primary metagenome ERZ1026860 (study PRJEB33269, sample SAMEA4719796) | human gut metagenome | biome: human-associated habitat; feature: organic feature; material: feces | place: Cameroon | collected 2013-10 ... | reverse complement strand
CTCGTGGGCTCGGAGATGTGTATAAGAGACAGTATTTATACTAAGAAAGAATCCAAGTTTCTACGTTTCAAGACACTATTTTGTTTATGAGTATACCCAAATGTAATAATCCCCATTACCTCCAATTGATCGTTATTAATACCCAATAATGTCTTAATTTCTTCTCCCTTTTCAACGACCTCGCCTATCCAGCAACTTCCTATATTCATCGAGTATGCTGCTAACAACATATTTTGTATTGCAGCACCACAGGATTGTACATCCTTTATATAATGATATGAGCAGGTTTTATCCAAATAAACAACTATAAAGCACTGCGCTTTTCTCATCCAATAATAACAAGCTGACTCTTTTGCTATACGCTCTATATTCTCCGAGTCTCGTACAACACTGAATTTCCATGGTTGGCAATTCCTTCCTGAAGGTGCACTAATTGCTGCTTCAAGAATTTTCTTTATCATCTGATCTTGTATCGGCCGATCAACATATCGCCGTATACTACGCCTATTTTTTATCACTTCAATGATATCCAACTTAAAAATCCTCTCTGTTTCATTTTTTGTACTGTATCAATATAAATTATTTACATCTAATATTTCCTTCACACTCGTGTGGTTTCTGAACCTCATATGAAAAAATAGGAAAACTTTTAGCACTATCATATTTTGCAAAATTATTTGCTATCTTAACCATAAGCTTTGCTATTTTAATCTTCTTTGTTGTTTTCATCTTTTAATTCTACCCTCTCCCAAATAATAGTAAAAATTTCCATGCCGTTGCCAAACAAAATAGCATTTCTATATTCCTGTATTTTAGTAAAGAAAACACTTAATATGTATAGTATTAATACAATATAAGCGCATAACTTTCTTTTCTGTTTTTTCTCTTCTGATAAATACCATTGATTATATAAACTGTATTTTTCAACAATGCCAAAGCTAAAGATTAAAAAGGCCTCTCCCAGATACCATGGAATAATATATATTTTACCAACACAAACTGGTAAATAGCCTACCAACACCATGAACCCAAAACAAATAATACTAGAATGAAAATGTTTTCCTCCCACCCAAATACGTAATAAACAAAAGCTGAAGATAGATAAAAAATACACGCCCTTATTCTTCATTATTAAACCGATTACCATGATGGCAATCAGTTTCCAAAGCAATTCAAGAAACACCTCCATTCCGTACCATATTTTTTCTTTTTGATCCTGATCAATATGCAGGTTATCCGCACACCATCTGCTAATTATTTCTGCCAAAAAATGACACATTTTTGCTTTTCCTAACCTTTTATGGTATATTTTAACATGTAATTATTATATTTTATCAAAGCGTTCCTAAACGTTAGAATTTCATTCCTGAACGTCATAAAAAGGTGGAGAAAACAATGTCTAATCTGTCATGGCTGCTATACTGTGCCTGCAGTGTGTTATATATAAATGCATTATTAACAAATATGTGTTATCAAAAGCTGCGCTTTATCGAGCAGCTTTGTATTTTTCTATATTCTACCGTTCTTTATTACGTTTTAGCTTCCAGATACAATTTTGCCGTAATTCCAATATTGATTGTGAGTATTTATCTATATATTATCGTAAAGCAAAAGCATCCTTTAATTAACGCTATTGGCATGGGTGTGAATTATATTTTAGGAATTCTCATAAATTATTTGATTTTAGCAATTCTTTATGCAATGAAACTCAGCATTGAGTCCATTTCTTCCAATTTGGGCTATATGGCAATTTTCTGTATCATCCAGACCATAATCATGTATATTGCCACCGGAACTGCCGGATACTTTTTCCGCAAGCAGCTTGTTCCTCACTTTAAAACCCATAATCCGAAGAAATATTCCGCAAAGATAATCTGCCTTTTAACGGCAGAAATATTGATCTGCTGTGGTGTTTTTCTGTTCAATGTCATATACGGAAACTATGTTGGCTATAACGCCGCCACATTGGTTTTTAATGGCGTTCTATTTTTTATTCTGTCCCTGTCAAGTGGACTAATTCTTTTCTTTCTCCATCGCACCATGACGGAAGACTATCAGCTCCGTTTGCAGGTTCAGGAGATGCAGTATATCAAAGAGTATTCACAGAAACTGGAGGAACTCTATAAAGAAGTAAGAAGTTTCAAACACAATTACATAAATATTCTTTCCTCTATGTATTCTTATCTGGATGAACAACGATATGAAGAATTAAAAGACTATTTTGAACAGATTGTTCTGCCCCAAGGGCGGAATCTTGCTTCAGAAGACGCTGCCTTTGGGCAGCTTCAAAATATTCAAATTTCTGAAATCAAGGGAATTATATCAATAAAACTGATGACTGCTGCTTCAAAACAGTTACATATTTGTTCCGAGATTCCGGCTCCTGTTCCCAATTTGGAAATGGATACACAAGATCTGATCAAAATTCTCGGTATATATCTGGACAATGCCATAGAAGCAGCCGAACAGACTGTGGAAAAAGAGGTGTCCCTTTCCATCACCTGCAATCCGGACATCTGTATTTTACAGATCACCAACTCTTCGCTTCCTGTTGAAAACATTCCGATCCTGTTTACTGCGGAATATTCAGCCAAAGAGAATCATACCGGGATCGGCTTATATGATGCCAGCCGGATACTGAGGCACTACGAACATATTCTATCAAATACAGAATATAAAAATGGTATTTTTACACAAGTATTACAGATTCCAATACAGAAATAATACAGGAGGTCTGGCACAATGCTCCCCATTATTGTATGTGATGATCATTTAGACTATGGAAATCATTTGAAAACAATTATAGAAAAGTTTATTTTCATAGAAGAATTGGATATGAAAGTGGTTCTCACTACAGACCATCCATCCGAAGTTCTTCATTATGTCGAAGAACACTCTGCATCTTATTTATATTTTCTGGATGTTGATCTGAAAGACGATGTTTATTCAGGAATCACACTTGCCAGGAAACTCCGCCAAAATGATCCGCGCGGTTTCATGGTGTTTGTAACAGCACATGCAGAGTTTTCACAGTTGACTTTTCAATATCAGGTAGAGGCTATGGATTATATTCTGAAAGATCATCCGGAAACACTCCACAACCGGATTCATGATTGTCTCCTTCATGCCAATATGCGTTATGCTTCGCAGTACAATCAGACACATAAGATGTTTTCTGTACACACCGGCTCCCATGTTACCTATTTGAAACAGGACGATATTCTTTGCTTTCAATCATCCTCTAATGCTCATAAAGTCAAGATCATAACAGCCAATGCAATTTATGAACAGTCCGGCAGCCTTCGTGAAATCCAGAGCCAGATGGATCATCACTTTCTATTGAGCCATAAATCCTGTCTGGTGAATACATCTCATATCGTAGAAATGGATAAAATCAGGCGCATACTTATTTTATCCAACGGCCTACAGATTCCCGTGTCCGTCCGGCAGATGCGTTTCTTTTTATAAGTCTGCGACATCTTTTAATTACTTGCTAAAAAGCAACCTACTCTTTGTGCAGAGAGCGGTTGCTTTTTTGATGTCTGAATCTTAGTTAGTTTATCCCTTTTCCTGCATCTCCTCCAGCTCGGTTTCTGTTTCAAGCATCCGTTCAAGAAGGCTTTCCTGGTTCTGCTCTTCCTTCTGCTTCTGCTCTTCAAGTTCCATAAGCTTCGTGTAATCGGAAGCCAGTGCCGGATCCATAATCTGCATCTGCAAATCCGCAAGTCTCTGTTCGCTTTCTTCCAGCTGCTTTTCGTACTTTGCCATCTGCTGCTTTAAGCGGGACAGAATTTTGCCGGGATTATAATAGGTCTTCTTGTCAAAAACATCATTCAATGTTGGTGTTTTGTCCGATTTCTTTTCGGTTCTTTCTGCCTCTTCCTTTGCCTGATTCAACTGTTGCTGCTTCAGTTCTTCCTTCTGCAGACGTTCCAGATATTCCTCATAACCACAGTCATAAAAGACCGTTTTATCCTGCTTAAAATCAAGCATTCCCGTTGCGATTTCCTTGATAAAATAACGGTCATGGGAAACAAACAGAATCGTTCCGGTATAATTCTTCAACATATTTTCCAGTGCTTCCTTGCCAATGAGATCCATATGGTTCGTCGGCTCATCCAGAATCAGAAGATTCGGGCGCATCTTAAACATCTTGCACAAGGCAAGACGTACCTTTTCTCCTCCGGAAAGCTGTCCAAGCGTCTTAAATACTTCTTCTCCGGTAAAAAGGAAGCTGCCTAATGCATTACGCACCTCTACTTCTTTCAGGGTCGGATACATGTCCCAGAAATCGTTAAGTACAGTCTTATCCGGATACATGCTTTCTGCGACTGCTGCCTGCTGGTCAAAATAACCAACCTCCACACCGGTTCCAACAGTATAGCTTCCCCCAAGAGGAGGAATCTGTCCCATCAAAGTCTTTAACAGAGTGGATTTTCCCTTTCCGTTTTCCCCGATAATAGCGACACGCTCTCCCTTTTTCAGAGTAAAGGATACCTTGCTCAGGACATGATCGTATCCGATTTCCAGCGCTTTCAGTGTCAGCACATCCGTATAACTGGTTGTCCTCGGAAGGAACTGACCGCGGAATGCCTTGGTATCAAATCTGCGGGGCTTCTCGATCAGAACCATATGCTCTAGCTGCTTTTCTTTGGAATGCACCGAAGCTACTTTGGTCGGGGTATTCTTCCACTTTTCAATCCACTCAGTGAGACGCCTGATCTCCTTCTGCTGCTCCTCGTAGTCCTTTTCCTGCTTTAAAGCAGCCTCTTCCTTTAACTTCATAAAGGTTGTATAGTTGCCCGGATACCGTTTGATCCGATGGTATTCAATTTCATAAGTCACATCAATAATGCGGTCTAAGAACATCCGGTCATGGGAAACAATCACAACCGCTTTATTATAGTTCTTCAAATATCCTTCGAGCCATTCAATCGTTGGCAGATCCAGGTGGTTCGTGGGCTCATCCAGAAGCATAATGTCCGGACGGCTAAGAAGCAGTTTGATAAAAGCCACCTTGGTCTGCTGTCCTCCGGAAAATGTTCCGATCGGGCGGGTAATATCCTTCAGATCAAAGCCAAACTTCTGGAACATCGTTTCCATATCACGACGATATGTATAGCCTCCCATTGCCTCCATTTGATCCTGCAGAGAGGAGTACTCATACATCCACTTCTGGTCATGATCGGTCTCCATGATGTCCGTAAGCTCTTTCATCCTGCGTTCACAGGCAAATACCGGCTCAAATACTTTAAGGATCTCGTTTTCTACCGTAATCTCCTGATCTTCAAAGCTGATCTGACGCAGATAGCCGATCTTCTGGTTTCCTGCCATCGCAATGCCACAGCTTTCATCACTGTCGATATTTGCCATGGTAATATCCCCGGCAATCAGTTTCAAAAGGGTCGTCTTGCCGCAGCCGTTGCGTCCGACGATCGCAATTTTTTCATGGTCATGTATGTCAAAGTTTACATCTTCAATAATGGTTTCCGCACCGTATTGTACCAGTGCATGTCTGATCTGATATCTCATTTTATCTCCGTTAATTTTCTTGTGTTTCGTAACTGTTCCGCACCTTTACAGTTACTGTATTTCGTGTTCTCCGCCGGGCAGTTATCCGACGCATATTCGTTAAAAGTGTAAGAAAAACAAATGCCTGCTCCGCAGTCGCTTGTTTTTCTGCTGCACTTTTACATCATATCAATTTATCTTTTGCTTTGCAATACAGGATTGAGACGAGCAGCCCTGCCGCTGTAGCGATCATGGCAGGCGCAATAATGACTGCCGGATTCACACTTCCGTATTGGGTTCGGTATGCAATCATGTTGACCGGGATAAGCTGCAAAGAAGAAATGTTGAGAATCAGAAACGTGCACATTTCATTGCTGGCATAGAGCCGCTTCTCTTCCGGAACACCACGCTCCTCCTGTAATTTTGCCAGCTCTTCCATGGCTTTGAGGCCGGCCGGGGTACAGGCCCATCCCAGCCCCAACACATTTGCAATAATATTGGTTGAAATATAATCCCTAGATTTGTGACCTTGTGGAATACGCGGAAACATAAATGAAATAAATGGTGACAGCATTCGGGTAAGCTTCGCTATCAGTCCGGATTCCTCTGCCACCTGCATGAGACCCACCCAGAATGCCATAACTCCTGTCATGGTAAAGCATAATGTGACCGCATCCTGTGCACTTTGTAATGCAGCCTCAGTAACCTCTTTCATATGGCCTGTAATTGCACCGTAGATAATCCCTATCACAATCATTACTGCCCAGATGTAATTCAGCATATCGTTAGCCTTTTCCGAAAGCCTCTTTATTTAATATATGGAATTCAAACTTCATTAAGAACACTAGATCATTTACTTTCATTGAAGAGGTGATTTACACATAATCGAAATGCTATATAAAAACTAGAAATTCGCTGTGTTAGTGATAATAGCCAATAAATATCATTTTTGGCACCAATAAATTAGCTACTATCAACAAAAACTATTTTCAAAATAAAACAAATATATTATAATAGTGACAAGGTGTTACCAAAACGGGTAGCGGTTCGCCTTTCGCCAGAATGAGTACATTCTGAGAACTTCCAGTATTAGCGGAGGTGGTACAGATGGAAAATACAACGAAAGGTACATAGTATATTTGACAATAGAGCTTACTGTCGGAATCGCAGGTATTGTAGTAACAATCATCAGCATCATTGTTACCGTGATCAGTATCCTGCAAAACGAGACTGACAGAAGATCCCGACATCAAAAAAGCAACCGCCCAAGCCAAGAGTAGGTTGCTTTTTTAACAAGTAACTAAAAATCGAGGCGAACCGTTGCTTTACGGCAGCACCTTCTTATGAACTAATCATAGCATTCTGTTTTTCATTCGTCAATCATCTTTTGTATATAGATTTTTACCGTATTATAGTTTAAAATATAACTATTCGGAATACTATTCACAATACATTGTTTAAAAAGGGGAATACAATGAAAACTCTGATCTGGAAAATTGTACTGGCTGCATCGCTGCTTCTGATGGTGATTGCCGCAACAAACATTGTTCTCTTAATCAGGGAATATCAGAAGGGAATCAATACCTATGCAAATCTGGAGAAATACGCAACGGTAACACAGGATTCTGTCAAAGCAGCACAGGAGATCAAGGATACTGCCGACAGTGGGAATACCGAAGAGGCTGTGGAAGAAGTCATCGAAGGACCGCAGATCGCTGTCGATCTTGATATTGATTACGATGCTCTTACGAAGATCAATGGGGACTTTGTCGGATGGATTTACTACGCACCGTTAGAGCTGAGTTATCCGATCGTCCGTGGTATTGACAACGATTATTACACACATTACACCTTTGAAAATGTCAGGAACAGCTCCGGGGCCATCTTTATGGACTTCCTGAATAAGCCCGACTTTTCTCACTTCAACACAATTATTTACGGTCATAACATGAGAAATGGAACGATGTTCGGTTCCCTGAAAAAGCTCCTGAACGATCCTTCCATCATCGAAGAAGATCCTTATATTTATATTTTTACCAAAGAGAAGGTTATGATGTATGAGATCTGTGCCGCCTATATCACGAATGACTCTTCCCATACCTATGATCTGACCCAGACTGCAGAAGAACAGGCCGACTATGTGAAATACATCCGTAATGTTGCGACCTACTACTGGGATGATCCTATGTTGGAAGAGTCCCTGACCGAAGAAACGAGACTCATTACTTTATCGACCTGTCACGGTCTTCACACCAACAACCGAACCGTCATTCATGGCGTATTAGTTGCCAGTAAAGACCGGTAGGGACTGATCCAGCTCCGGTGTCTGTGTGGTAACGACCTGCCACCGGGTAATTGTATAAGTCCTCTCTCCGGACGCTGTTTCCAAAAAGGATGCATTCACCGATAAGATCTGATTTTCATTCATCACATAATCACAGGAAAAAGAGTCTTCCAAAGGCTCTTTTTTTGATGCCTCCAAAAGGTCCTCCTGTGCTTCATTACACGCCTGATAATATGCACTTGTGCGCTCTGCCAGCTTACGGCTTAATGTGAGATCCGCATTCGCACTTACAATCGACAGCCCTGCAAAGCAGACCAGACACAGGATCACCATGATTACCACAATGGACGGTGCTCCGATGCTCAGTCCAAAATCCCTATTCCGTTTCATCTGCCAATTCCTCCCTCGGAAACAAAGTGAGCTGCAATTCATAAACAGAATCAAATTCTGTCCCCTGTTCCTGATATGCCGTAACCTGTCGTAGCATTCCAACACGAATCTCGCACGTGGTCAGTTCTTCTGATGCATTGATTTTTACAAATGCACCTAATTCCTCTTCGGCATTGTTGATGGTGAATATCGTCTGTTCATCCGTCTGATTCATTCTGGCATCCGGGAACAGTGCCTCCAGTTCTCCGGCATTCCCATTACATCCGTAAAAAGCTTCGGCAATACTTTCTGCCATGGAAACTGCATGATTTAGGTTCACGCTCTGGTCACTCAGCCGGTGGGCAGTTACGAACAGCTTCACACAGACTGCTGCCGCAATTGAAAAGAACAGGATGGAAAGAATCAGTTCCATCAAAAATATTCCGGATTTAGAAGAATTTTTCGTCTGCATCTTCGAATCCTCCTGATCGAATACAAATATAAAAGCTTATGGTGTTTTCCTCCGGGTTTTTCATCGTACATTGAACCAGATGATCATTCACTGCTGTAATTTCAAACCGCTCCATAGCCAGAATATCCTGTCCTGCGGAAGCAGAAAGCGATATATCACTGCGTTCCATCAACTCCTTGAGCATTCCGTGATATTCATAAATATAAGTATGATACACAATCCCGTTTACTTCCGAAGAAAGAATCAGCGCCGGATTTCCTTCGAACGTACCGATTGATACTGCTCCCTCCGCATCGGCCTGACGGATCTTTTCCACCACATAAGACAGTGAGGTTCTCGTATTAAAATTTTCGTCCATATGTGCCACCGTCTTGCGGTAAATATTTGCTCCAATCGAAATCAGAAAAAATGAAGAAAGTGCAAATATACAGAACAAGCCAATGACAAATAAAACATCTACAATGTGTTTATCCTGCTTCTGATTCATAGATCTCTTCCATTCATAACGTTTATCTGCTGCTTATATTTCTCTATTACTGATCTGTTTTCTTCAGACTTTACTTCAAAATAATGGTAACCTCCGGCCGCATATTAGACCCCACCGGCTGATAGTCCACAAAAAACAAGTCTTTATCATAGGTCAGCCCATAATGCTCTTCCATATAAGAAAGGCTCGGTGGATAAAAACCCTCCACGGCATAGCAATGAATAATATCCCGGTCAATTGCATTCTGCAGACTATCCTGCTGCCTGTCCAAGGTAGACTGATCCACGGAATGGATCATAACCCAGAACAGCACCAGAATTACCGGACAGACCAGATACAACATCCGGACCGGAAAACGACGATATTCATAACGGTTAAATTTTGTAGTAAATCGGTGCATATTACTCTCCCGAAAATTTCAGACTGCATATATTTCAGATAGACATCAATTCTCAGAACATCTTTGTTCTTATTCTTCATCTGCACACAGCTAAAGCCAGGCAGAATCACATCATCCAATGCTCGCCATGATTCCCATAAGCGGAAGTAATACCGAAAGCAGGATAACACCAACAATCAGTGACAGAATAATGACCAGGGTAGGTTCAATAATGGATACAATCCTTGACAACTGCCGGTCAGTTTCTTCTTCATAATGCGATGCGATCTGCAGCATCACCACATCCATGGATCCGGAACGAAAGCCCACAGAAACCATACGGGAATACAGATTTGAAAAAATCTCCGCACTGGCAAGCGCCTCCGGCAGATCCGCCTGTCCCTGCATCTGTGCCTTACAACGTTCGATCTTCTTCGCCATCTCCTCATTTTCTACGATTTCCTTAATCATATCAAGGCTATGATAGGTATCCATACCGCTCTGATAGGAAAGATACATACCTCTTGCAAAACGTCCGGCAGCGATCTTGTCATAAAAACTCTTCGTAAATGGAAATACCGTGAGAAAATGTCTGATCTTTGCTTTGCCTGAGGGAATCCTGTAAGCAATGAAAAGAGCAGCTGCCAGAAACAGCAGCACAATGGAAATACCAATTGCATAACGGCTGAGAACCGTTCCTGCATTCATCAGAGACTGCGCAAAGGGTGTCATTTCCGTTCCAAGCTGTACAAACACCTGCTTAAAAATCGGAAGCACCTTTACAATTAATATAATGATGACAAAAAACATCATAGCAATCATAATCAGCGGATACGTCACCGCAGAACGGATACTGTCCGTAATGGTCTCTTCCCGTTCATAATACTCCGCAAGAGACATCAGAACCACATCAAGATTTCCTGACTCTTCTCCAAGCGCAGTCAGCTTCACTACATATTGCGGAAACACACCGGTTTCTTCCAATGCCGTATAAAAATGGTTTCCCTTATTACAGATCATCCGGATCTGCTGCAGCAGCTCCTTTCCTTCCTTACTGATCGTATCATTGATCAGAATCTCCATTCCTTCTGCCGGTGTAATTCCAGCCTTAAGGATCCACGCTGTCTGCTTGCAAAAGGATGCAATTTCTGAATTACTGAGCATTTTCTGCTTCTTCATTTCGTGCTTCTCCCTCATTGAAAAATCAAATTCTTATGATCCACTCAAAAATGATCCAGTAGATCATTTTCTCATATGCATGCAACTCAGAACGTTATCTGCAATAATTTCCCTAATAATTGTACTTCGTCACATAATTACTTCCGTCACCAATAAAGCTCTTTAGCTGCTTCGAACCGGCATTTGCAGCAAAGGTCGGATCCATTAATGACCAGTTTACACCATCAAACTGAATAATTCCATTGATCCACCCGATATCATTCACATAGGTACTGATCCATGCATGATAGGCCTCTCCTGCATATCCGACCTCTAACTTGGTTGGAATCTGCTGGGAACGGAGCATACTCGCCATGACAGCTGCATAATCAAGACAAATTCCTGTTTTAATCTCAAAAATTTCATCCACATCCGGGATATATCCGCTCCGAACGTTTTCTGCCTTATCATAGTCATACGTGAAATTCTCAACAATATAATTATAAACATAATTAATGGCTTCCAGATCATCATGTGCCGGAGCCACAAGAATTTTTGCTTCTTCCACTACCCTCGAAGAACTGTTAAAGTTCACATACTGATTCGGATAGAGAAACGCTCCCATCGCATTAGTAATTTCTATCTCAATGTCCTGTGCAAATACCGTTGCATACTGACTGTCCGCTACATTTTCATACACTCCGATACTATAAGTACCATCTCCGACCGATAACGGGAAAGCTTCATAATCATTTCCATACAAATCATAGGTATACGTCATATAATCGGGACCTGTAAGCTGCATTTTGACCTTTTCGTTCGTCCCATGATATGCAATCATCACATACCCTTCACCTGTATTCGAGGCATCCACCGATACCAGCTCATTCCCATAAACTACTGTTCCTGATGCCTCCGGCACCAGACATACCGGTGTATTGTCACGAATGGTTGTACTGGCAGATACATAAGCTTCATGCTTTCTCTCACAGCCGGATAAAACACTTATAAAAAATACTGTCAACATCAGATATGCAATTTTCTTCTGTATTTTTCCTTCCATGAATCCGTGTAAAGCTCCCTGTATGCTCTTATAATTCTTTAATATTTATCTTTTTTCATTGTAAGACCAACTATCTTGATTATAATAAAAAACAATTCCATCGGCAACACAAAAGACCGCTTCTTTCGAAGCGGGCTTTTATATTGTGTTATTCACTATGGGTTTAATATCCAAATTCCTGTGCCCAGAACCACTGTCCGTTACTTACATGAATTGCAATTGCTCCGGAGGTAAATTCTGCATCCATAATGTTTGCCTTATGTGTCGGTGATGCCATCCAGGCCTGTACTGCTGCATCAGCAGAGTCATAACCTTTTGCAAGATTCTCACCATACATTAAATTACTGTTCACAGTCCACCAGTCTGAACCATCAGGTCTGGTATGTGAGAACGATTGTGATGCTTCTACGGCACGTACTGCGCTTGCCTGCTCAAGACCGGAATTCCAGGTCAAAGCACTAAGCCCTGCCGCAGTTCTCTGCTGGTTAGCAAGCTCAAAGGCTGCCTTGGAAGCTGCCTGAGAAGCGGATGTTCCGGAAAGCTCTGCTGCCAGGCTGACCATTTCGGGTTCAATATATACGATACCATCACTGGGAACCGTATCATCTCTCCATGCTGCCTGATCCAGAACAGAACCACTCTTGCCACATCCATTCAATGCGAATGCCGCTAAAAGCATGATGCTGAGTAATATGCTTAATTTCCTGCGCATATTCCACACTTCCTTTCCATACTGCTGGAATTACTAATCCAGACTAAAGTACTACTATTTCTATCATAATGATACTACATTTTATTCAAATTACAAGTACCAATTTGCTAATATATGTAAATTTGAAAATGACGTTATTTCGTTTGCAGTAATCTCTGATAAATTTCCCGTTTCGTAACACCGCGATCTTTGGCCACCATTTTCATGGCATCCTTGTTTTCATATCCCTGCTCTTCATAAAAAGCCATATGTTCCTGTAAAGACATCTCTTCCCAGGTTTTCTGTTCCTCATGCAGCAGCTTCTTACGATCAATTCCTTCTAAGACAAGTACATGCTCTCCCCGGGGATCATGTGTTTCATAATAATGCGTAATTTCGAATAATCTTCCCTCTGTAACAGATTCGAATTTTTTGGTAAGTTCTTTGCAGAGTACTATTTTTCGATCCCCAAGGGCATCCCGGAGCTCCAAAAGCGTCTTGTATAGGTGATGTGGTGCTTCATACAGAATAATAGTCCTGGTTTCTCTTTGCAGATCCTCCAGAATCACCTTACGATCCTTCCGCTCTCTTGGAAGAAATCCTTCAAAACAGAACCTCCTCGTAGGAAGTCCTGATAAAGTAAGTGCAGTGATCAGTGCACAGCACCCGGGCAGGGAGGTCACAGGAATCTCTTCTTCGTGACATCTTTTTACCAATACCTCGCCCGGATCCGAAATCGCCGGAGTTCCCGCATCGGTAACCAATGCAATGTTCTTCCCCTGTTGTAAAAGAGCGATCAGTTCCTCTGACTTTTCAAATTTGTTAAACTCATGATAGCTTGTCATCCGCTTCTTGATCTTAAAATGATTCAGAAGCTTAATCGTATTTCTGGTATCCTCTACCGCAATCAGATCCACCTCTGCAAGCGTATCCAGCACTCTCTGGGTAATATCCCCGAGATTTCCAATCGGTGTAGCACACAAATATAATGTTCCAGACATGTTTTCCCCTTTTCATTCCCTCAATATCCGTAAATTTCATATATTTCATCCGTATAGACTCCGGGTTCCTTATAAACAATCAACGGCTTTTCCACGGTCATGCGTGGCCTTCCACCCCTTAATCCTTCAATCAGAACCATATTGGGGTCTTTATCAATGTATGGATAAACCAGCTTCATCCGTTTCGGTTCCAAATGGTACTCGCGCATCAGTACCATAATATCAACCAACCGGAACGGTCTGTGAACCATATAAAAGCTGCCACCGGGACGAAGCAGCTTTGCTGCCTGACAGATGACATCCTCCAGAGTACACAAAAGCTCATGACGGGCAATCGCTTTGGGCGACTTTTCATTCGTAATTCCGTGATGCTCTGTCATGTACGGAGGGTTACTGGTCACTACATCAAACGTCGCTGCTCCAAAGATAGAAGAAGCTTCCCTGATATCTCCCGTCACAATCCGGATTTTCTTTTCCAGATGATTCAGCTCCACACTCCGTTGTGCCATATCGGCGCTTTCCGGCTGAATTTCCAGCCCGACCAGATTGGATGCCTTAGTCTTCGCTTCCATCAGAATGGGAATAATACCGGTACCTGTTCCCAGATCGATGACATGATCGCCTTCCTTTGCTTTTGCAAATCCGGAAAGTAAGACTGCATCCATTCCGAAGCAGAAGCGCTCCGGATCCTGAATAATCCTGTAGTTATTCCGCTGCAGATCATCAATTCGTTCATTCGGCTTCAGCACTTCTTAATTGTCCTCCAGCTTGGATTTCGGTTCTTCCCTTTCCAGCTTCTCCAAAGCCTTCAGCTCCTCGTCTGCAACATCTACCTTATTATGCCTGTGTTTTCTACGGAAACGAAGCTGCTCTACCTTATATTCCCTGAGTTCTTTTTCATTATCCACATCAATTAAAACCTTCACTAGCTGACGGAGTACATTTACACTGTGTACCTCACCCTTAAAACCGTCATCTGTGGTTACGCGATCTCCCACGTTCGGAAGTCTGCGGTTTAATTCTTCATAGGTTTCTTCCTCATGCTTCAGACAGCACATCAGTCTTCCACACACACCGGAAATCTTTGTTGGGTTTAGGGAAAGGTTCTGCTCCTTTGCCATCTTAATGGATACCGGGATAAACTCGGACAGATGGCTGTGACAGCACAGCTCTCTTCCGCAGATACCGATTCCTCCAAGAATCTTTGTCTCATCACGGACACCGATCTGACGCAGCTCGATTCTTGTCTTAAACACGGACGCCAGATCCTTCACCAGTTCACGGAAGTCAATTCTTCCGTCAGCGGTAAAGTAAAACAATACTTTATTATTATCAAAGGTATATTCCGCATCAATCAGCTTCATCTCAAGACCATGCTTCCTGATCTTTTCAAGACAAATCTTAAATGCTTCTTTTTCTTTCTTCTTATTGTTGGCTTCCTGCTCATCATCACGCTCGGTAGCAATACGCAGAACCGGCTTCAACGGCTGGATTACCTTATCCGGAGGAACCTCCCTCGGACTTCCAACCACAGTACCATATTCAATGCCTCGTGCTGTTTCCACAATAACATGATCATTACGGGAAATCTTTAGTTTTCCCGGATCAAAAAAATATATCTTTCCCGCTGTACGAAAACGTACACCTATTACCTTAACCATATCATCTATAACCTCACTGATTCTCTTTAATCGTCAGCAGCAAAAGCTCCATCGTCAGATCAAAGTTTACATTCGCACTAAGGCGCTGCTTTGCCTTCTCAAGCCCTTCAATGATGGATTCAATTCCTTCATAAGTACTTCTGTCTGCTACCTTTCTAATATACTGTATTTCCTCCCTGAAAATCAACCCATTTACATCATGAGTTGCTTTAAATAACAAAACATCCCGATACCAGATGGATAAAATATCCAGATAATCATTCACATCAAACTGATACTCTGTAATTTTTTTGATCGCAGCAGCCATTTCGTGGACTTCCATATCCCTGATATTCCGGAGCAGGGCAAGGGCTTCCTCCCTTACCTTATCAAACTCCTCACTCTTGGCAAGAAGTCTTGCCTTTCCAACATTTCCACGGGCAAAGGCCACACAGACATCTGCCTTATAATCCGGGATTTCCATTTCCTTCATTAAAAAGCTCTTGATCTGTTCATCCTTTACCGGCTTCATATTTAATACCACACAGCGGCTCAGAATCGTAGGAAGAAGCGTTTCGAGGTTCGTCGTCAGAATAATAATCACGGCATATTCCGGCGGTTCCTCCAGTGTCTTTAACAGGGCATTCTGCGCCTGCACCGTCATCTTCTCGCCCTCATTCATGATATAAATCTTCTTCGGACTGCTATATGGCTTAATCGCAACATCTCCATTAATCTGGTTACGGATATCATCCACACCAATCACATTGGGCTTCTCATGGGATACAAAAATAATATCCGGATGATTCCCGCTTAATGCCTGTTTACAGGAATGACATACCTGACAGGGTTCTCCGTCCTTCCTGTCCGTACATTCCAATGCCATTGCAAAAACCTTCGCAATAAATTCCTTACCGGAATTTCTCTCTCCATTAATAATATAGGCGTGAGATACCTTATTCCGCTCTATGGCACCCTGCAAATGCTCCTTCAATTGTTCCTGTCCGATGATATCGCGAAATTCAGCCATATCCGCATCCTCCTCTATGTCAGAATATCAAGCAGCAATCCTCTGATTTCTCCAATTTTAGATAAAATCACCAGATGATCCTGCTCATCCTTCATTAATTCCTGCGCCAGCTGGTCCAGGTTTTCATCCACCAGACGAATGATTCCATAGACTCTGTGGCGTCCCCTTTTATCCAGAAAGTTCTCTCTGCTGAATTCATGGGACCGGTTCACGATCTCATTCATAAATTCCTTAATCAGGCCACGATACCGCTTCATATCCTTGATATCACGCTTCCTGGCAAGCTTATCGCCCTGCATGGTAATTGCTTCCATCATGGAGGTCAGTCTTGCCTGCAGCTCATGCTCTTCCACATGGCTGATCAGGGTAAACTTAAAACCACCATCGGAATCCTTCACCGGAGAAGCAGCTTCTGGCTGTGTTACCTGAGTCAATTGATTCACTTTCATATCCATGGCTGCACCTCCTGTCAGATTTATATGGATTTTCTGTAACTATTCAGAGCCATGCAAATTATGACAATATGGACGTCGAATGCATGCATTCGTAAGGACCTTTGGCATAATTTATATGGCGAAGTAACCACATGAGTAAAACTTAAGCTGCGTATAGCAGCGGTTTTACGAATGGGGATCTGAATAGTTACGATTTTCTTACGATGGTGAAATCTCTTTATCTTCTTATCATCGCAAAACAGCCAGCAGATGTTCTTCGATTTCCTGTACACATCTTTCCAGATCATCATTCTCGAAGACCTGTGTAATCCCTGCCATCTCCAGCTTTTCTGCTGAAAAATCTGCCGCATCTGCCAGAAATCTGCGGCACATTTCCTCATATTTCGGAGTTTCCTGCCGCCGCTCTCTCTGAATCGCACGTTCCAAACGTATTCCATCATCTACTTCTATATAGATCGGCAATACCTGGTCTTTAGAAAAGTACTCCGCTGTTTTTATAAAAGATTCCAACGTTCCAATTACCAGATAATTCTGATTCTGAAGATCAATGCTGCCATCATCTACCGTAAAATAACGCCATGGGCCATAAAAGGTCTGATAAACACGATCCTCAATAATCTTTCCTGCCTTAAGCAATTCCTGATAGTGGACTTCATCCGTGAAATGATATTCCCTGCCATCCTTTTCATGGGCACGGATCGGTCTTGTCGTGTAAAGCACGACCTTCTCAAAGGGAATCTCCTTCCATTGCAGAAGATGCTTATAAATTGTGTCCTTACCTGTGGAACTTTTCCCCATTAAATAAATCATTTTACCCATGATTCCAAACCTCTGCTGATTGTACTGTGACCCATAGCTATCCGGTAACTTTACCTCTGCTCTGCTTCCGACTGCTTCTGGCACAGCAGCTTAAGTCTTGCTCTATATTTATACTTCAATCACGCGGATCATATTGGTTCTTCCAGGTATACCAAGGGGTAAACCTGCCGTCAGGACAACGGTATCTCCCTGTTTAATATACCCTGCTTCAACCGCTGCCTTGATGGCATCATCAAACAAATCCTCCGCACTGTTTTCTCTCGGAATCCACAACGGCGTTACTCCCCAGTAAAGATTCATCTGACGACAGATTCTCGGGCTTACACTGCATGCAATAATCGGGCAGCTCGGCTTATACCGTGCAATCATTCCTGCCGTAAATCCGGAAATCGTTACGGTAATGATTGCTGCCGCCTTTAAATCCTTTGCTGTCGTACAGGTTGCATGGGAAATTGCAGTCGTGGTGTTATACTCTTCTGCCTCACGTCTCTTTAAACGCTCATCATAATTAATATCCTGCTCGGTACGCTCTGCAATCTTCGCCATCGTCGCAACTGCTTCTACCGGATACGCTCCTGCAGCCGTTTCTCCGGAAAGCATGATTGCCGTTGTTCCATCATAAATCGCATTGGCAATATCAGTCGCTTCTGCTCTGGTCGGACGGGGATTCTTAATCATGGATTCGAGCATCTGGGTTGCAGTAATAACCTGCTTGCCCTGTGACTCTGCCATTTTAATCATTCGCTTCTGAATGACCGGTACTTCCTCAAGTGGAATTTCGACGCCCATATCACCTCTTGCAACCATAATACCATCAGAAGCTTCCAGAATTCCTTCCAGATTATGAATACCCTGCATATTCTCAATCTTTGCAATGATCTTCATATGGGAGCCATGCTCTTCGATCATCTTACGTACAGAAAGAATATCCTCTTTACATCTTACAAAGGAAGCAGCCAAAAAGTCAAATCCCATGTCACAGCCAAACATAATATCACTGATATCCTGCTCGCTCAAATATGGCATGGAAAGCTCTGCTCCCGGCACATTAACACCCTTGTGATTGGAAATTGGTCCTCCGTTAATGACGTCACAGATAATATCGGTATCCGTAATTTCCTGAACCACCATTTCAATCAAACCATCATCAATTAAAATTGTAGTTCCGACAGAGATATCATGAATCAGATTTTTATAGGTAATGGAAACCTTTTCATTGGTTCCCATCATATCTTCCGTCGTCAAGGTAAAGGTCTGTCCGCTTTCCAGTACCGTCTTTCCACCTTCAATGTCCTTCAGACGAATTTCCGGTCCCTTGGTATCAAGTAAGGTTGCTATCTGTAATCCAAGCTCACCGCTTATCTTCATCACGCGGTCAAATCTCTTCTTGTGCTCTTCATGCGAACCGTGTGAAAAGTTAAATCGTGCAACATTCATGCCGGCAAGCATGATCTCACGAAGCTTTTCCTCGCTCTCACTGGATGGTCCTAAGGTACAGATAATTTTGGTTTTTCTCATAAAATCTCCTTTTCACTTTGATTTCCCTATTAAATTATTTAGAACTGTGTCTGCAGAGCTACTACTTAAAATTCAAAATAATTCTCTGCATATACAGCTGCATAACCTGATAAACAAAGTTTCACATATATTTATTGATGTCTGCATAAAAATACTCATTCCATTGTTATTTATCCTGTAACAGAACGCAAACCTTACCTTCGTTAATTCCCTGCACGGTATATCCATGCCCGATTCTCTCCTGTATCGCCCGGACAAATGGCTCTTCAATTCGCTCACCCGGGACAAGAAGTGGTATGCCAGGTGGATATAAATTCACAAATTCTGCGGCCGTCCTTCCTATCGCATCTCTCAAAAGGACTTCACAGCTTTCCTGCATATAGGCTTCATAAAGTGGGAGCTTTCTTGCCGGATTCCAGCATTCCGAAACAGACGTGAAGTCCGGTGCCTTTTCAGATGTAGACTCAGAATCAATATCCTTTAATGCCGCTACCAGACGCCGGATCCCCTCCTGCGTATCCATCATAGATAGCATGGCAAGGGCATACGTTTCACACGCCATCTCCAATTGCAGATGATATTTCTCTCTTAAAAGATCATAAAGCTGCTTACCGGTGAAGTTTGTATTCTTCACAGAAATAATAATCTTCGATGGCTCTGTATATGGGCAAATTCGCACATGCTTACAGGAAGCCAGTTCCTTTTCAAGCTGTCTGCGCATATCCAAAAGCTTATTCAGTCTTGCTTCTCCTTCTTTTTCCAGAAGATAAAGCCCCTCCTCAATCCCCGTCATCAGCAGATAAGACGGACTGCTTGTCTGATAAATTGCCAGATACTTCCGGAGATGATCGCGGTTCACCAACGTACCATTCACATGAAGGACTGCCGTCTGGGTCGGCGATGGCAATGTCTTATGCGTACTCTGAATTACAACATCTGCCCCGCACTGTACTGAATTTTCCGGATAAGCTTCATGAAAACCAAGATGTGCACCATGCGCTTCATCAACAATCAACGGAACTCCATAAGAATGCGCAATTTCCCTGATTTCCCGAATATTTGAGCAGATTCCGTCATAGGTCGGTGAAGTAACCACAATCCCTGCAATCACTTCTGCAGCCTTCTTTGGATCCGCATTTCTCTCCCGGAGAGTCAGAATAATTGCTTTTCGTACCGTTTCCGGTAGAATTTCTCCTGCAAGGTCATATTCCGGAAGAAGCTCCGGATAAAGATACCGCACATTCAGCCGGTTTAAAAATGCTGCATGGTATACTGCCTTATGACAGTTACGCGCCATAAGAAGTACCTTTCCTTTTCCTGCAATAGAAGCAACGGCACTCAGAAGTCCTCCTGTACTTCCGTTAATCAGAAAATGCGTCTCCTCTGATCCATACAGCTTCGCTGCACGCTCCTGTGCCTGCCGGATCACTCCGGATGCCGCATGCAGATTATCAAAGCCATCAATCTCTGTAATATCCAAACGGTAAAATGGAGCAAGTGGTCCAGTTTCCGGATTTCTTTTGTGCCCCGGCATATGAAACGGATAGAAATCAGTCCGTGCATAGGCATTTAATTTCTCGTATAAGCCATCTAGCATGCCTTCTTCTCTCCGCTTCCCTGATCCTTTTTCTTCAAATGTGGCTTCCTGTCTGCTGTCCCCTTCCGGACATGCAATGTTTCCAGGATTGAGCAGTATTTATCTGCCATGCTGACTACCCAGGCCTCCCGGCAGAGGGGCGGAACAACGGTCAGCGGCCACATATGCTTTTTAATGATATCCTGCTCTCTTGGAGTTAACTTATATTCCTTCTTCGCATTCTTAAGTGCAATTCCCGGATGATAAAATCCATGCAGAGACTGATAATTCTCCCGGTTTTTATCATGCCAGTCATAAAGGAAATAATCATGCAGCAACGCCCCCCGTACCAGATCCTTTTCCTGACAGTGAATTCCCAGCTTCCGGTTGATTGCCAGACTATGCTGCGCCACATCCAGACAATGTCTGCGGACAGGAATCGTTCCATGCTGTACATAATTTCTCGTACTCTTAAAATTATCCGACCGCATAATATCGTCACCATACTGTTTCATCAGATGGTAAAGTTCTCTTCTTCTGTCAAAATTCTTCTTAAGTTTTTCAAGTTTTTTCTGTGAACGTTTCACGCAAACCCCTTCTATCTATTGTACATTGTGATATGCAAACCAATACTCCAATATAGTATACCACAGGTCATACCATTAGAAAATGAGATAGCGCGGATTTTTTTGCAATTTAGGTAACAGTTCAGCCATGCAGAAATGATTGTATAAGATGACCGTGGGAGCTTGCTCACTAAGGGCAGCTTATACAATCATTTCTATAGGGCGGACGCCCGACATGAAATAAGCTGCCGGAAAACACGTATATTTGTTAGCCAATCTGTACCATCCGGCAGCTTATGAATGGGATTGGCTGAACTGTTACGCAATTTACAAAAAAAGAACTCAATCCTTCAAAAGAATTGAGTTCTTTGGTTAAATGCCCAGAACCGGAATCGAACCAGTGACACGAGGATTTTCAGTCCTCTGCTC
>ERZ1026860.634-NODE-634-length-21452-cov-18.747815_pt1 | contig 21452 bp, 22 predicted proteins | sample MGYA00380160_ERZ1026860 | MGnify/ENA primary metagenome ERZ1026860 (study PRJEB33269, sample SAMEA4719796) | human gut metagenome | biome: human-associated habitat; feature: organic feature; material: feces | place: Cameroon | collected 2013-10 ... | reverse complement strand
ATTCGCTGATCCGTATCCTGTGCCGGGTGGCACCGGACTGTGATTATATCAGTGCCATGACGACCGATGACGCTCTGACGTGGATGCGGCAGGGCCCGATGGATGCTGCCTTTTTGAACTTGGAAATGCCGGGTATGAACGGCCTTGCCCTTGCCCGTATGATCCAGAAATTGCAGCCCCGCTGCAACATCATCGTGGTCACTGAGCACCCGGAGTATGCGCTGGAAGCATTGCAGATCTTCGTCAGCGGTTTTCTGCTCAAGCCCGCCAACGAGGCTGATGTGCGCAATGTGCTGGAAAATCTGCGCTACCCGCCGGAAACGGCACCCGTGGGCATCAAGATCCAGTGCTTCGGAAATTTCGAGATCTTTGTGGGCGGACGTCCGCTCTCTTTCAAGCGCAGCAAGAGCAAGGAACTGCTGGCCTACCTTGTGGACCGCAACGGTGCCACCTGTACCAACGGCGAGATGTTGGCTGTTCTGTGGGAAGATAAGCCCGACACCGCCTCGCTGCACAGCCACCTGCGCAACCTGATCTTTGACCTCAGCCATACGCTGGAGGACGCAGGGGTCAACGGGCTGCTGGTACGCGGCCGCAGCACCTTGGCGCTGGATACCAGCAAGGTGGACTGCGATTACTATAACTTCCTGCGGGGAGACCGCTCGGCCTTTAACTCCTACCGGGGCGAGTATATGACCCAGTATTCTTGGGCAGAGGTCACCCGTTCGGCGCTGCGCCAACAGGCCGCAGCTACGCCCAAAAGCGGGTCGATCCCAAGCTATTACGTCCCGCCCACGGGCTTTTAAACTGTATAAACCACCAAAGGCTGCCGTGCATCGTTTTGCACAGCAGCCTTTTTGACTGATTTTACAACTTGCAGGCCGGGAAAATGTGCGTCTCTTCCTGTGAAAATGGGATAATGGAACGCCCACAGGCGTTCCATTATCCCGAAATAAAAAAGTTAGATTCCTTGAATTATGGCCATAGCGCACGCGGCGGCCATTTCTAATCGTTCTATCTCAAAACCGTTCCAGTTCCAGCAGATATTCCTTGATGTCCAGCCCTTCGGCATAGCCGGTCAGGCTGCCGTCTGCGCCAATGACCCGGTGGCAGGGCACCACGATGCACAGCGGGTTGCGGTGGCAGGCGCTGCCCACGGCGCGGCTGGCCTTGGGGTTGCCCAGCGCCGCCGCCAGCTGGCCATAGGTGCGCACCTCCCCGTAGGGGATCTTGCGCAGCTGCGCCCATACCGCCTGCTGAAAGGCGGTGCCCTTTGCCGCCAGCGGAAGGTCGAACTCCCGGCGCACCCCGGCAAAATATTCGTTCAGCTGCTCCTCAGCTTCTTGTAACAGGGGCGTTTCAACCACCCTGCGGGGCAGCGGTTCCAGCTCTGGCGCGCCGTCCGGGCAGAAATGTACCCCGCACAGCGCGTCGTTCTCCTCCTCCAAGCAGATGGCTCCAAGGATGCTGTTGATGTACCAGACGTTCAAAACCGGCCTCTTCCTTTCCTGCGAGAATGTGCTATACTGGTACTATCTTAACACAAAAGCTTCCGTGAGGAAAGGGGCGTTTCAACTATGGTCAAGGCACTGGAAGACATTATTGCAAAAAGCAGCAGCATCGTCTTTTTCGGCGGCGCGGGCGTTTCTACGGAAAGCGGCATCCCGGATTTCCGCAGCGTGGACGGGCTGTACCACCAGAAATACGACTACCCGCCCGAAACCATCCTCAGCCATACCTTCTGGGAGGAAAACCCGGAGGAGTTCTACCGTTTTTACCGGGATAAGCTAATTGTAAAGGGGGCAAAGCCCAACGCTGCCCATCTGCGGCTGGCAAAACTGGAGCAGCAGGGCAAGCTGCGGGCAGTGGTCACCCAGAACATTGACGGCCTGCATCAGGCCGCAGGCAGCAAAACCGTGTACGAGCTGCACGGCAGCACTTTGCGCAACTACTGCACCCGCTGCGGTAAGTTCTACGATGTGGATTTTATCGCAAACAGCACCGGCGTGCCCCGCTGTACCGAGTGCGGCGGCATCGTAAAGCCAGACGTGGTGCTCTACGAGGAGGGCTTGGACGAGGAGGTGCTGTCCGGCGCAGTGGATGCCATCCGCCATGCCGATACCCTGATCATCGGCGGCACCAGTCTGGTGGTGTATCCCGCTGCCGGGCTTATCCGCTACTTCCGGGGCGATAATTTGGTGGTCATCAATATGCAGCCCACTGGGGCGGATGCCTCTGCCGACCTGTGCATCGCAAAGCCCATCGGACAGGTGCTGAGTGAGGACATTTCACTGGACTGATTTTTGTGCTGTAAGGTGCGCTGTTTCGCGCCGGTTTGCGCGCAGTTTTTCGTATGCTGATGGAAAGAACATCAGAACGGAGGAACTGCAAATGATCCAGGTATGCGACCCGCCGCGTCAGCGGCAGGTGCGGCGGCTTTCCGCCGAGGAATTTTTTACATTGGTGCGCTGCGGCGGGGCGGGGTTTTACCGTCCCTGCTCCGAGGTGCTGCGGATGCTGACTGCAGGCGAGGCGTGGGGCACCTCCGAGGCGGCGCTGCTGGTGCTGCCCCTCACTGCCGATACCGCCGCAGCAGCGGCACTGCGCAGCTGGCTGGGACGCCGGCAGCTGGAGGGCGGCTGTCTGCTCACCCCGCCGGTGTGCACCGGCACGGAGCTGCCCGCCCGGCTGGTAGAAACTGCCGCAGCCCGGGCAGACCGGCTGCGCCGCAAAGGCACGGCATGGGCGGTAGTGGAGTGCACCGAAGCGGCGGCAGCGCTGTTGCCGCTGTATTTCCGGCAGGGCTTCGGGCTGCGGGCGCTGCGTCCGCTGGAAAGCCTTGCGCCCTGCTTTTTGCTGCGCACCGGCTGCGTGCTCGCCCGCACTGCGCCGGTGTGGGTGCCGCTGGAAGATAGGGTACAGCTGGCGCTGCTGCTGGCAAAGGGCTATGCCGCGCTGGACAGCCGCCCCTACGGCGGCAGCCTTGCGCTGGCGCTTTATCCGCTGAAAGAAACGGAATAACGTAAACCAGAGAGGGAATGAGAAATTATGAAGGCAGTGATCTTGGAAAGCTATGTGATGGAAGAAGGGGATTTGGACTGGTCCGGGGTAAAGGCACTGGTGCCGGACACCACCAGCTATGTGCGCACCGACTATGCCGACATTGCACCCCGCATCGGGGACGCAGAGCTGGTGCTCATCAACAAGTGCCGCATTGACGAAGCGGTGCTGGCGCAGTGCCCGAACCTCAAATGGGTGGGCATCATCGCCACTGGCACGGATAATATCGACCTTGAAGCCTGCCGCCGCCATGGGGTGGCAGTAGCCAACGTGCCGGGCTATTCTACTTACAGCGTGGCGCAGATGACCTTCAGCCTGCTGCTGGCCATCTGCCAGTGCGCCCAGCGGTACGACCGGGCGGTAAAGGACGGGTACTGGCAGCTGGGCATCCCGGCAGAGTACGGTCTGCTGCCGCAGGTGGAGCTGCTGGGCAAGACCTTTGGCATCTACGGCTACGGCAGCATCGGCCGCCAGACCGCCCAAATTGCAAAGGCCTTTGGCATGGAGGTGCTGGTGTGCACCCGCACGGTGCGCCCGGCGTACGCCGCCGATGGGGTGGAATTCGTGGACTTTGACACCCTGCTTGCCCGTAGCGATGTGCTCAGCCTGCACTGTCCGGCAACCCCGGCAACCCGTGGGCTGATGAGCCGGGAAGCTCTTGCAAAAATGAAGCCCGGTGCCATTCTGCTGAACACCGCCCGGGGCGCACTGGTAGACGAAGAAGCCGTAGCCGATGCGCTGGAAAGCGGCAAGCTTGCCTTTTACGGCGCAGACGCCTTTGCCACCGAGCCGCTGCCGCCCCAAAGCCGCCTGCGCGGTCTGCCGGGCGCGGTGCTCACCCCGCATATCGCGTGGACTACCAAGGAAGCATTGCAGCGGCTGATGGACATCACCACCGGCAACCTGCGCAGCTTTCTGGCCGGTAAGGGCGAGAATATCGTCAACCCTTGATTTTGGCGGGGCACTGTACTATACTGTTCTATGATTTCAGGCTCTCCCGGCAAAGGAACTGCCGTAAAAATAACGTATGAACAAGAGCATCCGGCAGCTTTGCCGCTGCTCTGAGGGAGGTAAAAAATGAGCTACGCCATCGTATTCAGCAGCAAAACCGGAAACACCGCACTGTTGGCAAAGACCCTGCGGGAGCAGCTGCCGCAGGCAGACTGCTGCTATTTCGGCGCACCGGACGCTGCCGCACTGGCAGCAGATACCCTGTATGTGGGTTTCTGGACGGACAAGGGCAAGGCAGACGCCGACACACTGGATTTTTTGAAGCAGCTGCGCGGCAAGCGGGTGTTCCTGTTCGGCACCGCAGGCTTTGGCGGCAGTGCACCCTACTTTGAAAAGATCCTTGCCGCTACCCGGAAGGCGCTGGACGGGAGCAACACCGTCATCGGCAGCTTTATGTGTCAGGGCAAAATGCCGGTGTCCGTCCGGCAGCGGTACGAGGCCATGAAGGCACAGCCTGTACACATCCCCAATCTGGACGCCCTGATCGAAAACTTCGATAAGGCGCTCTCCCACCCGGACGCCGCAGATCTCGAGCAGCTGAAACAGGCTGTAAAATAAGCAAAAGACCGTTGCGCTTTAGTGCGCAACAGCCTTTTGAACAAGTGGGACGATTTTGAATGGCCGCCGCGTGCGCTTTGGCCATAATTTAAGGAATTATACTTTTTAATTTTGGGTTCCGAAACGCCTGCGGGCGTTTCGGAACCCTTTTTCACAAGAAGAATCGCTGCGGCAGGACGCTAGTCGATGGTGGTTTTGGTGCGCCCGATGCCGATGACGGCGGTGGAGATCTTTTTCCAGCTGTCGCAGCCGCACACGCCGTCCACTCGCAGACTGGTGCGCTTCTGGTAGCCGCGCAAAGCCTGCTCGGTGCGGGCACCAAAGATGCCGTCGATGCGGCTGCCGGTCTGGTAGCCAAGGGTGGAAAGTGCGTCCTGCAAAACCATGACATAGCAGCCCCGGCTGCCCCGGCGCAGGGTAGGGTAGCCTGCGGTGGTGTTGCTGCAGGCCGGGGTGCCGTAGCGGCGGTCAAAGTGCACCCATGTGGGGGTCTGGCTCAGCGGCTCCACATAGCCCCACGCGCCGGTAGCGCGGGCAGCGTTGTAAATGGCGGTGCGCTGGCGCTGGTCAAGGCTTTGCCCCACATCGAACGCTACCCCCGCGTAGTGCTGGCTGCGGGTGCCGTGACCGCCCTCCCAGATACGCCGGAAGGCGTACCCCACCGGGATGCCCTTGCCGTATTTGCGGCGGGTCAGGTTCCACGCTTCCATGGCGGCAATGGTGGTCCACAGGGTAGGACTGGCGGATTTGCCCCGGAACTCCCGCAGCCGCAGGGTGGTCAGGGTGCTGTAGGGCATGGGGTCGTTCTCGTTCAGGTTTGCGTAGGTGTACACCTTGTTTTCGTAGGCGTCATAGATCAAAAGGCGTGCCATCCCTCATTCCTCCTTCTCGCAGCCGCAGGGGTCGGTGCACTGGGCTTGCAAAGCGTGCCATGTTTCCCGGTACACGATGCCGTTTACCGGGTGCAGCCCCGCCTGCTGCTGGACAGCCCGCACGGCGGCGGCGTCTGCCGCACCAAAGCGGTTGTTGTCGGCTACATAGTCCTCACCGCAGGAAAGCTGTGCCCGGCGGTTGAGCCAGCGCTCCACCTGTCCCACCTCCTGCCCGGCGCTGCCCTCGGCGATGGCACGCCCCGGGTAGGCGGTGCTGGGCGGGGTATCCCGGTCGGGGTTCGGGGCGTGGGCAGCCAGCTGCAAACTCAGCGCCTCCACCGCCGTCCATGTGTCGGCATCGGCAATGCCGGTCTGCTCCAGCCCTAATAGCTGCTGGGCGCTGCGGGTGGCGGTGGCAGTCTCCTCGGTATAATGGTCAGCAAGGGGTGGGGCCTCTACGCTGGAAAAATAGTAGGCGATACGCTGCAAAAGCAAGTTGTAGTACAGTACGGTCTCACCGCTGCTGCCCACCGTCAGCGGGGTGCCGGGGTAGGGCAGACGCTTTAAGGTGACCACCGGACCGGAACTGCGCAGCTGGCTGGCGCGGCCATAGAGAGAGTTCCATGTGGTGCGCCCCACCACGCCGTCCACGGTAAGCCCCGCAAATCGCTGGTATGCCCGCACCGCCCGCTCGGTATCCGCGCCGAACTTTCCGTCAATGCTTACCGGCGGGATGCTGCTCTCGTAGGCGCTCATGAGGTAGAGGTAAAATTGCAGCTCCCGCACCGCTGTGCCGGAAGAGCCGGTGCGCAGCACGCCCGGGTACTCGCCGGGGCGCAGGGAAGAGGAGAGCAGCCGGTTGGCGATATCGTTATACACCTCATACAGCTTTTGCCATGTGGTGCGCCCTACCACCCCGTCTGCCGTTAGCCCAAAGTAGCGCTGGAACCGCCGCACCGCCGATGCCGTGCCCGCGCCGAATTTTCCGTCTACGGTCACGCTTTCAAGGCTTGTGTACACGGTGCGGGCAATTTTTAGCCAGAATTGCACCAGCCGCACATTCTGCCCGGAGGAACCCTCCCGCAGCGGCGTGCCGGGGTAGGCGTTGGGGGTGCCGTTGTCGGACTGGATGCTCAAAAATTCGTCGTATAGCTCCTTCCAAGTGGTCTGCCCCACCACGCCATCTACCGTAAGGCCGTATTTGCGCTGGAAGGCGCGCACCGCATTGGCGGTGGCAGTGCCGTATACACCGTCTACCTTTACGGCGGGGATGGCGCTGTCGTACTGCGCCAGCGTGTTCAGCCAGAACTGTACCTGCTCCACCGCGCTGCCGGAAGCGCCGGTAGTGAGCGTTGTGCCGCTCCATGTGCCGTCAGACAGGGTGCCGGTGGCGGTCTCGCCCTCGCTGGTCAGCTCGGCGAGGTCCTTTACCGATACATAGATGTAGCTGATCTTGTACCATGTCTGCCGTCCCACCACGCCGTCGGCGGTCAGGTTGAACTGCTTCTGGAACGCCCGCACCGTGGCGGCCATCCGGCTGCCGAATACGCCGTCTACCGTCAGTTTACCAAGGAAGGGGTAGTCCTTGGTAATGCGGTTCAGCTGCCTTTGCAGGGTGAACACCGCCGCGCCACGGCTGCCCTGCCGCAGCGGTGTGCCGGGGTAGCTTTGCGGGATGGAGCGGATATTTTTGGTGCGCACGATCTCGATGCTGCTGCCGTAGTAGTAGCGTAAGATCTGCAAGGCGCTGCGCCCATTGTTGGCTAGTGTTACCGTGCCCCACTGCTTGAGCCCCGGGCAGGTGACCGATTTGCCATCGCAATACTCGGAATAATAGGGGTTCACCGTACCGCTTTTGCGCAGATAGGTGTTGAAGATATCGTCCGTAATGCGCACCATCACCTCGAACACCGTGCGCCCATGGACATAGTATTGGTCGTAGCTGGTGGAGTTGGTGATGTTGAAGGTGTAGCCCTTGCTGGGGTACCACTCGGTATAAATGCGGTTCAGCGCCAGCGAGATCTGGCAGTGGATGTTCGCCCGCAGGGCTTGCTCCGGCCAGGTGGGACAGCACAAACCAAAAATGAGAATAAACGTATGAACGTATGAAAATTGCTGTCTTTCTGCTGCTGATTTTGGCGCACTGAGTAGGAAGTGCCTCACCGCCTTCTCAGCAGCCTGACCGCTCGGCGCAGAGCACGGCGGTCTTTTGGCTGTGGCGGGTCGGTACAGGACAAGCCTTTTCGTTGCTTTCCTTACCGTAAAACCCGGTGAAAATTGCGAAATGGTTTGAATTATTGTACAATCTAATATGAGGTGATTGCGATGCGGTACACGGAGAGGATTCGCGAATTGCGGGATGATCATGACTACAGCCAAAAGGATATTGCAAAAGCTGTGTATGTTGCACAGACGACTTATTCAGACTATGAAAATGGCAGAGTGCGGATGCCAGTGGAATGTCTGATCGAGTTGGCAAGGTTCTATAATGTAGACATGAATTACATCACAGGACTCACAGATATTTCGCAGCCATTTCCTGACACATTCAAAAAAGAATGACAAAACGAAAACGGTCGTGCTTTTGCATGGCCGTTTTCGTTTAAGATAAAGCAGGAAAAGAAATCCGGGTTGCCGGGCAAACATGGCCGCTTTGTGGACACTCGCTCCCGGTGGAACGGGCGCATATCACCCAGATACATTTTATGATTCATGGATGGTTGGAGAAGTGACGCAAAACGCATGACTGCTGAACGTTATTGTTCATTGTCGCAGAGCAGCGAGAATCAGCGTGAGAGACTTTTCTGCGGGGAGAAACCATGGTATACTGAAAGCAACGAACCGGAAGGAATCAAAGAAAGAGGACTGTAAAATGAATATCGAGGAACGGGCAGCGCAGGCTGCCGCATGGAAAGCTGCCGGACAGTGCAACTGCGCACAGGCAGTGCTGAAAGCATTCGAGGACAAGCTGCCGGTGGACACCGACACCCTGATGAAGCTGGGCGCAGGCTATGCCGCCGGTATGGGCTGCATGGAAAGTACCTGCGGCGCACTGATCGGCGCGGTGATGGTGGCAGGCGTTGCCACCGACGGCAAGGGCACGCCCCGTATCTCCAAGGAACTGCTGCAAAGCTTTCAGGAAAAGTGCGGCGCTACCATCTGTAAGGACCTGAAGGGCATGGAGACCGGAGCACCGCTGTGCCCCTGCCCGGAGTGCGTCCGCAACGCCGTGCTGGCATTGGGCGAGACGCTGGGGGAGTAAGATGAAAAAGGTGTTGTTTGTCTGCCACGGCAATATCTGCCGCAGCCCCATGGCGGAATTTGTGATGAAGGACTTAGTGGAAAAGGCGGGGCTTTCCGGGCAGTTTGAAATTGCCTCGGCGGCCACGAGCACCGAGGAGATCGGCAACCCGGTCTATCCGCCTGCCCGGCGCAAGCTGGCAGAGCACGGCATCTCCTGTGCAGGCAAGACCGCCCGGCAGATGACCCGGCGGGACTACGAGACCTATGACTATCTCGTCGCCATGGATCACAACAACCTGCGGAACATGGCCTGCTTTGTGGGCAGCGACCCCGACCATAAGGTGTCGTTGCTGATGGACCACACCCGCCGCCCCGGCGATGTGGCAGACCCGTGGTACACCGGGGATTTTGAGGCCACATGGCAGGATGTACTGGAGGGCTGCACCGCCCTGCTGGAAGAGCTGCGATAAAAGGGAAAAGATATGACGGAACGTTATTGTGAGGGCGAACGGTTTACTGGCCTGTCGTTTGCCGGGGAGATCTTTGAGAGCTGCGATTTTGCAGACTGCGTATTTGTGGACTGCTCCTTTACAAAGTGTGAGCTGGATCACACCACCCTGAACGAGTGCCGGTTCGTGCGGTGCGAGATCACCGGGCTGCGGAGCGTGTCCTCCTCGGTGCAGTCGCTGGATTTTGAGGACTGCCGCCTGCAGGAGATCGAGTGGGCACCGCTGCTGTCCAATGGTGCATTCCCGGACCCCATCCACACCCTGAAGGATTGCAGCCTGAAATACAATACCTTTACCGAAATGAATTTCAATCGCTTTGATTTTTCAAACGGCAACGAGATCGTAGGCTCCATGTTTGCCAAGTGCGAGATGCAGCTGGCAAGTTTCAAGGGTACCGAACTGCACGAAACGGAATTTTACCAGTGCGATCTGCGCAAAGCAGATTTCCGGGATGCCACCGGCTATAAGGTGGATATTCTGGGCAGTCGCCTGAAGGATGCTAGGTTCTCGCTGCCGGAGGCGGTGAATCTGCTGGCTGATCTGAAGATCAAGCTGTCCTGAACAAGGGCGGAGCAACAGCCACACCGCCGTCAAGCAGACCTTGCAGAAGCCGGAAGGCAAGTGAGGCATCATAAGATAAACGGAAAGGGAGCTCTGCCCGGACATTTGTCCGCGACAGAACTCCCTTTTTGCTTTGGGTAGCTTGAGCGAGCGACAACCACCAGCTCCGCTGGTGGAGTAGAAATGCTTTAGCTATAAGATTCGAGCGAAGCGAGATGACAAAGAAATTGTCATCCTAGAAGATGCATTTGGCAACATAGCTCGTTAGAGCGGTAGGGCAGGTAATGCAGATGAAAGAGGCTTGCTCGTGGCCCCTTGCAGGGGCTTTGCTAGTAAAGTGCCCTTCTAGGGCTTACTCAAGCCACCGGCTCAGCCGGTGGTTTTGACTTGAAAGGCTATGACTCTTTTCTTGAAATTTTATCTTCTCCTGCAAAAAACTGCACAACAGCTCCGCACAGGCGTTATGCTGCTTTTTTGCGGATGCCCTTGTACCATATTATCGGCTGAAAAGTTCTGATTTCCGGCAGCGGGAAATAGACTGAGATGACGCACATCACAACCAAGTGGACCGAAAAGGGGGAGCTTATGGAGAAAACTTCTTTTATCTTGTACGAGAAATTTCGTTCCGAGACAAACCAGCAGCGCAAAGAACGTTTTGAGCGGGAATTTGAACGATACATTGTTGATATGCTGTCTACTGCCGATTCGTCAAAAGCCTGTGTCTGACAGGCCGTCCTTGCAACGGTGCAGCGCATGAAAGCAGCAATTTATTGCCGCCTGAGCAAGGAGGACGAAACCAAGACCGGCGAATCGGAAAGTATCCAGAACCAGAAGTCTATGCTGCTCCAGTACGCCATGGAGAAGGGATTTGAACTCTACCAGATCTATTCGGATGAGGATTACTCCGGCATCGACCGGAACCGCCCGGCATTCAATTCGATGATACAAGCCGCAAGCGAACATAAGTTTGATGTGGTACTGGCCAAAACGCAATCCCGTTTTACCCGGGATATGGAGCTGGTGGAAAAATACCTCCACGGAAAGTTTATTGAGTGGGGCATCCGGTTCATCGCTGTGGTGGATCATGTGGATACCGGCGATACCGCCAACAAAAAGTCCCGGCAAATCAATGGGCTGATCAACGAGTGGTATCTGGAGGACCTGTCTGCCAATGTCCGCTCGGTGCTGGATCACAAGCGGAAAGAGGGACAGTATATCGCCTCTTTTGCGCTGTATGGCTACCAGAAAGACCCGGCGGTGAAGGGGAGGCTCCAGATCGACCCGGAGGCGGCGGAGGTGGTAAAGCGGATCTACGCCATGACCCTCCGCGGTGTGGGTGCCCACAAGATCGCACAAATTTTGAACGAGGAGGGGGTGCCAAGCCCCACGGCGTACAAGCAGCAGAACGGGGAGCGCTACCACCTTGCCCGGAAAACGCCCAGTGAGTTGCTGTGGAGCAGCGGGACGATCTACCAGATGCTTCACAACCAGACCTATACCGGGGATCTAGTGCAGGGGCGGCACAAAAAGGTGAGCTACAAGTCCAAGCGGACGGTCTGGCTGCCCAAGTCCCAGTGGATCGTGGTGGAGAACACCCACGAAGCTATCATCGACAAGGATACCTACGATATGGTGCAGCAGATGATGCAGCGCCGCACCCGCAGCGGTGCCGGTGGTATGATCCATCCCTTGGCGCGGAAGGTGGTGTGCGGCTGCTGCGGCTGCATCATGGAGCAGACCGGCCGTCCGCTCAAGGCAGACGGCACCCGTGTGCACTATGTCCGCTGCCGGATGCACCAGCGTGCGCCCAAGCGATGCGGGAATAAGACCTGCACCAATCTGGATGACCTGCAAGAGCTGGTGCTCCGGCGCATCCGGGAATATGCAGCGGAATATTTCGACCCGGAAAAGGTGGAGCTGCCCCGGCGGGATGACCCGGTGCGGCAGCGGGCGCGGGCACAGTGCAGCGAGCTGAAACGGCTGAAAGGCGAGGCAGACCGACGGCGCAAGGCTATGCAGGAGCTGTATCTGGATAAGGCATCCGGGCTGATCGATGCCGTTCAGTTTTCAGAGATGAACCGGGCATTTGGAGAGGAAATAAAAAGTGCGGAAAGCCGCATCCGTGGCTTGGAAGCTGAACTGGAACAGCAGCCAAAGGAAACCGAAGCCGTTCCGGCGCAAAGGCAGCGCGTGCGGGAGCTGGCACAGATCCCGCAGCTGACCCGTGAGCTTGCGGTGCTTCTGGTGCGGCGGGTCGTTGTCGGCACAAAAGACCCGCTGACCGGACAGCAAGAAATCACGATCGAATGGGAGTTCTGAGCCGAAAAACACCCTGCCTGCCCGTTGGGGTATTTTCGTCCGCCCATGTGGGATAGACCTCACTGGAAGCAACGTTGGCGATATAGTCCCGGAAGGACACCGTCACGTTACGGGCAGAAGCCGCCGGTTTTCCCAGATGCACCGTGATATTTTTGGGGATGACGACCTGCTCCAGCACCCGGGGCGTGCAGTTTTCCCGCGGCTGCGGGCCGCTGCCGCCGCTGCCTGCAAACAAAGCGTGCGGAGGGATGACGATGGGTGCGTCCGGGATGTCCCGGCCTTCCTCGGTGACGGGCAGCATTTGGGGCTGCGCCAGCGTTACCTGCCCGGCAAAGATCTGGATGCCCTCAATGCGCACGGTGCGGTAGCCGGGCTTTGCGGCGGTCAGGCTGACAATGGCATAGGGGCGGGTGGTGTTGTCCTCGTCCAGCGAGAGGGCGCAGGCGGGGGCTTCAACGGGGATATCAGCGGCGCTGCCGGTGGCATCGGTGATGCGGTGCAGGGTAAAGCCGTCCCCCTGCACTGTAACGGTCACCCCCTCCACGGGGGCAGACTGGCGTGCCGCAAAGGTCTGGATGCGGAGAGTTCCGGTGTTTTTCATGGAGATACGCTCCTTTGCTGGTAAAAGTATGCTTCTGCCCCAGCCTATTCCGTCCGGTGCCCGGGCGTGCATGGCAATGCCCGGCGCAAACAAAAAAGCCGCCCGAAGGCGGCAAGGAAGAATCGCTTATTTGGCGCTGTCCTTGGCAAGGGCGGCGTCAATATTTTTTTGCAGGGCGGCAAGGTTTTCTTCCTTGTCGATGCCGCCCAGTAGGGGCTGGCCCACAACATTGCCGTCCCGGTCAAAAACGTAGGTGGTGGGGAAGGCCATGATGTTCAGCGCAAACTTGCCGGCCTCGCTGCCGGAGGCAAAGTAGATGTTGCGGTAGCTTGCGCCCGTTGCAGCCAGCAGCTTTTTGGCAGTTTCGATGCCCTGTTGATTGCCGTCCAGCGTCTCAGTGTTGATGCCGATGACCTCGCCGCCCTGTGCCTTGACCTTCTCGTTCAGGGCGTTCAGGTCGTCCAGCTCCTCCACGCAGGGCTTGCAGCCGTTGAACCAGAAGTTGACCACGGTAAAGGCGTTGCCTGCAAACAGGCTGTTGTCCACCGGGTTGCCCTCTAAATCGCTGCCCTCAAACTGGGGGAAAGCGGTGCCCTGCGCGGCAGCACCGGAAGCGGCATCCTCTGTGGGAGCGAGAGCGGCAATCTGTTCCTCGATGGCACGGATCTTTTCTGCATCGGCGGTCAGGGTCTTGTACTCTTCGTCCGAGAACTGGTCTTTTGCCTTTTCCACGGCGCTGAGCAGAAAATCGCCGTAGTTCGTGCTGAGGGTGGTCTCGGTCACGTTTTTGTCCATGGAGGAGAACACCTTCTCCCACAGGGCATCGTTTGCGGAAAGGATCTCGTTTTCCTCGGCCAGCAGCTGCTCCTCGGTCTTACTTTCCGCTGCCGCAGAGGAAGCGGAAGAAGATGCAGTAGATGCAGAGGATGCGCCCTGCCCGCAGGCGGCAAGGCTGAAGGCCAGCGCAAGGCTGAGCGTAAGTGCGGTTACACGGTTGAATTTCATGGTTTTACTCCTTTGTCGTTTCAGTGTTTGATTGGTCTCCCAGCCCGAATTTATACTGAATGGCGTCCGTGGGGCAGGCTTTCATGCACATCCCGCAGCGGATACATTCGGCGTGGTTGGGGGTCTTGGTAATGTCTACGTCCATCTTGCAGGCCTTTGCACAGGCTCCGCAGGAGACGCATTTGTGAGTGTCTACGCGCATCTGGAACAGCGAGACCTTGTTCAGCAGCGCATAGAACGCACCCAGCGGGCACAGCCACTTGCAGAAGGGGCGGTAGAACACCACGCTGCCCACAATGACCGCCAGCAGAATGCAGGCTTTCCATGTAAACAGCTTGCCCAGCGCGGCGCGGATGCCCGCATTGGTCAGGGAGAGGGGAATGGCACCCTCCAGCACGCCCTGCGGGCAGAGATATTTACAGAAGAACGGGTCGCCCATGCCTAGCTCGTTGACCGCCAGCAAAGGCAGCAGCACCACCATGACCAGCAGCACCGCATACTTTAAATAGCGCAGCGGCTTTAACTTTTTGGTGGAGAGCTTGGGGGAAGGGATCTTGTGCAAAAGCTCCTGAAACCACCCGAACGGGCAGAGGAAGCCGCAGATGAACCGCCCCAGCAGCACCCCGAAGAGGATGAGGATGCCGGTGATGTAGTAGGAAAAGCGGAATTTGGAAGAACCCACCACCGCTTGGAATGCTCCCACCGGGCAGGCACCGGCAGCGCCCGGGCAGGAATAGCAGTTCAGCCCTGGCACGCAGACGTATTTTCCGCTGCCCTGATACAGCGTCCCTTTGGCAAAGTTGGGCAGATGGATATTGGTCAAAAGGGTCGCCCCGGCTTGTATAAAGCCCCGGAACCGGGCAAGGGGACTTAATTTTTTCTTATCCAATGCCCACACACTCCATACACAGCCGGATGGCCTTTGAAAATACGGTGTCTGCCTCGCCCCGCCATACGCCGAAGAGAAGCATCAGCACCCCGGCGGCCAGCAAAAGCAGCTGCGCCTGTTTTTTTGTCATGAACATCATAGCCTCCTGTTGTTTGATGGCACCAGTATACACCATGCGGGATAAAATTTCTGCTAAGAAAATCTTAACACGAATCTTAACACCGTCTGCTATAATCTGTTATAATGAAGAAAAACGCAAGAAATGGATTTTTTACGGGAAGGGTGGAAAACAAAATGCGCCTTTTGGTGGTAGAGGACGAGCACTCCCTGCGGGAGGATATTGCCCGAAAGCTGCGGCTGTCCGGGTACGAGGTGGACGCCTGTGCAGACGGTGAAGCCGCGCTGGAAGCGCTGGCGGCAGAGCGGTACGACCTTGTACTGCTGGACCTCAACCTGCCCAAGGTGGACGGGATGCAGGTGCTGCGCAGTCTGCGCAGGCACGACCTTGAGACCTGTGTGCTGATCTTATCGGCGCGCAGCGAAATTGCAGATAAGGTAGAGGGGCTGGATGCCGGGGCGAACGATTATCTTTCCAAGCCCTTCCACCTTGCAGAGCTGGAAGCCCGGGTGCGCAGCCTGACCCGGCGCAAGTTCATCCAGCAGGATGTCTGCCTGTGCTGCGGGCGGCTCAGCTTCAACACCCGCAGCCGCGTTGCCACGGTGGACGGTCAGACCCTTGCGCTGACGCGGAAGGAGAGCGGCGTACTGGAATATCTGCTGCTGCATCAGGGACGCCCGGTCAGTCAGGAAGAGCTCATCGAGCACGTCTGGGACGGCAGCGTGGACAGCTTCAGCAACTCCATCCGGGTGCATATCTCCGCCCTGCGCAAAAAGCTGCGGGCGGCGCTGGGATACGACCCCATCCGCAACCGCATCGGGGAAGGCTACGAGATCGGAGGAGAGGTACAATGAAGCGTTTGTCCCTGCAATGGCGCATCACCCTGCTGACGGCGCTGCTCATCGCCTGCGCCTGTGTGTGCATGAATCTGCTTTTATACCGCACCGGTGCCACCGGCATGGATGCTCTCAACGGCTTTATGATGCAGTACCAGCCCGGCAGTGCGGATTCCTTGACCATCGAGATCCCGCAGGAAGAAATGTCCAGCCTGCTGGCGCATTTTTCGCAGGAGGTCTACGATGCAAAGGTGGTCTTTGGCCGCAAGGGCTGGTGCATCACCGCCGTGGTCACCATCGTCAGTGCCGCCATCGCTTATTTTGTCAGCGGCAGAGCGCTGAAACCGTTGCAGCAGCTTGCGCAGCAGGCGCAGCGGGTCGATCAGGACAGCATTGCCACCGCCCGGTTGGACGAAGATACTGTGCAGGAATTCGGGCAGCTGAGCCGGTCGGTGAACCGGATGCTGGATGGTCTGGCGCAGTCCTTTGAATTGCAGCGGCAGTTTGCGGGCAATGCCGCCCACGAGCTGCGCACCCCGCTGGCTATTTTGCAGACGAAGCTGGAACTATTTATAGAGGAGCACCCGGCTATGGACGCCGAGACCGCCGGGCTGGTCGGCTCCCTGCGGGAGCAGCTGGACCGCCTGACCGCCCTTGTGCGCACTTTATTAGAGATGAGCAATCTGCAATCGGTCTCCCGCACCGACCAGATCGCCCTTGCGCCGCTGGTGGAGGAGATATTGACCGACCTGACCCCCCTTGCCCAGAAAAACAACATCTCCCTGCAGCAGGACTGCGAGGAGCTTGGCATGGTGGGCAGTGATGCGCTGATCTACCGGCTGGTGTTCAATCTGGTGGAAAACGGCATCAAGTATAACCGCCCCGGCGGCGCGGTGCGTGTCACCCTGCGGCAGGAAAAACAGGCCGCTGTGCTGCGCATTGCGGATACCGGCCCGGGCATCCCCGCAGACTGCCGGGACAGCATCTTTCAGCCCTTTTTCCGGGTGGATAAATCCCGCAGTCGGGAGATGGGCGGTGTAGGGCTTGGCCTTGCCCTTGTGCGGGAGATCGCCGTACTGCACGGCGGCAGTGTGACTGTGGAGAGCAGCAGCGAAAACGGCACCACCTTTGCCGTCACCCTGCCGCTGGCACAGTCCTGCTGAAGCCGGGCGGACTGGGGCTTTATTTTTGGCACACAGGGGAGTATACTGGAAGCAGAAGACCCCGGAAAATAAGAAGGACAAAGGAGATACTGAAAATGCAGGCAACCATTCACAACGAATTCCTGACCCTGACCGTGGACACCCACGGTGCAGAGGCCGTCAGCCTGAAGAACGCCGCAGGCGAAGAACTGCTCTGGCAGGCTGACCCCGCCATCTGGAAGCGCCACGCACCCATCCTGTTCCCGTGGACGGGCAAGCTGGTGGACGGCACCTTTGCAGCCAAGGGCAAAACATGGAAGGGCGGCCAGCACGGCTTTGCCCGGGATCTGGAGCACACCCTGCTGCGGGCAGAAGGGGACACTATCCAGCTGGAACTGCGGGCAGACGATGCCATCAAGGCAGAGCGCTTCCCTTATGACTTTGTGCTCACTAGTACCTTCCGTCTGGAGGGCAAGACCGTGCACCATACTTTGCAGGTGACGAACCCCGGCACCGAGGAGCTGCGCTTTGGCATCGGCTTCCACCCGGCGTTCAATGTGCCGTTCGATGAAAAGCACACCACCACCGACTATGAGTTCCGCTTTGACCAGCCGGAAAGCCCGGTCATCCTCGATGCCCGCCCCAACGGCCTGCTGAGCGGCAAGAGCTATTACCAGTGGAAGAACCAGCAGGCTATCCCGCTGACCGATGACCTGTTTGCCAACGACAGCTTCTGCATGGCAGGTCTGCGCACTGGCACCATTGGCATCTGCGAGAAGGACACCGGCCGCAATATCACCTGCAAGGTGGAGGGCTACCCCTATTCGCTCATCTGGTCGGCTCCCGCAAAGCCGGTGCGGTTCGTGTGTATCGAGCCGTGGCACAGCCTGCCCGCCGCCGAGACCGACCCGCAGGACTGGGAGCAGCGCGCCGCAGCCGCCTGCCTTGCCCCCGGCGAAAGCTGGCAGACCACCCTCAGCACCACCTTTGAACGGTAAGAAAAAAGCACGCAGAAACGAAGCTGCGTGCTCTTGACAGAAACCTCAAAAGTGGGTATACTATAAATAGAAAAGGCACTGCGACAAGCGGTCAGCCCTTTTGATGTAAGTTCTTAAAGACTAAGAACCGTCACCGGCCGGGGTGGCGGTTCTCGCTTTTTACCTTGATGGTAAATACCAATCCGAAGATATGGAACGTCAAAGTAATTGGCATAAGCTTCACCTCCTTTCGGAAGTGGGGCCGAACCGCCTGCCGTTATGTGCAGTGCCTTGCTGCCGAAGCAGCAATTTTATAATAACATATAATTCGACAAATGACAAGTAAAACCCCCGGAGCGCTTTTGTGCTCCGGGGGTTTTGTATCGGGTCAGAAAAGCAGCTGCTTAGTAAGCAACGCCCCAGTAGACCATGGCCTTGGCGGGCTTACCGCAGCAGGGGCACACATCGCTGAGCTGCTCCTGCTCGAAGGGCATACAACGGCTGGAAAGTCCGGCCTCTTCCTTCATCTTCATCTCGCAGGCCAGATCGCCGCACCACATGGTCTTGATGTAGCCGGTGTTGGCCTTGGCCAGCTCCTTCACCTCGTCCATGGTGGTAGCAGCCCAAGTGCGCTTTTCGCGGTTTTCCAGCGCACGCTGGTACAGATCCTTGCGCAGAGCTTCCAGCTGGGCGGGGATGGCGGTCTCCAGCTCGTCCAAGCTTACAAAGACCTTCTCGCGGGTGTCGCGGCGCACCAGCACGCACTGGTTCTTTTCCAGATCCTTGGGGCCGATCTCAAGGCGCAGGGGCACACCCTTCATCTCCCACTGGGCAAACTTCCAGCCGGGGGCGTTGTCGCTGTCGTCCAGCTTCACGCGGGCATACTTGCTGATCTTCTCGGCCAGCTCGGCAGCCTTCTCAGAGACGCCGGGCTTGTGGGCGGCAATGGGCACCACCACTACCTGAATGGGCGCAATGGCCGGGGGCAGGATCAGGCCGTCATCATCGCCGTGGGTCATGATGATAGCACCCACCAGACGGGTGGAAACGCCCCAGCTGGTCTGGAACGGATGATGCAGCTGGTTGTCGCGGCCGGTAAAGGTGACATCGTAAGCCTTGCTGAACTTATCGCCAAAGTAGTGGCTGGTGCCGCTCTGCAGTGCCTTGCCGTCCTTCATCATGGCTTCGATGGTATAGGTGGCCTCGGCACCGGCAAACTTTTCCTTGTCGGTCTTGCGGCCCTTCACCACGGGGATCGCCAGATCCTGCTCGCAGGTGTCTGCGTAGCAGTTCAGCTGCTGCTGGGTCTCAGCCTCGGCCTCGGCAGCGGTCTCGTGGATGGTGTGACCCTCCTGCCACCAGAACTCGCGGCTGCGCAGGAAGGGACGGGTGGTCTTTTCCCAGCGCACCACGCTGCACCACTGGTTGTACTTCATGGGAAGCTCGCGGTAGCTGTGCAGCACGCGGGACCAGTGGTCGCAGAACATGGTCTCGCTGGTGGGGCGGACTGCCAGACGCTCTTCCAGCTTGTCGGAGCCGCCCATCGTGACCCACGCCACCTCCGGCGCGAAGCCATTGACGAGCTCGCCTTCCTTCTGCAGCAGGCTTTCCGGGATCAGCACCGGCATAGCCACGTTCTCATGACCGGTAGCCTTGAACCGGGCGTCCAGATCCTTCTGGATCAGCTCCCAGATGGCCTGACCATAGGGGCGCAGGATGATAAAGCCCTTCACACTGGAATACTCCACCAGCTCTGCCTTCACGCAGATGTCGGTGTACCACTGTGCAAAGTTTTCTTCCTGACTGGTGATCGCCTGCACGAGCTTCTTGTTGTCTTTTGCCATTTTGTTATATCCTCCCAAGGCCGTGCGCCAAACGCTGTGCGTTCCGCACGAACCATAATAAAGCCCCGCCTGCCTGCACGGCCGTGTGCCGCACTGCAAAGGCGGGGCTTTTGCCTAAAAGAATCAGTTCTGCGCGTGGCTGTCCACAAAGTTTACCACATCGCCTACGGTGCGCAGGGACTCGATGGCGTCGTCCGGCACCTCGATGCCAAACTCGTCCTCCAGCGTCATCACCATGTCCACGATATCCAGACTGTCCGCCTCGAAATCGCTCATGATATCGCTTTCCAGCGTGATCTTTGCCGGGTCAACGTCCAGCTGCTCAGCCAGCAATGCACGGATTTTTTCAAAAGTATCCATTCCTGTGGTCTCCTTTTTGCAGTTGTATTGCATACGCGTACAGCCCGCCATGCCCCGGAAAAGCCTCCGGTATCCGGCACAGCCTTGCCTGCTGTACAAAGCGCTCTCTTTTTTTATATCCCATGCAGTGCGTATTGTCAAGCCCTGTTTTGCAGCAACTGAAGAAAATTGTCTGAAAGCTGCTTTTTCCCTTGACATCTCGTGCCGGTTTTTTTATCATTATAAAGTAATGAGTTTATAGGGACTGACCAGTCTCTTTTATAAGGAGCGATAAGCATGAAGCTTTCATTCACCAAAATGCAGGGCTGCGCCAACGATTATATCTATCTGGACTGCCGTACCTCCGGTGTGCCGGAGGAGATCGCTGCGCTTTCAGAGCGCTTGTCCCGGCGGCACTTTTCCATCGGCGCGGACGGCATTATCTGCATCTGCGCACCGGTCACAGCCGGGGCAGACGCCATGATGCGCATTTTTAATGCGGACGGCAGCGAGGGTAAGATGTGCGGCAACGGCATCCGCTGCGTGGCCGAGTGGCTGTACACCCACGGCGTTGCAAAGCCGAAGCTTGCCATCGACACTCTCAGCGGCTTAAAGACCGTTGCCCGCATGGGCGAGGGGCTGTGGCAGGTGGAGATGGGCGCTTACACCGCCATGGCGGCGGCGCTGCCCGCCGTGAACATGGGCGAAGGGCCGCTGGTAGACCTGCCTTTGCAGGTGGAAGAGAACCTGTGGCGGGTGACCTGCATCAGCGTGGGTAACCCCCATTGTGTGACCATTGTGCCGGATGTGGACAGCCTGAAGCTGGAGCAGATCGGCCCGGGCTTTGAGCACCACGAAAACTTCCCGGAGCGCATCAACACCGAGTTTGTGCAGGTGGTGGACGCCACCCACCTGAAGATGCGCGTGTGGGAGCGCGGCAGCGGCGAGACATGGGCCTGCGGCACCGGCACCTGTGCCACCGTGGCAGCCCTGACCGAGCTGGGCGTCTGCCCTGCTGGAGAGGACGTTCATGTGCAGCTGCGCGGCGGTGAGCTGACCATCCGGGTGCTGCCCGGCAAGCGGCTGCTGATGACCGGCGCTGCCGAGACCGTGTGCGAGGGCACGACCGAAGTTTAAATAAGAACCCTCTCAGTCGCCTGACGGCGACAGCTCTCCCGAAGGGCGAGCTTTTCTGCAGTAAGAGGGAAAGTTTCCCTTCAAAGCGAAAAAGCTCCCCCCTCGGGGGAGCTGGCATCGAGCGGATGCGAGATGACTGAGATGGTTCCACAATATAGAAGCGAGGGAAAGTATCATGAAGATGAACAAGCATTACAACGAGCTGAAGGCCAGTTACCTGTTTGTGGACATTGCCCACAAGGTTGCTGCGTATCAGGAAGCACACCCGGAAAAGGAGATCATCCGTCTGGGTATCGGCGATGTGACCCAGCCCCTGGCAAAGTGCGTGGTGCAGGCCATGCGCGACGCTGCCGAGGAGATGGGCACCAAGGAGGGTTTCCACGGCTACGGCCCGGAGCAGGGCTACCCCTTCCTCAAGCAGGCCATTCAGG
>ERZ1026860.632-NODE-632-length-21481-cov-17.366377_pt1 | contig 21481 bp, 24 predicted proteins | sample MGYA00380160_ERZ1026860 | MGnify/ENA primary metagenome ERZ1026860 (study PRJEB33269, sample SAMEA4719796) | human gut metagenome | biome: human-associated habitat; feature: organic feature; material: feces | place: Cameroon | collected 2013-10 ... | reverse complement strand
GGCCTTGTACATAAACGAATGGAACATGCGCACCTCTTCACCGGTGGCCTTGTAAGATGCAACCGCAGTGTCAAGCCAGTGTGCGGTTATCTTCTGGAGCTTCACGTTCCCGGCAAGTCCGTAATGAAGTGGATGCCATCCTGTTGCTCTGTTGCCCTGTCCATGAAGTCGTGGGAGCAGAAATGGGAGTCTCCCCGTACTATTATCTGAGTGTGTTTCCACTTCTTGCGGAGCTTGGTTATCAATTGTTTGAGCAGGCCTGAAATGTTGATTGCCTTGTTGCCCCGACCCGGTCTGAGGATGGGAAGGATGAGCTTTCCGCTGCGCGCCATATGTGTCGGCATTCGTGTCATCTGCATCAATGATGATGGCATCGGGCTCGAAGTTATACGAAGCGATGAAGTCATCGATGAAGGCCTCTCCGATATCGAACAGTTCCTTGCGGGACAGGCGGTTCTCCAGACGCGTCATCGTAGGCTGGGAAGCCAGGTCAATCCCATCCGAAGCAGACCGTCCGTCCGGCACACATCTTCAGGACTCCGTCGCGGCATAGCCCGTCGCAATCGTCGGCATCTTCAAAGCCGGCCATTATCTGGTATATCCTCTGGCGGAGCATCTCCGTCTGGCTGTGTACCACCATGGGTTCCCGGCGCGGATCTTTGATGCAGGATTCGATGCGTTCGATGATGCGGTTCGATGACTTCTCATATTCGCGGACAAGGGGCAGTCCGCCGAGCGAGGAGAGTTCGGGTGCAGAGAAATCTACCGTCACTTTCTTGCCGGCCACGGGCTCAAGTTCAAACAGTGTAGGAAAAGTTTGGCAATCTGCGGAATATGAAGTAATTTTGCTCATGAAGTAAAGGAAAAATGTTTCTTGTTTTTAGCATTACAAAAATAACATTTAATCCTCTGATTACCAAATAATTGCAAGGATTCCTTTACTTTCTTTATGAATAATTCAGGCTAAACTAAGATTAATGAAATCTCCACGTTTCACTAATTCAAGCCATTCAACAGTATTCTAAAATTTCTCTCAACAACTGCCTCCACATCCTGGCAACTCATATTCCAACAAGTAGCCAGATAATCCAACACCTTGGAAATATCACTCCTGTTATTATATGGTGCATCCGTTTCTGTAAGCACCCTTTCCCGTGGAATTCTCTCAATAATGGCTTTACCGTTCTTTGATTCACACATTGCCTCATTTACGGAGAGATAATAGCCTTGTTCCAGAATAACCGGAATCAAATCAACTGGCCCGCTATACCAATGAAATATCACATTCTCTATCTGATACTCACACAGCAAAGATAACAATTCCTTCTCTGCTCTTCGAGAATGCACACTGACGATCTTCTTTTTCCCGCGTAAAATAGACAGCAATTCACGAAGCACCACCACCTGTTCATCTTTTGTAGTATAGCCTTCCCGTGAATAGTCTAGACCAATCTCGCCAATATATGATGTTTGGCCTACCTGCCTCTTAAAAAGTGACACTTCATCCTTACTCTCGGCTGCCAACAGCGGATGCAATCCCAGAGCAAGTCTAATATGTTTATACCCTTTTATGTGTGGCTGTCCCATTTGAAAGTGGCTGGGTAGATTGGTCATACCAATCACAATGTCACCCACTTGTTCCTTCTTCCTGACATAGGATTCAGGATTTGGCATCATATCAAAATGACAATGAGTATCTACAATCATCATCAACCCATATATCGCAAGATGGTACTATTGTTGTCAGCACGAACCATAGCAGAGAGTTCTGCACGCGTTCTTACAACCAAATCAACATACTCATCCAAGTCATCAAAACCACCCATTCCAGCAATTCTCAGCTCTCGCTTGATATCCTCACGTGTCAAGTTTGTCTTCAAGAAATTCAGCATAGCGAAGAAATCCTCCGCTACTTTATCCCCCCTCTTTCTAAACAATGTCACAAATCGGTTGCCATACGTAGTCTGGTCACACTCGCCAATCATAGAAGCCTTTCTATACATACAGGGCATACAATGGCCACAATGTGTAGCATAGCTGTTATCATACATGTGCTGGTGCATACTCCTCTTGCCGCACGAATTGGAATGAGACACAATACTCAGCAAATAGATCTTGTCAGCGCAATGCTGCACCATCTCACCCTTGGTCATCTTATCATACGGATTAACTACTTCAGTTGTTAATCCTAACGTTCCCAACAACTCTCTATATTGTTTCAAGAAAACAGGATGAGTCGTTCTTGTGCTACAAGAGGCACGTCTGGACGCAGAAAGTGGATAGTTCAATGAAACCGAACCATTCTCAGGTACAACAATCCTGCAGTCAGCATAGCTGGCGACAATAAGCGCTATGGACAAAAACATCAGTGAGCGCGAGCGGCATGAGAGCTCGAAGGATTCCCCTGGTGTGATAGAAACAGCATCCATTGAACAATAAAGCCCCGGATATTTCCTCGAAAAAAGCTGCTTCAACTCCCGTTGGTCAGACAACGGTCCAGGCATCCCGCTATCATAGTGCGATGCTAAGAACAATTTCCCATCAGGGTGATTCGTCATATAGTCAATCGCTCCAATCAACGAGTCCATACCACCAGAGAACAGATTCACTTGCGTAATACCATCAAATCGGTTAGTATTCTCGTATCTGCCATATCTAACCTGTGCCTCACCCACAAAGTGACAGGTCCAGTAATCTCCTGTTAAGAAAGACAGCATTTCATTTATCTGCTCCTCAATGGACTGGTAAAGCTCGAATCCAGGCAGACATATTTCCACATCCAACTCACGCGACCACCCGTCAATAGAATAGCGATGCCTTTTCACTCCTCTGTCAATAGCATAGACAATAGCAGACAAATACAGAAGACTATACGTAACCGAAGGTACCTTTCCCCAGAAATACGCGATGGGATTCATTTGCACCACAGCTGCCATATTGAACACATTCCCCTTCATGTCATCAATTGTAATGGGAATGGTCAGTCTTGTGTCGTACTTATCTAGCCGCCTTGTTTGGTATTCTCCAACTTTAATCTTCATTGCCCGACAAGATATATATGATTCTATCAAACTCCTGTTGAATAAAGGCCTGGCCTTCTTCAGTCCCCCAGTCAATACTAGCCGTGTCCCTTCCATCACGGCTTCGATGAATGTCATCCAGAATAAGGTCTTTAATCTCATTCAGGGTTTCATTCATCACCTCAGTGCCTTTTTCGTACTCCAGTTTTTCTTTAAAGTTCTGCGATAGGTGGCAGAAAATATACATCCCAAAGAATCTGTCAAGCATATCCTTCAAGTCATTTGATGCTAATAAATCAGCCATAGCCGCATCAAAGGCCTCAATATCATCACCGATTCTTTCACCGATTTCTTCCATCACACACTCCAAAGCCTCATTAGCCGCAGTATTGTCAAGCCCCGCCACACCCGCGGATATATATTCTCTTATTAAGTTCAGTACATCCTGGCAGCTTTTTCCTTCCAAGGTCGCAACACCCCTTCTATTCAGCCAGTCAGATAGTCCGTTCTTGACTATTTCACTGATAGCAGAAACCAAACCTCCTGCTATCACAACACCGGCATGCCCAACGGCTCGTGAACTACCACTGCTCACCTTGGCACGCCCGCCTGCCGCCCGTACCAAACTCCGGACTGCCTTATGATAATTACGATGAATCTGGCCTTCCAACTTCCGTTGCCTTTTGGCAATATGAGTAGGTGGATTTACCTGAGAAGGCGTCTGCTGCTGTTCCCCTTCCTGCTCATTTCCGTCTTCATTTCCCACCAACCCATTTTCAAGTTCGTCCAGCTTTGCTTCTGCTCCGGCAATACTTGTTACCGCCGCAGAAGCCTGTCCCCAGTTGGGTTCTCCTGCAACCGTCGGTGTATGTCTATGCGATGTTCCCATAATTATTTCTTCAGTTTTCCGTCATTACCATCAATGGCCCGCATCAGTTTGGTGTTAACCTTAAGCATTTCTTTCAGCTTTTTGTCATTGCCATATTTTGCCAAGACATCCTTGAATTTATTTCCTAAAGCAAAAGATATTGATGCAATATTGATTCTGGACAGCACCTCCAACAGCCGCTGATACGCCCTCTCCGCATCATTCATGATGCAGAAATAATACACACTATATGCGTTTTTGTCATCAGCTGCCATAAGAAGCTTTGAATCCAGCAGGTCATAAAACTCTTCCAACTCATTAGCGGCCAAACCTTTCACTTCATTCTTGACAGCATCTTCCCTAATGTTATCTGACGCAGCATTATAGGAATTATTAAATACTGTCTTAACGCGTGTTGAAATTAGTGAAAGTCCGCTCATCTCATCTACCAAGTTGTCTCTCGACACCCAAAACAGTTCCTTCATATCCACTTCGCTAAATTTCGGTTCTGTAGCGACCAGTTTCAGCAGTTCCTGATTATTCCAATCCTGATACTGGCTGATATCCTTCTTCTGGTCATCTGCATAAGCCTCTATTTCCTTCAATTCCTTGGGAACGCCCTTTGACCCCATCACCCATGCGTTGAGTTGTTTAAACTGTTCAATATGCTTCTGCTCTATCAACATCAACTTCAACAAAGCAAAACGAGACTTTGAATCTGTGATCTCCGATTGCGCTAAAAGGTTAGAACGAATTTCGTAAGCATTCAAGAAACGTTTGATTAGTCTTGGATTCCATTTTAGGGCGTTCCCAATTATTTTAGAGAAATGGGCAACAAAACCTATCGTCTCTCCAAGACTATCTGGAATAGTGTCGTTCTTCAGAGTTTTTCTTATATGCCCCCATCCATAGATATCAAATTTGTTTTCAACCGTGAACTTGGAAAAATCTCTTTGTATTTTCTCAAATAACGTCTTTTCGAGAAACGACTGGCAGAATAACAAGGTAACGTAAGTCTCAACCTCTTTAGGGCTTAATGCTGGAATTTTGTAGGGCAACTGAATAAATTTCTCCATATAGGCATCACCTATACTTCTCCCCCCAGCACCAGCAGCGGCTATAATATCCTTATACTCACTCTTAATAGCATTTGATACGATAAAATTGTCTGCCGCTACCACAAACGCAGTCTTAGGTACATCAAGGAATAGCTTAATGGCCTCAAGGTTCTCTATAATATGTCTTGGTAAGCAGCGGTCAAGGTCATCAATCAAAACAACAATCTTTCCTTGCTTGCTCCTTATTATCAGGTCTTCAAAGTCCCTCCTGAACTCACGAACAGCCTCGTATTTCTTCTCTTCCTCTTCTGCATTAACTGCATCCCTCAAGAACTGTTCAGCCTTTTCTCCGGTCAGCAAGTCTGCCAAATCTCCTTTGTAATCTTTGAAAGCATCCAAAAGCAGTGGGATAATAAGGGATGTTCCTCCCGTTACCGCCGCGGTGGCTATGGGAACAACAGTCTTAACAGAGAATTTCAGCACTCTCATCCAATTGATTGACTTCCTCAACTTCACAAAAGCACTCTTTAAAGCATCATAGGCTCCTTCTGCATTATCTTTCACTTTAGCCGGGAAGCGTTCGTCTTTTTCCAGAGCATCCACAATGCCCTGTATCAATGCCATTTTGGCATCATCAAAACTCTCGAAAGACCAGCCATCGAAATATACGACTACGGTATCCTCATCACTCTTTAACTGTTCTTCCAGAATCTTCAGAATACTGGACTTTCCTGACCCCCAGTCTCCATAGAGCCCTACGGTGATTGGAAGATTCTTCTCATTCGTCACGACATTTTTCAACAGTGACGCATGTACCGTATAGCCTAACAGGTCTTGTGTTGTCTCTTTATCTGACCACATAGATATTTATTTTGTTAGTACAAATTCATTCTCTGTATCATCCACTAGAACAATAGGAAAGCCACTCGCTCTATCACAAAGAAGTTTAATCATTGAAACTCTTATTTCACTCTCCCTTCCTCCAACATCCTCTCATACTCTTCCAGGGCGCAGCGGCGCTTGCTGCCCCACTTGGGCCAGAAGAGGTAGCGGTCTTATTCAGTCTCTTCAGAACAGCCAAAGCCCTCTAGATCTCTTCCAAACTAACAGTACACAAGTACTGGACATATTCCGGGGTAATGCCGGAAAGAACCATTGAACACGAACGCATCTCACTCCGGCGTGCGACCAATTCCCCATTCACATTGTTAATCATCATTTCGCTGATGTGCTTACAAAATTCGGAGCATGACCACCCAGTCTCACGGCTGAAAATCCAGTGTTTTTTCGGAGCATAACCACCCAAAAAGCGGTAAAACCTTATAAAAAATGCGCGCGCGAGGCCGGCGACCGCCCCACTTTTCGGAGCATAGCCACCCGCTTGTTCGTTACTTTGCAGCTCAACCATAAATTGAGCGAGTCATGGCAGGTAAATGTAAAGAACTGAACAAGATCAAGCAAGCGTTGCGTCTCCACCTTGACGGAGAATCAAACCGGTAGATAGGCCACAAACTAGACCTGTACAAAGTACGCCCTAGCCGATGAAACATCCCGTGCCATACGACATACAGCTATTGATACTGATTCACCCTCTTGTACCTCTCCCCTACCGCCAGCAACTCACGGAACATCTCCAACCGCTCCGACTTGAGTTCCCCTGCATTCATCAGTTTGCGGTTATGCTTGATCCAGTTGAGCAGCCGATGCTCTTCTATGCGGTGCTTCGAGGGATTGCGATGGTTGGTCTCCATGAAGTCGATGACTTCACGCCACTTTGCTATCCATAATTCATCTTTAGTCATCGTGCGATTCTGATTTCTTTCAATCCTGATTCAATCTCCTCCATTGATACCGTTCCACCCCACATACGGCAGACATACTCCGGGCTCACACAACCGAAATCCATTGAGCATGAACGAGCTTCGGATTCCAGAAATTGACGAAGCCGCTCGACGACACTCATGTCCATCTCACTCATAATGCAAGTATATCTTCTTGTCCCATAGGTTCATACGGTCCATCCTTCATTTCAAGAATTACCGTCCCGCTCTCCAACGCGCGAGCGGTATGCCACTGGCCGATAGGGATGTTGAGGGCTACGACTGGGCCACGCGGACTAAGTTCGATGGTCTCTGTACAAATCCTATCCACTTCATCATAAAACTCCTCTACCAGTCTTCCGCGCAGACACACGACTGTTTCAGATGATTTACGATGCCTGTGAATTGGCAGCGGGCTACCAGGCTCAATCGCGTTCAACATCCGCTGCGAGCCGTCATCGGGGCTATTCCGCAAATCCAGATTCATCCTCAGACGAGGCGATGCCTTCGCCTGCTCTGTCAGGCAATCCAGAAGCCCTTGTGTTATCTTTTCGTTCATCATTTCTTAAGCGATGCCAAATATTCTTCGTGCAAGTGATAGTACTTCTTCATAAACAGCACATATGCGAGCACCAGCACAATTGCTACGACCATCAGGTAAATCCAGTGCGCCAACGGAGTATTTGGAATCAAGTAAACCATTACCAGCGAAACGACCAACTGCAACCCCATATAAATCAGTGAAACCACCACATGACTCATCCCCAGCTCATTTGCCATCAACTGATAGGCATGTTTTCTATGCGCCGCGCCAAGATTCTCATGCAGCATAATCCGGTGGATAATAGTACAGCAGCCGTCAATCCCATACACCAACAGGAATGCAAGCCATGTCAGGTCATTCGTAGACAAAATCAATTTGCCAATAATGAATAGCATGATAAAAGCGATACTGATACTACCCACATCACCGGCGAAGCACTTGGCCTTTCCCCGGGGGCGAAAATTAAAGAAACTGAAAACCGCAACACCAAGGATAGCAACCACCAGCATACTTTCACTAGAGAAACCCATGGTGTGGTTCATCAGCAGCAGTGGCAACAATACGGCAAAAGAATATCCAGCCGTGATACCGTTGATTCCGTCCATGAAATTGATAACATTGGTCGCGCCGACAAAAACAATCAAGGCAATCAGAACAACCCACCACATGCTCCAATGCATGATGCCCAAATTCCAGAACATCAAGCCCATTGCAACGAATTGTGCCACAAGGCGGACGGAATCCGGAAGCGAATGCACATCATCCCAAAAACTCACACTGGCAATTAAAACCAAGCCTATTAAAAACGGCAAGTGCTCAATCACAACGCCCCAGTCGCCTGTGCCGCCCAGCAGTCCCGCCCAAACAAGCATTGAAAAAGGGAACACTATACCTCCACCACGCAGCACAATGGTACTGTGCGACGACCTTTCGTTGGGCCTGTCAATGATATTACACTTATCTGCTATCTTGAAGTAGACCAACTCCAAAACCATAAGCACTATAAGAACGACAATATATGCAATCCACATCTTAGTATAATGACAATTCTTGAAAAATATCTATATAATTTATTGCCTATAAAGTAATTACTATTATAAAAGACCTTGCAACCACCTAGGTGTCTCGGCCGCACAAACTCAGGTGGCAGGTAGAAACGATGTTCAAGGGCAAAAGTCATGCAGCTTCGATATCGAAGGCTCACATGTACGGAACCATGACTACGTATTCCGGACCATGGTCGGCCATTAATTCCAGCCTGAAATAGGCCAAATGATGTCGTCTACCCTATCCAACTATATACTTTCAGCAACTCGATTTAAACTTTCATCGAGCGACACCAATTGATAATCAAAATCCATTTTTGACATTTCTGGATCATAATAGTACGTTGCAAACATCTTGTTAATCGGCTGTAACACAAAGGAACCCAACCATACGAACGGATTAAACAGACGAGTAATCCATACCTTATGACCAGCCTTCATTGCAAAGAAACGAATTATCTCTACTGTATCTGCTAGTTCTCGGTTCTGAGGATAGAATGTACCCACCAACTTATGCTCAATAGCTTGATATACGAACTCTGCTAAGTTGTCGATATACAACATCGAGCGTTTATTGTGCCATTCCGGAAAGATTGGCGTTTTGCAAGCCAATTTGGCTAGACGTGTGAAATTGCCCTTAGCATTTGGCCCATAAACCATACAAGGACGAAGGATGCATACCTTGAAATCCTCCGACTCAAGTTCATGTAAACCATTTTCTGCTTGTAACTTTGAATCGCCATAGAATCCATTTGGATTAGGCTTAGTATCCCTTGTTAGCATCTCACTCTTAAGATTCTGACTCTCATGGAACACAATCTGACTTGACATAAATATGAACTGACTCACACCATTAGCCTTAGCGTGTTTAGCCACTTCAATAGTCAAATCACGATTCACCTTATAATAAAGCGGCTCCATCTTTGGATCTGCATTCACATGGGCAATGCCGGCTACGTGAAAAACTATATCATACAGGGAATAATCAGCATTCTTCCAATTATCTCCAATAGTATCCACAACATCAATTTGATATGAAAAATCCTTTGTTAGTATATATTTACGCACACTCTCACCCACATAAGAGTTTGCTCCTGTAATAAGCACCTTAGCCATTCTTAATTAAACTTTATATATGTGTAAATCAATTCTCCTATTCTCCAAAAATATCTGACATACTTATAAAGGAAGTTTGAATAAATACCATGTTGAATCAATGCTCTATCTATATCATTTTGAACATTACGCTTAGCTTGCATATTAGCCGTAGATGCTCCACCGACACGCATGGTCACAAAATCCATATTAACATATTTTGCATTAATTCCATACTTATGAAATAGACGTACCATCATTTCGAAATCACTGGACGTACGATATTGTAAATCATAGTATCCATATTTCTCAAAAATTTCTTTTCTACAATAGAAACTAGCATGAGCTGGCATAAAACCAAAGCGCAATAGCCATGGGTGAAAATACCGAGAGGAATAATAACGAGTACATTTTTTAAGATTTTCATCTTTCACAAAATGTATATCGCCATATATTGCATCCACCCCATCTTCAAAGCATTCGGCGACTTTTGAAAGTACAAACGTTGATGTAAAGAAATCATCTGAATTAAGAATAGCTATCACCTCTCCTGCAGCCATCTTTAATCCCTTATTCATTGCATCATAAATCCCTTGATCTTTTTCGCTTATAAAACGAAACTCCTTACCTGCATCTTTGAACTTTTTTTCATATGATCGTACAATATCAATTGTATTATCCGTTGAAAGTCCATCTACAACAATATACTCAACGTTATTATATTCTTGATTTAGAACGCTTTCTAAAGTATCGCTGACCGTAGAAGCAGAATTCCATGTAGTGGTTACAATACTTATTTTCATTCGTAAAGTTATTATATGCGCCCCCCCCCCTCTAGAGGCGGTTCAGTTAAACATTCAATATTCGTAGACAGACAAAAGAATAGCAGGCACCTGGGTGGAACTTGCGGCATACAAGGAGGCATAGTATGTAAAACGACCAAGTAAAAAGGGAACTTTCATTCGCGTGCTCGTAGCAACAGTCACTGCCTCTCGGTCGTCTGGGTCAATTTCATATACGGGCTTGGTGTCCCAGAAAAAATCGGCCTCAGAATCGTTTGCGCTTTGTCAAGCGCTTACCGGTGAAGGCTCGGGAATGTCCACTCCGAGATTTTTCAATACATCCAAGTGATATTTGATACGGGCGTTCTTGCGCCTCTGGTCAACATATCCGCATCCAAGTTCACTATAAACCACCTGATCCTTCAAGACATGGTACACAATGGTAAGTAGCTCGTGTGCAGTGGCTACGAGGGCGCTCTTTTTGCCCCGACGTGCTGCCAGTCTTCCGTATCTCTCGCTTATAAACATGTCCTTGGTGCGGCTCGCAGCCCCGGCGCATTCTGTGATTATCGCCTTGGTTGCCTTGTTCCCGTAGTTTACGTGCGAGCTTTTTTTTGCCCGCACTCTCGTTGTTTCCTGGGTGGGCTCACTCCTGCGGTCTATCTCCGCCTCTTGTTCCGCAATCTCCTCCTCGAGACCCGCTATGCTCCGGCGGATTGCCTTCAGCATGAGCTTGTGGCGCTCGGTAAAGCATCCCTCCACGGCATCGCGAATCTGTTCCTTGCTGCTCTGCAACCTCCAGCAGGTCACGCTGTGCCCTGTCCTGGATAAAACTGCCTTTGAGAAGTCCGGCCCGCAGCAACTTGCATATCCATTCAGCGTCCTTCTTGTCCGTCTTATGTCCCGGCACATACTTGATGTGCTGAACATTAACCTCCAGCAAGGGAAGCCGCCCGACTCAAGAATGTTGATCACAGGCTTCCAATACACACCCGTGCTCTCCATCGCCACGTAGGTCAACCCTACTCCAATAGCCATCCTTTCAGTTCTGTCAAAGATCTTGTCATCGATTCGAACTCCCGAGTCTCACATGCGATTCCTGTTCCCCCGACTGTGGCCACGATACCTTCTTGTGTACGTCCAGTCCGCAACACCTGTCTACAACCTGGCTGAATTCGATTGTCTTGTCCATTGCTCTCGCATTTTGGTTTGTGGCCAAAAGTTACCTAAACTCTTTGGCGAGTGCTAGCAATCATGAGGATTTCATACCTATATACAATTATTCGTTGTAATTAATTGCCATTCTTCCATTTATCAAGAACAAGAAACGAATCTCGATACAATGGGAAAAGTCTATTATAACTAGTATATTCAGACCTAATGCTATCGTAATTATTTCCCGCACTAGCTCCTTCTAGATGAAGGACTTTAACAGTTTTATCATAAATAACAGGCACATTACTCTGTTTTGCTTTTAATCCAAGAAAAAGCTCTTCATTATATAAAAACATCTCATTATTAAATACTGGAGCTAATTGCTTAGCAGAATATTTGGTAAAAATAATGAATGCTCCATGTGCAGAGAAAATACGATAACAGTTTCTCTTTACCAAAGTACTAAAAATACGGAAAAGTTCGCGAATCAATCTTGAAACCAAAAATCCACACCATACAATCTTATTTTGATTGTACCTATATCCCATTTTTAGGAAGAAATAATATAGTCTGGAATAATGGGCTAAATGCGGATTCTGCTTTTTCCCACTAATTAGCGAGATTTCAGGTGCAATAATACAGCTATCAGTCTTGTACTTTTCAAGATCACCCATATTCGAAATCAAAATATCAGAATTCGAAATAACCAAAAAGTCATAGTCATAGTGATTCATAGCATACTCAATACCGACATTATTACCATATCCATAGCCTTTATTCTCAATAGGTATAAAGTCTGAATTGTGTTCTAAAGCAATAGCTTTACACTTTTGACGTACCTCATCACTAAAAAAGCTATCAACAATAATAATCTTATACGAGCTATCAACCTCTTCGAAGGATTTATAAAACCCATCTAAAACATCAAGGTTTTTATACACTAATACAATAAATATATATTTATACGTTTCCATGTATTATTTCGTGAGTTTCTCTATCTCCTCGTCCTTGCGGACAAGATTGAGGTTCAGGACATCAACCACACGGGCCTGTTCGTGGAGCTTTTCCGCAAGTTCCGTGGAGTCAAGTTCCTCGGCGAGTCCCATCTCCCGAAGGAGTAGCTTGCGCCTGCGGGTCAGTCTCAACCGGTCCGCTTCGATGCTCCTTCTTAATCCTGTGTTGAAGTCCTTTTCACACCACGAAAGTAAGAAAAAGATTTGGCACACGCAAATTTAACAAATTGAGCATCAGGCTATTAAGTGCTATTCTCAAACTTTCCGGTGAGGTTGACCCCCATTCGTATGGAGGGCCAGCCAGAAGGTTTTGGGGCGCTTCTGCGAGGCTCGCAAGGCGGTAGACGGCTGATTTCCAGCGACCCGGAACGCGACTTTACAGAAATGGGGACAGCATTTGAAAAAGTTACAGTGAGATGGCGAATGCCTCGCGTCATCCTCGATTTATGGTCAGGACAGGGGCACCTAAGTAGTTACCTACAAAGTCATGAGCCAATATCCGACCAATCTTACTGATGAACAGTGGCAAGTTACCGAAAGTATTCTTGATCCGCAACACAGAAAGCGAATGTGCCCCGGAAAAAGTATCCAGAAGACTTGCGCCTCGTCGAGTCATATGATTCTGAAAGCAAAAGTGTTATCACTTTTCTTACCAACAACTTCAAACTCGGGCCGCTTGTGATTGCCAACATCTACCGCAACAGATGGCAGATTGAATCGTTCTTTAAATGGATTAAGGGCAACTTGGCCATCAATGCCCTCTGGGCTACTCGGAGAATGCTGTCAAGACCCATCTTTGGGTTGCAATCAGTACCTACCTGTTGCTCGCCTTGGTGAAAGCTGCGCTAAAAAAGCCCGCTGACTATTAAGGAGGCCTCAAAAGTGGTAGGAGCATCGCTCTTTACCAAGACTGATCTCCACGAACTGCTGGATGTTCCAACCCCACTCACTCAAAATCAAAATGTCAATGAACTTGAATTAAACTTTTAAACCAAAATTTATCGCATCAGTAGCCTTCTCCATTAGCAAGTCAGATATTTATAAAGAATGCTATTAGACTCCTTCTCATCAGTCATTGCTTTGAACCGAAGATATGAATCTTCTGTGATAGAAGCATTCTTTATCTCGTTAACCTTTTCATCATTCAAGGTATTATTCACAACAACGCCTAATCCCATATTATCAACTATATAAGCAGCTCCTCTAACGTTTTCGTGAACTATCGGAATCAATCCGGCAGCCACATATTCAACATACTTTACTCCAACTCTACTATCAGCTTTCTCCATAAGTTGCAACCCATACTTACACTGAGCATAATACTCTGGCACATCTAAATAAGGTACATCATATACTACTTTTACCCTGTCAATAATACCTCTATACTTTTCCTCGCTTAAAACGGGTTCTATCTTACTCTTTGCTGTTGGAGTCAACACATACAAAACAGAATCAGGGAACGCGGGACTAATCCGTAAGAAAAAATCAAGGTAAGTTGGTAAATTATTCCAATTTCCTAAACTTCCTGAATAAACAAAATTATCAAGACGGGGTTCATTCTCACAGTGTTTGAAACGAGTGTAATCTGCCTGATTATAAAACACTGCAAACTTTTCACAATCGGTATGACCTGTTCTCTGTAGCGTATCAGCTTTTTGAGCATCGGAAATGAAAAGCGTACGATTGAATCTACGCATAATCTTTCTTTCAAACGTCACCCACATTTTATCCGTAAGACCACCTTTTTTCCAATACCCCATTCCACGAGCCTCTTCTATCCAATCAGTTCGGGTGTCAAAGATTCTCCGGCCTTTACCAAAGTACAATAGCAGGAACGCCAGCGATGTCTGGTATGATCTTAAGATATATGTTTTATCCCTACAATTAAATATATCGCGCAATGATAGCCATAAATTATAGGGAAGACAATTGAGTACAAACCAAGGTAAAATAAACCAATTCACCACCATGTATTTTGTGGGGTAGAATAAAACCGGGAATAAACGAACTTTTATCCCGTCACTTCTATAAGATTCTGTTTGCCTCTTTATTGCTTTCCTTTCACGGAGATACAAAGCAATAGATGTAAACGCAATAAACTCTATATTATATTTAGGGTGGTTCTTACGTATCTCAAGAAGCGGTTTAATATTCTGTGAATATATCAACCCCTTATTCCAGAACTCCTCATTGAAAATCACTAACGATAAAACAGCCATATAATCACTATTGTTTGGTTATTAAGTAAACACTAAAAAATAAATTGGTAAAATTTAAGACCTTTTAACGAGGTAGTTCCACTTTGACAATACTGTTTGGAAAACGACTCTTTTCTTAAGAGTGTCATCATAGGATTCGTCAATCGATCTTTGTATATCATAAGTTTTGTCATTGATATCAACATACACTGTAAGTCCTTTAGATGTCGTGGTTTCGGCAGCCCGTTTGGCGGCATCCTCAAGTGATAGGAGCGGAGCTCCGCTCCAGCTTCGGGTTATCTGCGAGAACAGCCTATGTTCAATGGGATTGTATTTTGAACAATATGGAGGGTGATGCATAACAAGAAGATTCATATCAAGTTCGGAAGCAAGATTCATAAGATCCTGTTTGGCAATGCGAGGGGAACTGGAGTTGGAACCTCCGCCGTCGCACAGAATAACTATAGTATTAGCGTCAGGATACTGTGCCCGCAGGTGCTGATTTCATACCCTTCCTATATTGTCGCAGACAAACTTGGAGGTGTCATGACTCGTGCCTATCGTCATATCTCCCACATTCTTTGTCACATCGTAGATTCCGTGCGGGACAATCTGGTCATCGGAGAATGTCCCGAAATCGTGATCAAAGGATTTCGGCTGACCAAGTGCCAAGACTTTACCGTCCCTTTTGAAGTTTCCGATGAGTTCCTTCCTCTTCGTGTCAATACTAATTATGGGGAGTCCTATCGCAGATGCCCTTTCTCTGATGTCTGCAATATTCAGAAACTGAGCATTCCTGTCCTTGACATCCTTCATAGGAAGATCTTTTATGAAAGACCGGTGCCGATATCCCAGTTGTTTAAGCATTTGTCTGACAAGATACTCGGACACATCGCATCCCTCCTTGGCCATCTCGCGAGCAATCATAGGCACGCTCATGGAAATCCAGATGACATCTCATCCTGAGGAAGACCGGCAGTGTGAGGTTCAATGACCAATTTGAGTGTCTCAAACCATTCAGGATGCTTGTTCAGTTCTTGCGCTTCCTCAGCCGGATCGACGAATACGTCCTGGTTTAGGAGTATAACCGGAATTGATTTCATCAATAGAACTGTAATCTGTGTTTTTGCACTCGCCGAAAAATTGGCTAACTTTGCCCACGCCGCGTTTACCCAAGGCAAGAGCCTCAGTTCCGAGATATTGTCTCTTCTGGTATTCGTTGAGCGTAGACATAAACGACTTTTGGGGCTGTAAGCGCTTCTGGAGGAGTTTTCGCAATCATTTGAAATACCGTAGGAACATATTTAAAGTTACGAACTTTTCTCCAGTTTTGCAAATTTACCCATCTGACAATCAACTATTTAACTGTATTTTTTCGGTCTTTTTGGGAGATGCTAATTCTTTCCAATTATAAGAACTCTCAATGGGTAGAATGCATGTCCCCAAAAGTTCAAGTTATTTTTTAACGATTACTAATTCAGCGCCAGGTGCTTTTCTTAACATGATAAATACCAACAAGACGTACACGTCACTTACTGAACGACTATAAAGGAATGATAGCTTATAGTTAAATGCCAGCAATAATACGAGCATTATTATCAGAAACCATGATTCATATTTGTATTGATATCTCATCTTTCTTACCGCAATATAAGTTTGATAATAAATAGACAGAATCCACAACAACCCAAAAACACCAACCATAAAAATCTGATTGATATAACCGATGTCTGAAAACTCAGATCTATCACCGGTGCCAAACAAAGTACCGAAAGCCGAATCAGGCAGATAAAGCATTTCACCTGTCAACTTTTCAGACGACTCTATACGATAACTCTGCTCAATGACATTTTCCGAAAGAATATCTTTGGCCAAATCATAGACATAGAAACCACCAATAATAAAAACAGGCACAACAAAGAGGAATAGGAACTTCTTATTATTCTTAGCGAAAGAAATAATAATCAGCATCATAAACGCTGTTGAGACAAGCATCGAAGTCCTAGAAACGAGAAAGCAACCAACATAAGACAGCAAGCATAGAATGAAAAGCAACGCACTTTTCTTTTGTAGTGATAACATCCACAACAATGCCTGAAGCACACATAACACCAAACCCGCACCATCAAATGAAGAGCACAAGCCAAAAGCTCTTAATGGTAAATTAATAATATCCTCTTTTTCAGTATCTAGACACGCAAGAACAACAGTTTTTACAGAAGGCACAAAGAACTCTATATATACAAAAGCTAAGTGTATCAATAGTGCTAAAACAAGAGCCGCAACAATTTCCTTCGTGTTGTATTTGGCAAATCGAGTAGATAGGTATGCAAAAACAACCGCGGTAAAGATAAAACGTAACGGTTTACCTAATGCATAAAGTGAATCACTGACATTGATTAGACAGATCATCATCGTATACATACCAAGCAAAATGGAACTTATAATAATATTCCTTATTGTTTTATTGCCATAAGACGCACGAGAAGGTGCGGGTAATAAAAAAACACACACTGCAAATTCCACTCCTAATGAAATAGATAGTGGAAAAGAATAAAGACTGAAGAATACCACCAGGAAAACAGGCAGTATATGAAATATAGACGTTCTATCTAATGTTCCCATTGTATTAAGGCATTAATGAAACGCCATCTTTGTTTTGAGACGATTGTAGTGTTCTGTGTCCCGTGATTTAATAACTTTTGCTGGATTACCACCTACTATAGCTAGAGCTGGTACATCCTTGACGACAACACTACCTGCTGCAATGATTGCTCCTTCACCAATTGTTACATTTCCAACTACTAACACTCGATTCCCGAACCACACATTATCACCTATTATTATTTCTTTTTTTACAAAAGTCTCATCATAGGGTAACTTGGCACCCTCATAGTTATGATTCTCTGTAATCATCATGCACTCAACGCCTGAATGGAAATTAGATCCAATCTTTACTGTCCCCCTGCCGAGTATCTGCATACCGTTAAAGTTACAGTTATCACCCAGGTACACATCTGCATGAAAGACGCATTTACCTCCTATAAATAAATCTTTACCACATTCTATAGTTTTGCGTCTTACAGCATTTTCACGCCTTTTCCTGATTATATCAGAAATCGATTTTTTTATTCTATATATAAAATTACCCATTTCCATTACTGAGTTTCTGCAATGCCATTCATATTATAGAGTTTCTCCTCATCCAAATCATTCGCTGAGACCTTTATCTTCTGCTTATTTATTTGAGTTGTTCTTAATGCAATGGCCCAGGAGCCTTTATAGCCCATGTAAATATGATTGTTCCTGATGTCAAGGTTTTCTACCTTTCCTTTTATGTCTATACCAAACGACGCAACAGACAGGCCATTGATATAATTATCGTGGACACTAATCTGTTTGCCAGATTGCAGGAGAACACCCGTGCAAAAGTTCTCTATATAATTATCATATATATCAATACTTTCACCTCCAGAAATCTTAATGCAGGAATCGGGTTTCTTAAAGTGATTCATACTGCACTCGCTTATGTTACTGCCGATAATCGTTACACGCACACCTTTCTCTATACTAACCCCTACCTCATAATAATTAATTTGACAATTGTTTATTGCAATCAAACCGCCATCAGTATTAACAGTAATGGCAGTAAGGGGCGACCTATTCTTGGCAGAAGCCATATTGCCATATATACCGCAATTGTATATAGCAGCTCCCCAGGCTCTGTCCTTCAAATTGATTCCATTTCCTTTATACTGGTCACATATCACGCCATCTATTTTGGTATTTGGTACTGTAACTCGTATAGCAGTATTCTTAGCATTGCCTCCCGTAAGGCGTAAGCCTGAAATGACAACACCAGAATAAGCCTTGTTACCAGTCGTTATTAAATCACCTTTATAACTCTCATCTTGTTCAATTGTACTTACCTGATAACGCCCCTGCCCTGATCCTTCCAACTTAGAGTCATCGGGCAATGCAATGGTTGTCACATGATAAGTGCGATTCAGTAATTTACACTGATAAAAGGTGTTCAAACACTTCTGAATATACTCTGTATCATTTCCCTGACCACAATTCCCAAACCATTCAGCATAAGCATGGTCAACACACCAAGTACCATTTATCTTTAGTTGTCCTCCAAAGACCTGGAATTTCCCTGTGGATAGCGTTGTTTTCGTGCCTGTAATAGTGCCGTTGTCAAAACCTCCCTTATCAATTACCAGAGTAATGTTTGACGGTAAGACTAATGACTTTCCATTCAAATCAATCCAATCTTCAACCTTGATAATAGCGGAAGTCTCCCCAATAGTGGCTACCGTCTTAAAAATGTTATTTGAATTGCAGTTATAAGTAACAGGCCTACCAGACACACCCAATAGCAATAGAGTGGCAAGTAGTATATTATGAAGCATCACAAATTTATTTAGAAAAAGACATTTCGTGTCTTTGAGTACGGAAAGCAACTATGACAGCGATGATAACAGCCACAAGCGATACTGTACACTTAATCCATATTGCTGAGGACATTAATCCTAATGCTAAACCTGTCAAAGCTAATTGTATAAGCAGTACTTGTAAATAAGGATATTTAACCTTTGAATATTCTTTATATGGCTTGAAAAAGAAGCCACTATAACCTTGATATAAGAAAGAAAAGTAGGTAATAACACTCGCTCCTATGATTCCAAAATGAGGTATGAATATCAGGTTCGCGACAATTGCAATTACACCGGCCACCATTGTGATAAGCAAAAGATGTAATGTCTTCGTATAGTAGAAATAATAGTTCGATGCAGCAACATACATTGGCCTGTAACAAAGGGCAAGTACCAATATAGCTGCTATAGGATATGCACCAGCCAAATCTTCATTTCGTACAAGTACTGAGAATATCTCCTTGCTCCATACTGCAAAAAGGAACGCTACTGCAAATACTATATCTACGAACAATAAAATCAGATTTCTGCCTTCCTTCTCGTTATCGTTCTTGATGCACTCCATACACATAGGTGAGATGGCTTTTTCCATAGCACCAACACCAGACTCCATATACTTGGCAAATTGCTGACCCATATTAAACTCACCTATCTTTCCAATGGGTACATTTGTCCAGTCCATCACCATTCTGTTGGATGTTGTCACCATATAATAAGTATAATAGTGAGGCAGCATTGGTAAGGAAATTTTAAGGTTCTGCCTGATAGTTCTCCACTTGAGTTTATATACTGGCTTAATGCCCAATCTGAAGTTTAATTCATACCAATATGAAGCATTTATGAAGAAACCTCCAAGGAAGGAACTGATATACCAGCCCATATATCCCCATTCAAGCTGTACAATTGTCACATAATTGATTATCAATGTCAAAAAGCCGGATATTAAACTTCTGATAGCAATTGGCATTGGTCGTTGTGACAACTGAAAATACAAAGGACCAATATAGGAAGACGGGCCAAAAAAAACAGTATTAAAGTTTGATAAGATAATTATCGCCCACCTGTTTTCCTGTGCCTCCGGCGGAATAATATAATAGAGGAGTACCCCCTGTATTATGGCGAATACAATCATCCATAATTGGAGGAAACCATATATCTGCCGCCAAAGGTATTTATAATAGTTTGGGGAGCGAAAGAACGACACCTGTAATACTACGTTCAGGCCCAAGTTGGACAAAGCAGCAATCGCCATGACGTATGCTGAGATAGTTCCCGCTATACCATAGTCAATATCGGTTAGGTGCGCTGTGAGTAATGGCAATATAAGGATAGACGCCATTGTGGGTATATATGGCGCCAATCCATAGATTGCACTATTTTTTAATAGCCTTCCTGCTGAATTCATTTTGATAAAAGCCTTCTATTTCTCATTATTGCTAAAGAAAAAATCTGCTATCCTCTTGCAAGCATTTCCATCATTATATTTAAACACAAGGCTTCTTACTCTGTTTCTTTTGTCCTCATTCTTCTTTGGGTTAACTATGTTTTCATTTAAAACGTCTGGTAGTTCCTCTAATTTATAAACAACGTCCCCCGCAAAAAAAGGATCGATTGGATCAATAAAGAATCCCCGCGCTTTTACATTTTGTTCATAATCATAACAATAGTGAACAATTGGCCTATTTAATAACAAGTAATCATAGAAGACTGAAGAATAGTCTGTAATGAGCACATCAGATATAGATAACAATAATTGCAAATTACCACCTATCATGTTAAAACTACTCAAAAAGAAAATTCTATTTGAAAAGGAGTCTTTGATAATTGAACGTTCTTGCCTAGGATGTATCTTTGCAACTATGATTGCATCCATTTTCTCTAGCATTATTTGCAATTCTTGTAAGTCAGATGTGCTCACCCATCCGAAAATGCTTCTCTGTTCATCTCTAGTCCTATTCTCAGGCCGTTCATAATCCCTGTGAGTAGGAGCATAAACAAAAATGTACCTTGGTTTAAAGCCGATTGTCTCCACCAACCTATCTTTAAACCACTGGTTATTTTTTAGTAGCTCGTCATTTCTGGGATAGCCTAATGAAATAAATTTATAATATTCAATCTGAGAGTCTAAAGAAACACCTTGCGACGCCAAGTCTGATGTAGAAACATGGTAATCATATGCAATATTTTTAATAACCCTATCTATATCCCTGCGCACTTTCCCCATCTGCATTATTTTGCAATAATCATCTTTAAATGGGGCTGCATAATACCCCAGACATACGCTTATCTGTCTTTTTATCTTATATAGATTTGGTTCATAAAAGTTATCGGAAAGAATAAATCTTGATTTCAAGAAGGCCTTTATTAAACTCCAGCTATCATCAATAGAAATAAAATCCACTTCTCCTTTAAATCCTTTGTTTCTTATATAATTGGCATATTC
>ERZ1026860.630-NODE-630-length-21531-cov-22.834885_pt1 | contig 21531 bp, 20 predicted proteins | sample MGYA00380160_ERZ1026860 | MGnify/ENA primary metagenome ERZ1026860 (study PRJEB33269, sample SAMEA4719796) | human gut metagenome | biome: human-associated habitat; feature: organic feature; material: feces | place: Cameroon | collected 2013-10 ... | reverse complement strand
TCCTCCTTCCTTTCCTTTGCCGTTAGCCACTTGTCCCGTGCGGCTCGACATTCGTCTAATGTGGGTTTGACACAAGAGAAAAGTTCCCCGTCCGTGTGGCGGTAGTCGTATTGCACAAGGGTGCGTTTGCGTCTGCCGATACCCGTTTGGAATTTCTCGTAGTTCTCCGTTCCTGCCGATTGGCAGGTGCTTACTCCGTTAATTGTCATTTTTGTTGCCATAGTCGTTGTTATTTAGATGATTAGAAATGTACAGACAGCACTCTGTGTTGCATCACCATTTCGGGGTTACTCGTATAGCGTTGGTGCAGGTAGAAATGATGTGAGCCGAAGCCGTAAAGGAAGAACTTGCCAAGTTCGTGTTTCTCGGCAAAGTCCTTGACGCTCGCCCTTAATTGCTCCTCACTCTGACAAAGAGTGAGGAGGTTCATAAATTCAAGGAACATCGTGGGGATTTTATCATCCCATAGGAAAAGCATGCTTTCAAATCTTACTTCCATAATGTTAGTTGTTAGATGTCGATATTATGCCGCTTTCATCCGCTGGCGGATAAGGTTGGCGTTCTTGTTCACAAGGGCGATGATGCGGTCGTGGTATTCGGAGTTCTCGTTGCATACGCCACGACACTGCACCACCTCAAAAGTTTTTAGTGACACCTCTATCGTTTCAATTCGTTTTCCGTCAATGGTGGCGGATAGGATAAGGGAGTCTTTTCGTTTGTGGTAACCGCCCACACAATGGTGCATCGTCCTTCCTTCCTCTGCCATTTCTTCCACGCTCTCTATGACTTTGACGCAAATAAGGCTGTCGGTAAAGGCAAGTCCGAAGAATATGCCCTTAGCTTTCAGATATTGTTTCTCGTCCTCAATCGCTTTCCTGCGTTGCTGTTCAGTCCGCTCATGTTTCCTTTGCAGGTTGCGCTTTGCCACCAACTTGTCGTGTTCAACTTTGAGGTCGGCAGGGCAAACGTATTTCGGGCTGTTTGTGTCCTTGCCGAAATGACGCAGGAGGTCTATGGTGTCACGCCACATTGAGCCGTCCTCAATGGTATAGCCGTTGCGGATACATATCTTGATTGAAGCCCAATACTCTCCAATATTGAAAGAGTGGTACAGATAGTAGCGCAACATGGGATATTGCCCTGCCTTCAACAGCGTTTCCGCACGGCTGTCCGACAATAATGCCGGTATTAGTTTGGTGGGTACAATGTCGTGGAAATTGCCGTTAAAGCCGTTTCTGCGGAGCGTCGGCAACACCTTATATCTTGGATATATCGGGGAATATGAGATATGGCGGTACGCTTCATTGTCATTGCGGATAGCAAAAGGAGAAGCGAATGAGAACGTGTCGATGTAGCATCCCAATGTGCGTGGAATGGCAACAACAGCCTTACGCCCTTGTTCATTCCACCAATACTGCCCGATTTCAAGGGCATAGGACTTGGCATTAACCCCTTTCTCCATACCCACGACAAGCAAGAACATTCGTAGCACTTGGTATTCTCCGCTTGTGGTAAGGGTTGTGAAATACTGCTTTTGTCTTACCTTGCGCTGATAGGTGAGGCAGACTTTCAAACTTGCTCCACATTCGGGACACGTACAATGCTCGGTCTGCTCCGTCATTACCCAACTATGACCGCAATCCATACAAGTGGTACGACCTTTCGGCAAGCGGTGTGCATAATGCTCCACGCAATTACGGAATGCCCAATTTATCTGTATCGGGGTTATCGGGCGTAGTTTCTTGCTTTGGGCAAGAACTGCTTTTTCAAATTTGTTTCTCGGTTTCATAAGCCAAAATCAAATAATGAGGGTTGAACTTGGGTTTCTGTTTTCGCCTTTGTCGGCTTGGTGCGGTTCTGCAACTTGCGGAGTTCCTCATCTTGGTATCTGCGGACTGCCTGCTGACGTGCTTCTGCTTTTTCCTCTGCCGTGAGTTCCACAATGTGGTTCACCGCCACTTGGCATTGGATAGGCTTGCCCACCTCAATCTCGTTCTCGTCATAGTAGTGTACTGCTTGTCCGTATATCTCTCCGTCCGTGAAGCCGTTACAACCGCTTTTCTGCACATAGTTCAGAATGTAGGTTACGCAATCGTCAATGTTCTTGGCTGGATTGCGGTAGTTCTTCGCAAAGAGCGTGTCTTCCTCCGCACGTTGTTCCAAATACATCTGTATCGTTCTCTTGAAATGGTCTGTTCCTTTCATATCGCTGTCGTTTTTATGAGTTGTCAAATAGTATGTTTCAAAATCTCCCTCCAATAAATCGGCTCAACCTCGCTCAATAGGAAGTCTATAAAGTCCTTCCGTGCGTCCTTGTTCAGTTCGTGGTAGAGTCCACGGAAGACGGACATATTGCCGTTGAGGTATGTTTCCACCATGTACTCGAAGATGTTGCCCACCTCGTAGTATCTGCATTGTTGCTCCACTGTCTTGCTTCTTCTCTTTGCCATGTCGGTAGGGATTAAAGGGTGAATAACCAAAGAATGAAGCCGAAGAACAGGATAACGGAAAGAATAGCCACGATTACCCCTATTGCCACTCGGAACACTCCGTTTATTATCTCTCTGACGATGTACCAAAGGATGCCGGACACCCAAAAGGCGGTGCGCATGATTAGGGTGCATATCGCAAGCCCTATGTATTGCGCCATTTGTCTGAAATTTACCGTTGCTGTCATAGCCGTATCATTTGTTAAGTTCCACGATGCTGTCTATCCTGCCGTATAGGAAACTGCGGAGTGCGGTCTTGTCGGTAGCCTTGTATTCCGCCCAATGTCCATACTGCTTTACAATGTAGGTTCGGAGAATGTCGGAAAAGTCAAACATCCAACCTTGCAAGGGTACTGCGCTCTTGAAATAGGTGTTGCTGTTCACGTTGCGTGTAAGCCAATCCTTTTCCTCTCGGCTCAATTTCTCACCATTGTTCAGTTTGGTGCGAAGTCCGTACACCTTGCTGCCTTGCAGGTTCTCCAAACTTGGTACTTCCCATGCCACGAATTTTGTTGCTATTGCCGTTCTCATATCCGTTTTGTTTTTGATTTTTTGTTTTTTAATGCGGATTCAAGAGCTGAGGGAGTTGAGTTTCAAACTATCTTATCTGCCTCTCGTTTATCCGACATTTTTTTTAATGCGTCTTTCTGTCGCATCGGTCGTTTTCGTTTCGGGTGCTTAAAAAGGTAGGGATTAGGGAATGCAAGGTTTTTCGGGAAAATACTACCCGAAGGGCTGGAGATTTTTCCAGAAAACAGGAGGCTTGACCTTGCTTTCCCGTACAATCCCGGAGTTACCTTTGCACCCAGCACGAAAATGACTGCCTGATGCGGCTCACTGAAAGGCGCGAAAATGGAGGTAAACGGAAGTAGAGGCAGATTAGACAGGAAAACTTCAAAAGAGAAATCCGTGAAAAAGACATCCCCAACAGAAAAGAACATAGCCGGTAGCGTGAAACCGGGCAAACCATCGGCAAGGAAGTATGTTTTTATCTGTTTGGCCAAACGTGTTTGGTCGGATGGATAAAATCATTCTTCCCGGTTTGTCTGCCGTGAGTGACGGCTTGTTCCATTTATGGAATGTGCGGTCATACACGGCTTTCCGCTTCCGGCTCAAAAGGACAACGAAAAAAGAAAAATCGTCAAAACCCCGTAAAAGCACCTCTTTGGCATAAGCACAAAAGAAAGGGGCCTTGTCTCATCAGTCTAAACTATTGTTTAGGCGTGAGGCAAAGCCCTTTTCTCCGCTTATGCGGCAGTCGGCACACGTTCGTTCAAAATCTTTTTGGGCGATGGTGTGCTGACGGATAAAATCGCTTTTACGGAAAAACTTGTGTGAGAAGAAAAAATCAGGAGATTCATTTCTAAATCTCCCGTTTTATTGTTACTTTTGCATACGAAGAGTTCTTTGAAGGTTACGCAACGCACAGAAGAATAATGCAGTAGATAACTAACTAATTCGTAACCTATTACTATTATGAGCGATTACCCAATGCTCATTTCCAATAAATTACACTCTTTTCGTAACTTCCGGGAACAAAAGGCTCTTTGTACACCGACATTCAGGCGCAACTCTTCGTTGGATTGAACAACGTTGAACAACCTTGAACATCGTTGAACATTGAAAACCGGCAGAAAGTAGATTATGCTGCGCAAGTACCCCTATGGACACGCAGAGACTCTACCTCAAAGTTTGTGAGCAGTGCGGATGCCAGTTCGAATCCCACTTCGCAGTCACACGCTACTGCTCCCCCAGATGCGCAAACTTGAGCAAAAAGCACAAGCTGTGCGATGAACGGCTTCAGAATCTTGGGGATGATGTCCGGGAGCGAGAACGCCTCGCCCTCCTCGACAAGAACTTCCTCACCATTGCAGATGCCGCCCGACTCCTCCAGATGTCGCGGAACACCTTGTACAAGATTATCAAGGAGAACGACATCCCTCTGAAACGATTCTCGCTCCGGACCGTCCGCATTGCCCGTGAAGACTTGGAGAAAGTGGCCGCCAAGCGAGCAGAAGACTACAATGTAAGCAACCCCATCCAGGGACCTGGCGACGATCTGGGCAAATGGATGACAAGAGAACAGGTAATGGAAAAGTACGATGTCACCTATAGCTGGTTCTATTCCGTGCTCAAAAAGCGCGGAATCAAGACCCACATGATTGGTACCCTCGGCTTCTATGACCGGGACGTGATGCATCGCCTGTTCTCCAATCAGGACTATACGCACATCACAGAGTGGTACACCTTCGACGAGGTCCGTACTGCTACCGGAATGCGTACGGAGTCCATCAGTGACTTCATCCGAGAGCATAAGATTCCCAAAATGAAGAAGAACAACATCACCTATATCTCCAAGACCCACTGGGACGAAGCGAGGGGCCTGAACGTGGAGAAAGACCTCTATTACACGATGGCGGAAATCACTGATAAATACGGACTTTTCCGCAATCACCTCTACTGTGTCTTTAAAGAACACAAGGTTCCTCGGATAAAACGCGGAAATTTCGTATATTTCATCCGAGAAGACGTTGACAACATACTCGCAAACAGAAAAAGTAGTTGACTATTATGGGCAGCACAAAAGTAACACTTCGCAAACGTGAATACCCGGCGGGAAGGTATCCCTCTACCTGGACTTCTACCCCGCCATCAAAAAACCCCGCACTGGAGAAGAGAGCCGGCGGGAATACTTGGGCATCTACATTATGAAGAGCCCGCGTACCGCACAAGAGCGCCGTATCAACGCCACCAAGCTGAAACAAGCCGAGGCTATCCGTGCCCAGCGAGAGTTGTCGCTTATCAACGAGCAGTATGGCTTCATCGACAAGAGCAAGGCCAAGATGGATGCTGTAGAGTACTTCTACTCCCTGATGCTCACCAAGGGGCCGAAATGGCTTGGCGCTTATGACCATTTCAATAAATTCGTCCACGGCAAATGCGCCTTCAAGGATCTGAATGTTGAGCTATGCAATGGGTTCCGTGAGTACCTGCTTACCGCCAAGCGGCTCAATAGCAAGAAACTTCAGATTTCCCAGAACTCTGCATCCGGCTATTGGAGCACCTTCCGGGCCTTTCTCGCATCTGCCTACAAGGAAGGCTACCTGAAAGAAAACATCAACGACAACCTGGATAAGATAGAGCTAAAAGAGACTCGTCGTGAATGCCTTACGATGGATGAATTGAGGCGGCTCTACAATACCCCATGCGAGTTTCCAGTCCTGCGGGAAGCATCCCTATTCAGCTGCCTGACCGGCCTGAGAATCAGTGACATCCTCGCGCTAACCTGGAACGATGTAAGAGATTTCCCGGACGGCGGCAAGTGTATCCGAATCTGCACCGAGAAGACTGACACGGAAGCGACAATCCCCATAAGCGAAGAGGCCCTTGCGCTATGCGGCCCTCCTTCATCCGGACTTGTTTTCAAAGGTCTTACCCGTAACATGGTCAACACTTACCTGAAGCCCTGGCTCAAACAGGCGGGTATCACCAAGTACATCACCTTCCACTGCTTCCGACACACCTACGCCACGCAGCTCATTACTGGTGGAGCCGGCATCTACACTGTCAGCAAGATGCTTACCCATAAGAACGTCAGTACAACCCAAATCTACGCCGACCTCATAGACAAGAAGAAACGTGAGGCAGCGGAAGTAATAAAGATTAAGGAGGACTAAGCATGAACATTACCATCTACCATAAGATCAACGAAGGCGACCTGTACCCACCGTGCAGTGTCACTATGCATCTGAGCGATCTGGTCAAACAGCATTTCAATGATGTTCCGTCTTCCCTGGAGCAAGCCGAGGAGTGGTTAACTGCCGAGTTGCAGGGTGACACTTCCCTATCCTTCCCGCCAGCTCCCAAGAAGATCCCGGTGCGGATGACACCAGCGGCAAAGTACACTGCGATCAAACGAGATACCTTCCCCGTCGTGCTGCCATTGGATTCAATTAACAGGACTCCTGTGGAACGGTACTACAATGCTATTATTATTTGGGAAGGGTATCGTATCGTAGAAACGTTACTCCGGAACGCCGCGAGCCGCGAAGATGATGATCTAACGAGAGATGAAGTCAAAGAAACTCTTAAGCAACTCCAACGCGTATCTGGGGCTGCTTTCGAAATCAACGATAAAAAGATACACCCGGCCCTAAACATACGATATGACGAAGTTCCACCGGAAGATGAAGATGCTTATGATATGGTATATCGCATCTATAGATTCCTGTGGCAATATGCCTGCACGCTGTACTACGAAATCGGCATTATGTTCGATGCTGTACTCAAGCCGGAAGACGTTGATCCCGTCAGGGACTTTTGTAACGATGTGCTTGAAATGTTCCCGAAGGAATACCATCTGGAGTCCTATGTGGATGAGATGAAAAGCATCCATGCGGCTCAACAGGCGGTCATAGCAGACGAAGCGGACACAAGCCTCCTTGATCCGCTGTATTCGTGTAAACACGCTTCTTTGTCGTCCCTCAAACCCACAATTTCCCTCGTGGAAGACAGCTTGTACAGTAGCGCCATAGACGATGAGGATTATTCGTTCAAGAGTATCAAAGACAGGATAAGCGACGAAATCATAGCATTGTCGGATGGCAGGGAAATACTCCGTTATGTCGAAAGCGAGATTGGAACATTGACGGATCTGGGCATCTCGGGCAAATACACTGATTCAGTGGCGTCCCAGGTTTTGGCGTTCCTGAAGGAGCAGAAAGAGATATACAAGCAGAACATCAGCCAGTCCTTCGCGCCCATTTCATCGCCGCTTTCCCGTAGCGCCGGAAAGACAATACCTGTGAAGCTGACCAAGTCAGACCTGAATAAGAACAAGCAGAAAGCCCGAAAACGTTTCCTTCACTTCTCCGGGTACAATTTGCAAGACGAGAAGATAATGAGTGACGAGAATTTCACCCGCCTGATGACGTACATAGAGTATCTCGTTGAGCATAACGCTACGCCTCCCAATGTTCAACAGATTCCAATGATAAACCTATCCAACGAGCACATAGAGCATACCTTTTACCTGGCGCACAAAGAGCTGTACACGATGCGTCCGACCCGAGACGAGTGGATAACCTTCATCAAGGATGTGTTCTTCCAATTCCGAGACCGTGAGTTTAGGACGATAAAATGTAAATGGCAAAAACCATCCACGTACGACAGGGACGTTCAACAGATGGTGGCCCTGAGCAAAAAGAAGTAGGTTACGGCGGTTATTATTTCTGTCACTGGCAGATTTTGAATATAAAAATATCTCCTGTAAATCAGTCAATTAGACGAGGCAAAAACGGTTATTTCGGTTACAAGAAATAACCGTTTTCTCACTGTTTAGTAACGTCTGATTATTGTGCCACTATTCGAGGTTCGAGTAGTGGCTTTCTCGTTCTGCGGCAAGCTTGAAGGTCTTAGTATGAACGCCGCTAAAACGAGCAATAATGGCAGCGAGTTTTAACACGAACGAACTTTCGTTCAACGATATGCCAAAAGCCTTGGCATATCTCGTCGACAAGGTCGACCGCCTCGAGTCGCTACTCGAAAAACAACAGCAGGCACCAGCGCCTGAACCCACCAGCAAGTGGATGGACGTCAAGGAACTTCAGGCTTTCTTGCCAGACCATCCCGCCGCACCAACCGTTTATGGCTGGATTCGGAACGGTCTCATCCCCTATTACAAGAAAGGCAAGAAGCTCAGCTTCAAGCGTTCCGAAATTGAGGAATGGATGAATTCCGGTCGCCAGGACACTGATGCCGAGATGGCAGCAGCAGCCGAGGATTACGTCAACCGCAAACGTCTGGGAAAATGAGCGAGCCCAAGAAGATTGGGGACATCATGGTTGCGATAGCAGCCGACCCCACAGACGATTTCGCTAAGGTCCTCCGCCAGTGCCCGTTCATTCAGGAAGAACTCCTAAAACGCAAGATCATCAGCATCGATGACCTTACCGACGAGCAGCTGGACTGCCTATGTGAGCGCGCGTTCCTTGAAGACTGGATTGATGGCCAGGTAGTGATGCAGAAACTGCACATCAGCCCTCGCACCCTCCAGACTCTCCGTAGCAACGGCACAATCCCCTATACGAAGATCGGCAACAAGATCTGGTATCTCAAGCGCGACCTGGAGCGTGTCCTCCGCAGCAATTACGTCATGTTTAACATCCGCGAGCGCTATGGAGAACAGTAAGCTGACACGCGAGGCTGTCCTCGCCAAAACCCACTACGGGCTGGGTATCTACGCTCACATCCTCCGGATTTACTATCCCGGAGAAGTCGTTCTCAAAGTCGTCGGACGTGATTGCGGGCTTACCCGCAATCCGTTCAACGGCGACAAGCCTACACTCCACGTATGGCTACACAAGGAAGTTCCCGGCAAAGCGATGTCTGCCGAATGGGCCTTGCATAAAGACCTTGACGGTGCCATTCCTGAAGGCGACGCATTTGATTTCGCCGAGTTGCACTACCATCAGACCGGTGACGAACTGCTGGATACGCTCAACCAGGAGATGTTCTTGCATATCGGCGCGGAACGCAGTTTCTACTCCGTCCGGAAATATGCACAGCTGAAAGATCTGCCCACGGAGGAGCCTAAGGAAGAGACCATATCCATCCGGCCTCTCTCCTTCTTCCGTGCGCCCATACAGAATCTCAAGCCGTGTCGTACCGCCAACGTGGTGGACATCTACAAGTACATCACCAGCGATTACGCCAGGGAGCGAACCGAACGGCTCCGCGCCATGACTGACAAGAAGGCCGCTAAGCGCTTCAAGTCAACAGCATTCGACTATGCCACCTTCTCCGGCACGTTTGCTACCCGCAACGACAGGGATCTGGTAGCGCACTCCGGGTTGATATGCATCGACTTTGATCACGTGACTGACCTTGAGGGATTGTTCCAGCGTTTGCTGTAGGACGAGCTCTTCGCTCCACGCATTGAGAAGCTGATGGCCACGGAACATATCCGGACATACCATTCCTACAAGAAGTTTATGGAGTCCTGCAATAACTCGGTTCTTGACTTCTACTTGAAGGTCGTTGGTATGCCTCATACAGCCGTAAAATTCCCCGGGTTGAATCCTTCTAAGTCGCAGGCTCTTCTCAACGTATTCTTAAACGTCCTTCCGCAGATTGACGCCTTCCTCGCTGGAGCAAAGACTGCCCCGGCGGTGATGTACAACAGTCAGCTCCACAAACTCAATCTGACGGATGCGCAGCGTGACGACATTGTAAACCGCACAGAGCAATGCGGCCACTTTCCGTTGTTCACAGCCATATATTATCTGATGTCTCAGATGGACGAGCGGAAGCTAAAGATTGCAAGAAAGGGGCTCAATACAGTTTATGGACAACACGTCCAAGAGCTCAACGTATTAGCCCAATCACTGGGCGTATCACGCGAAAGAGTTCGGCAACTGCGCGATGACTGCTTAGACGACCTTCTTTCTTACCCGAGGAAGATATTCCGTGCCGGTCTCCTGGATGAGTATATGTATGCCGTCCAGTCAGAATACGATTTCAAGCATATCCGCACCGAGGAGGGCGTCGAATTCAGCAACGAATACATCACCGTTTGCATTGCCATTTCCAATCCGGATCTACACATAATTGGGGACTACAGGAAGTCGCTTCTTAAGACATCTGGCGCTGTCCGCCGTCTATACCTTGTGCCTTCCAGGCTTCACAACATATTTGATTTCAATAAGTTTATCATCACGGTAGAAGACATGCTGAACGAAAAGCGGTTCTATCCATACCGTGACGATCTTGAGATCTTCGTCCGTGGCCAGATCAAGAAGTCTATCACGGAGGAAGATTTCTACGACATCATCAAAGAGTGTAGGCAGATCCTCCAGAAAGGCTATCCCGACAACATCATCAACAGCCAGATATACTTCCCGGCTAACGCTCGAAAGACAATCCCCAATCTCATTGAAGACATCCTTCGAGAGTTCAATCGTCCGATGACCGCTGAAGAAATCTGCGCACAGTTGAATGAGCGCTATCCCGACCTCGAGCAGATACCTTCCAAGATTGGCCCCAACGCACTTCGCAACAGCAATATCGTTGCCGTTAGCCGAAGCAGCACGTATGCTCTGGCGGAATGGAATTTTACCGAGAAACGGGGCGGCACCATCCGTGACATCGTGGAAGAATACCTCAATAGCCTGATTGAGCCAATCGCCACATTGTCTGATATATGCGAGCACGTCGCAAAGTTCCGCGATAATGTTAAGGAGAGCAGCATCAAATCCAATCTCCTTGCTGAGACCTCAAACAAGTTCAGCCTATACTACAAGAACGGAGAGATGTACATCGGCTACTCTGATTACACCTTCGATGAATCATTTGAGGTACAGGAAAAACGACAAGGTCGCCGCAGTTTCAAAGACAGCGTTACCCTCCTGGAGAAGTTCATTCAGGAGAACCAACGCTTCCCCTACACATCCGGAGTTACCCCGGAAGAAATACGCCTGAGCCGATTCCTGGCCGTTTGCAAGTCCAACATCCGTAAAGGCCTGCTCGAGCCAGATGAACAAGTCGCTATCGAAAGAATCGAAACAGAATACGAGCAATACAAGGGCAAGGAAGAACGTGTTGCAAAGGAAGACGCTGTCCCGTGGATGGATCGCCTGGAAAGTTTCGCAACCTACATCACCATCAATGAGGCTCTCCCTCCGGACGCTTCTGAAGAAGCCCTCTGGTACAAAGAGAACAAGGCCCTGTACGACAGTGGCCAGCTACCCACCGACAAGCGTATCGCCTTTACGACCCTTGTCAAAATAGTTGACCGAATGACGAAATAACCCCCAGTCGATGATCGAAACTAACCTCATACCCTTCACCTTCGCCAATGACGAACTTGAACTCAGCCTGGTCGTTCATACCGATAAACGTCTGGGCAAGGAGCACTATAAGCCTTTGATGAAAGAGGAGTTCCCCGAAACATTATTGAAGGGTAATGAGAAGCGTCTCAAGAAGATTGAGCGGTTGTACACCAATTTTGGCGAACCTGACAAGGTCGATTTCAAAACAACTATCAAGCTGTCTGGGCAGCCGATGTTTTCGCTGCATTATGCACGCCACATTCTTCGCCGCTTTTTTGAGACCATCCCCAATGCCATAGTTTCCAGCGACTTTGTTCGTGACATTTCTGTATGGCTTCCGGCAAAAGATCAGAACGATTCTCGTTTCAAGGTTTATTTTGACTTCAAGGTCAAGGTACAGTATGGCCACATGACGGAAGGTCCCGAGCTGATTGTTACCTACAACGGCATATCGCGTGTGCTGAGTCAGTCTGTTTCAAGCTTGATTAGTATCGACCCTTCACATTTCTCGTCGGTGGTCTATGAGGGGCATACATATCGTTATGATGATAAGGAAGCACCGTTCCAAAACAATCCCGCTGAAGCATATCCGGTTGTTAACAAAGACCTTGAAGATGACTTTGAGTTGCCCTTGACGGAGCGCCCTCAGGATAATAAGTATGCCCGAGTCGACAAGATGGTATCTGGATTCTGTAAGAGGTATCTCTTCGGAGGGAAGCTGGACAATTCCATCATCATTAAGCGAGGAAACGGATTCTATACACTACCCGACGACAAGGTCAAGATGCTCCCAAAAGGGGCATCAGACCTCCTTTTTACCGACAAAAATGGCAATATCAAAGTAGAGCAGGATATTGTTCAGGGATTCAAGAACATCGGTCCCTATGCCAAGGCCGATATTGATGGCCTAAAGATTTTCTTCATCTACCAGAAGGATTCCGGAGAAGCGGCAAGAGATTTCCTGCTCAATGCCCTGCAGAATGGAGCGATAGACGCTTCCTTTGTCAATCAATTTGGGAAGACGGTAAACTATACCAAGATACGCTCGCTCGCAAGAGCCATAAAGCATACCTTCACGTATGATACCGATGGAGACGTGGAGTTTACAAGTTTGGAAACTGCGATTTCAGAAGTCGATGCCAAACTGATGCAAAAGACAATAGATCCTCATTTCACTTACCTGGCCTTCTACGTCAGCCCTATCAGCAAGGAGAGCTGGAGTAGCCAATATCGGCAGGTAGTTTATGCTGGTATCAAAGAACAGTGCATTCGACATTTCGTGACCGTGCAGGGGTTCTTCCAAGACCGTATCAACGATGGAGATGGTCTCGCCTATTCCTTCACTAATATCCATGCTGCAATCCTGGGCAAAATCGGCGGTATTCCCTGGAAGATTAAGACTGAAACGCCCGAGGACCTGATCATTGGCGTGGGCGCATTCTACTCAAGGAAGAAAGACAAACGGTACCTTGGCAGCGCTTTTTGCTTCGACGGAACAGGCATTATGAAGGAGTTCTCCTGTATACAGGAAAAAGACCGTGACGACCTTGTAGCCAAGATCAAAAAGGCCCTTGAAGGCTTCCTTGAGAATATGGGCGGCGTCCTTCCCCGTCGCATCATCATCCACTTCTACAAGGAGATGAGCAAACGAGACTGGGAACCTATCTTTGATATGCTGACCAACTTTGGCGTTGAAGAAATACCAGTTATCGTTGTCACTATCGGCAAGAACGAATCAAAGGACATCCTCGGCATCAAGCGTGACTGTGGCGACCTGATGCCCCTTGCCGGTACATACTTTAAGGTCAGCGAGAAATCCTGGCTCCTGTACAACAACTCGAAAACCAATCAGAAGGCTTGGGATGATATGGTAGCGAAGAAGACGAAAAGCCACTCTGAAGCAAAGATTCCATACCACTTCCCCATCAGGGTTCGGTTCGACTGCCGCAATGCCGACGTTCTTGATGACGAAGCAACAATCGAGGACCTGCTAAAACAGATCTTCCAGCTCTCGCGCATGTACTGGAAGTCCGTTGACCAGCAGAACATCCCCATCACCATCAAGTACCCATCACTCCTGACAGAGTTCCTACCCTACTTCCGATACGAAGAAATACCGAATCCCGAGTTTGGTTGCAAAACCCTCTGGTTCCTATAACGCCAATCCGCCACTTCCGCCACTGGCGGTTTTGGCAAAAAGATAGATAATCCGCAATGACGAAACTCAACGACATACTTTACGCGAGAGAAAGATTGGCTCTTGAGCATCCATATGCCGAGGCCTTCCGCTTCATTCGTGATAAGATTCTGCTCGGAGCGACGAACAAGGAAATAATGGATGACTTCCGTGTGCTTCACAGCACAATTCCAGAAGTATACAGTGTTTCGAGAGGCTGCGGATTAACATATGAGGTGCTTGAACGGTTCCGGTCTGGCATTGAGATGGATTCGACGTCCACAGTATCGGTAGAAAGAGAAGAAACCACGCAGCAACCCTACACGACCAAGTTCGTCCCCGTCAAGAAGACTCAAGGTGCACATAGTACGACGCTCCCAGCCTCTTCGTCGGCCCCCGTACAGAAGAGCAAAAACGATGTATTACCCGCTTTCCGGCTCGTTAGGCAGCGTCTTTCCGAGGGCTGGTCATATGATCAGATAATCGACGAATTCGAGCAGCTCGAAGCATCAGGCCATAAAGAGTATCGGAGTAAACAAGGCAGGCCCATCACAAAGGCCATTTTGAGTCATTGGGCAAAAGAACTCGGGTACGACGTAAGGCCAGGCGGTAAAGCCAAGGACAGCCTTGATAAGTGGAAAGATACCAGCGAAGGTTATCAGTGGTTTAAGGCCCAGGTCCTTGCTGGCGTCGCTCCGGAGGCTATCATGGAGGAGTTTAACAAACGTCATGTCACTAATCCGCAGTCATATTCAACCCCGCTGGGTGCTGGTATGACCGTCTCCACTTATAACCGCTGGCGCAAAGAAATCGTAACCGCACACGATGATGTAGGTGTATCCAAGCCGATCTCATTGACAGGTACGCCCTCTACTAAAACTCCAGTCACAATATCGTCATCGCCAACCAATACGACTATGGACGACTTCTACCGCCAAAGAGGGATGTTCAGGGTTTTGGAATGGGCTCGCCTTCAAGGCTGGTGGAATGCGTGGAAGAAGAACTTCAAATCTTCATCAGATGTGCCTGTTAACGAATTCCTCGATGGCCTGAAATCACCGGCAAATCTCATTGCCACTGCTTTCCATTGGAGCCTGACTGAAGAAGGACGCAATTACTGGGCAGATGCAGAAGAAAGCCTGAAGAATCATATTAAGTCCGATGTTCGAGCCGTATTATATGCCATCGGGCGGCAGGTCACCAGAGACACGCCATACACCTCGACCAAAGACCATTTCTTCCTTCTGACCGGTTATGGCCAGGACATCTATGACGATGACATCTCTCTTGAGAATCTTTCTGCCGAAATGGGGCTCCAAGTCAGCGAGGAAGAACATGGTAGTTTCAAGTTTGAATTGCATCCCATTGGCAGATGAAGACCGCAGTTTGGTTGATTAATGGTTCTTATCCAGGATCGAAACGCAGTAATCAATCCCTTTCATCTCCGCTCTCAGTTCCCGCCTCCTGGAAGGGGTATCGTCGAGTTCCAAAAGCCGGAGCTTGATTTCCTCCTTACGTTTGAGCATCAATTCACGCGCTCGCTGGTAGTAGTAGTCCTCGTTTATGGTGACCGGCTGGTCAGGTACGGCAGAGCCTCCAAGCGCATCCAGAACCTCCCATAACTTGCCCTGATTGACAGGCATTGCTGATCCATCATAGAAAAACTCCAAGGCAAACTTAAAGGCCTGGCAGAACACGCTCTCAGGTATCGCAGGATTGTGATTGGCAATTCCCCGTCGATACGTTATACAGTTTTCCACCTCAATCTGAAATTGCGCTAAATCCACCTCCTGCCTACAGATGAACTCGTAGTGTCTACTTGGATCTCTGAGGAATGCGTGGAAATTTACCGAAAATAGTTCGAGAAATGTGCCTTAACATTTATCGTAATGGAAAAAGACCAAGGAATATTTAAAACTGTACCTTAGAGCCTGTTTAAATTTTACACTACCGACTATCCCTATAACAAAAAGATCACCTATCCATCCAATCCTCTTGTGAGTCATTAAGTTTAACTAGTTTATTTACATGATTACTAACGACACGCATCGTATGATTTGCCTGATTTATCGTTCCTTCATACTTTTCAATATGTGGGAGCCCCTTTTCTCGAAGGAACTTGTAATCTTTGAATTCGTTAGGAGCTGTTAGAATTTTAGCCTTCCAAAAATCAGTCACAAAATGATTAACAATAGATTTTATCTCTTCACCCAAGATTTGAATCAATTGTTTCTCCAACATAGGCAAAAGTGCAATTAGAAGTGAGAATGCATAATCTGCCTCACTCTGATAAGCTGTCATCAGATAAGCACAAATATAGACAACAAAGTTATCATTCATGTCCAACTTATTAGTTTCCGCTATATAGTCTTTATCATACGAAGGTCTATCAAACACAGATTTCACAAGTTCAAATTTTTTAGAATTATTCACCGGATGATAATTGTCCAATACCTTCTTAATGAGTTTCAAACCACTATCATCTCCACGAAGATTCTGACCAAGCGACGCCATTAGAAGAGGCACTATACGAAACTCAACAAACTCAAAGTCTGCATTTTCTTTATGCAGTTCAGGGTGATTCTCATAACTAATGCGCTGCGCTTCACATGTATGATTAATTACAAAAAGTATGGCATCTTTATCATTATCCTCAATAAAATATGGTAATAACAGGAAGAGTAGATAATGAATCTCGCGAACTTCGCCTCTTTTCTTGCATGCGTCCAGTGTTCTATGCGCCCATTCACGAGCCAAATCCCTTAAGCCGACCATTTTACACAGCTGACACATCTGATAACTGGATGTATAGATACGGTCTTCGCTATATAGATCATCAAATGAACTTAAGTCATTTTCAGTGAACATCCCATGACGAGGAATCGCTTGATCTTTAGGCATAGGTTTGTTATCCAAATCACACTGATACTTTATTATTAGACACCCTAATAAACAGATAAAACTCTTGGCAAATTTTTCTTTGCCATCTTGAAGGTCATTCGTGACAAAACGCACACATTCTGATAGTTTTTCAACAGCTTTCTGTCTATTGCCCGCACACCAATATGTATATGACAACTCTCCTATGCACTGATAGTATTCATATATATCTATACGATGTTTAACATCAGAAACATATTGTAGTGCCTCTTCAAGTTCTTTTACTGCCGCATTAATATTAGTCTCAGCCAGAACGTATGCCATCATCTGCTTAACATGCAACATAATATTGGGAATCAACTCGGTATCTGCAATCGAAAGTGACCTTTTAAAGTAATCAAGAGCATGACCATGTACTTCAGCAACATCTCGGAAGTAGCTATTCCCCATTGAACCATTCAAAATCAACTGCGCAAATGGCAATTCCTCATACTTAGAATACTTGCTTTCATATAGCGACCGAGCTTCTTCATAACGGTGTTCAGAGTTAAAAATCTCCATAATTGAAAAAACACAAGCGATAGCAAGTTCTGAACAGCGCTTAAGTTCTGCTTTTGCCAAAATTCTGAATAATATTTCCACACAATCATTAACGGGTTCACCCACTAAATGATACCTCCAAAGTCGTTCTATTGCAAGATAACAACACTCGCAAATTACATAGTCGTTATGTGAGTATTCAACATCATCTGCCTTGAATACATCAAGCCAGTTAATGAAAGCTTGTTCATTAGACAAAAGCAGAAGGAAAAGCCAAATGTTATTATCAAAAACAGGTTTTACATCTCCAATAGTCTTTAATAGTTTGTTGTCATCACCTTTACTTTCCAGGTATCGATGATAATGTAACAACCCACCCTCAATGTCACCTTCCATCCAGCAAATCATTGTAATCATGCTACTATAGAATGGTATTTTTTCTGCATCAGTACATTTAGAGACATTGTCTTTTAAATCCTTTATCAAGAATGATCGTTGAGTTGCACTCAGATCTTTGATAAGTGCAATTTGAAGATAACGTACTCCTATCTTGACATCAATAGACATTCCCTCGGGTAAGGGGACATCCATCCATAATTTACAAAGGAGGCTTCCATGTGGCAATTCTCCAATATCATCCAATTTCATTAAGATTGTAATGTACATTCTTCCAGCATTGTCATCTGCACCACCTCTAATACTGTATAGGATATAATTCAATACATCATGTTCTCCAAGTACTTTTTTCTTAGTCAAAATACCTTCTGCCAATACTAAATTGGCATCTTTGAAAGTCTGTTCTGACACATCGGGCTTCCATAATTTACTGATAAGTGGGTTCGTTTTAAAACAATTATCTAAAGACATTACCCATGTAGGAATCAATCCATTTAAGCGCATTCTTGGCTCTTCAATAGATGGAGTAATTTCGGCTAATTTGCAGGCATCTTCTTCCGTGAAACTTCCATTCACTATCAGCAAACGATTTAGCAATGCACGATCTGTTGTATCTGGTAACAATGTCCGCATTAATTCAGCCATTGTTCTACTCAGATTATAGTCAAAACTATAAGCTAAAAGATTGGAAAAATGTTTTTCATCTAATTGCCAATGATTAGCTTTCAAATATTCGCAAAGTGTTCTCACAAGAGCAGGATGTCCACAACTATGTGCATAAATGAACATATGTGGGTTCTGCTCTGGTCCATACGTATCAACAAGTTCTTTGGTTTCAGTTAGTGTTAATAAAGGTACTTCAATCTGAAAAACTCTTCTATCATCAAGCCCTGATAAATTTAGATTTAATGCTCCGGAGCTAACCAACACACTTTCACCCCCCTTTCCTTCCTGTAGCAGTATTTTTACCTTATTTTCCAAATCCGTCTGCAGAACAGAATCATATATGGCAGTCTTTGGCCTGTGCTGATGTATTTGTGCTGCTAAAGTCGACTTTCCTATTTTCAAAGAACCAAAAATCACGAGTATTTTACCATCATTCAATGCATTAAGGCAACGATTCAACAAAGCTGTACGTTCTATGATATTATCGCTCTGAATTACAGGAAGCAACGGCTCCTGCTGAATTAAATCTACATTAACGTCTCTTAATGTAAGGCCGTTCATCACTTGTTTCAAATCTTGAGGAATAGCGGTCGTATCATTTAATTTTATGGTTAAATTTATGGAAAAAACATCTTGAGGCGTGTTCTCCAAATCAACATAAGGATACTTAGCCCAACCTTCTTCAAACCATGTATGCGCATTTACAAAACACTTACAAGTTGTCGGGTCGTATTGTCCTAAAAGGACCGAAGAACGCACACCTTGTTCATTGCGCAGAACACCCGCTTGTAAAGAATAGATATAATGAACTTTCTGTAGAACTTGGTCATGTTCGTGACCAGCCAGCCATAGGCGAACTCCATTATGTTGCAGCATCGTCGAGAGTACTTTCTTCTCTCCTTGCAGAAACGAAGTAACCGGATAATGGCTAAGCAATATAGTAGGCTTATTCTTATTAAGCGTATGTATTGCATCATATAATAACTTTGTACCAACGAACAAATCGTTATGTTCCTGTCCGCTGGTGTATGCTAAGTTGGTATCTACATGCAGAATATTAAAATGCTCTGTCTCTATATTAAAATGCGGCATTCTCGGATTGCCATATAATTTCAGTCGGTCTGCGTCGTATATTTTGCTAAGAAAAGAAAGAAAATCTTTCTCTCCTGTCATAATGACCGACAGGTCTTCTGGCTCTATAATGCCATTATCCGGGTGATAGTATCCTTTGCCACCATAGAATACTTTCCTGATAACATCATGACGACCATCAACATCTCTATCCACATCATGATTACCAGGAACTATATACAATCTATCTACTGACGTTTGAACAGCTTCGCATATTGAAATCAAATATGCTGCCATATCATCAGTAAATAAATGGGGATTTACATTCGCTGTTCGGATATCACCCGTACAGAATACATAATCACATTTTACTCCCAGTCTTTTCAAGTAGATAGGTAATTCATCGCGCATTATGTTCGTTATGGTACCTCCACTCCCTAAATGCAAATCAGATATATGCAGCCAATTAACCATAATTGTCGTTGTTATTTAGTTCTTTGTTATTTTTTCATATTCGTAATACCCTTGGATTGTGTGATCGAAAAGGTTCTTTCCACTTAATACCCCCTCTATTCCACCCAACATTATCCCATTCTTACCATCCCTGCCAACTGTACAAAATAATCATTTGACCAAATATCAAGTTCCTTTGGATTACGTACGAAAGGCAATACATCTTCTTTCACTTGTTTTATATCAGCTGTAGAGAGACGCTCAATGAGTTTCTCCTTGAATAACTCTGAAGTAATATCCTCATTGTTAAACTGCTTGCATCGTTCTGCCAAATGAATAAAATCCAACGGAATATTATGGCGTACATACCATTCAAAGTCATACCAATCACGGCCTTTAACCCTATTCTTCCATACACGATAAACCAGTGCGTGCATCTTGCCTGCAAACAGGTCCGGAAGTGTAAAACAACGGGTCATAAACGAATGTGGCTGAAGCAATAGTTTCTGTTCTGTCTTGAAATTCAATGGTGGACAAGTATCTACTTCAATCTTTATCTTTATAGACTTCTCTGTCTGAAAAGTCACATCATACACATCAGTATTATCTTTAAGAAATGCCGATTCAACCTTTCCGAAATTCTTCTTGTCTTTTTTCTTTATTTCAACCTCACGCCCTACCATTGCAAAAGCATCAACAATAGCAGGAAAGTATTTCGTAAAATCGAACTTATCATCTTGTGTAAGCAGTGAGAAATCCATATCCTCACTAAAACGCTGCAAGCCATGAAAGATTCTCAGGCAAGTTCCGCCATAGAACGCAGCCGACTCAAAAAATCCTCCGGCATAAAGTCCGGCGAGTATCATCTGCTGGTTCACTTCAAATATGGCGTTTCTCTTATGTTGCTCGGTCGTTAGATCATAACGGGAGAGCATATTGTCGAATATTTCATTTTTCATCGTATTAAGAATTTTAGAAGTGTCGAAATTGAATCAGCCTTTTTGCCAACCTTTATATAATCTTCAAATATGGTTGTGTCCATATTATAGAACTCATCCATATCCATACGAATATCCTGCTCAAGATATGTCTCCACATCCTTCATATAGCGAAGAATGACTTTTGAGGAATTGGCAATCAAATCACACAAAGCCTTTTCCGGTGATGCAATAAGAAATGCATAATCACCCTTATTCATACTCCTTACTCCTATCGGAAATGCCTTTCTTGAAACATATCTGTAGTCATAATTGCCGACTGGAGTTTGAAAGCTTCGGGGATGTTTTACTGTCATTGATTGATGAACATATACAGCCTCGGGGATAAGTCCATAATATCGTAGTGCAGTGGACATTGAAATATACGAAGGTGTATAGAGATGATTGGCAATCAACTCACTCGATAGAGTCTTTCCTGAATATTCGGGGTTGATCACATAAAGTCCTCGCTTAAGTCTGATGATAACCCCTTGCTTTTCGAGCCAGATTACTTTCTTATTAGAAGACTTAAGTTCCGGATATAACGATTCAATGATTGAAGTCGTTACCGGAATCGTTCCTATTTCAGTTAATTTTCTATTCATACCGCAAAGATAGCGATAATTTGAACAATAAAAGAAATATAACATCCTTTTTTGTTCAAAATATTACCATCGAGCTGTTCTCAGAAATAGATATAGTTATATGCAACATTCATAATATTCGAAGTATTGCCTGCAAAAAAAAAGAAAAGTTTCTGTCTCTTTTGGCAAGCAGGTAGTTTAGTTTAGGATTTTGATAGATATACAATAAACGAAACCAAACTTTATACTATAAGGGAGATGATGAAAAATAAAATTACGAGGGACAAACGAGGGACAAAATTACTGTTTCTGGGGACAAAGATAAAAAAGAGGTACTAAAAGAAAGTAGCAAACAGAAACACAAGGTACATTGAGGGCCAAGAAGATTTAACTGGCAACGTTGCCACGTATTTTCAAAAATGAAATTGTATTAGTGTTTTCTTTGCAGATTGTGCCGAAATTTTTGTCCCC
>ERZ1026860.627-NODE-627-length-21683-cov-14.308397_pt1 | contig 21683 bp, 15 predicted proteins | sample MGYA00380160_ERZ1026860 | MGnify/ENA primary metagenome ERZ1026860 (study PRJEB33269, sample SAMEA4719796) | human gut metagenome | biome: human-associated habitat; feature: organic feature; material: feces | place: Cameroon | collected 2013-10 ... | reverse complement strand
GACATCGCCGCGCTCAAAGCGGGCGAGGCGAAGGTGACGCTCAAGAACATCTGCTATGTCATCAAGATTTCGGCCAAAGTGCCAAGCTCTGCCGGCACTGTAAAATTAGTGCACTTCCAAGCAAAACAAACCGACGGAAACTATGCCGAACTCGGCTTCGGCGGATGGGACAGAATAAAGACTTTCGGCACAGGTTACGGCAACCCGGCCCGTAGCATCGGATTAGGACTCGGCAGCGACCTTCAAAGCTCCAGCACATACGGCACCGGAATCAGCCCGGACAGCAGCGGCTACATCACCGCATATCTTGTGGGATATACCGGGAAGGCCCAGACCCTGCCAGCCGGCGCGACCCTCGAAGTTAGCTTTATCGGTAGCAGTGCACTCAGCAAGAGCTCAACTCCTCTTGCCAGCGACCTCACTCTGGAGCCAGGGAAGATGTACCGCATCAATGTGGATATGACCAAATAACCTCCGGGACAGATTCGGAACAGCCCTCCGGCCTCGCAGAGAAATCCTCTCTTGCGCGACCGGAGGGCTTCACAGACACACTCCCCTCTCAGGCTTCTCTGTTGCCGGAATGCTTGAGTACCTCCGCATCTATATAGTAGACTGTCTGCTCCGCGAGATTGTTGATGTGATCCCCCGCCCTCTCGAGTTTGCGGAACAACGCCGACACTTCAAGACACAGACGCACGCTATGCGGGTGCGCCGTGGCGTACTCCGTCAGGCGGTCGAGAGAGTCGCGATTGATGTCATCGATGGCGTCATCGCACCCGAACACGGACTTGGCCGCCTCGATATCGTGGTTCTTGAGAGCCTTGAACACCGTTGAAAGCATGTCGAGAACCATGTCGTACATCTTCAACAGCCCCATCTGCGAGACAAGTTCCTTCACCTGCGCATCCATCTCGTTGCGCACGACAAAACGCGCGATGCCCTCGGCATAATCGCCCAGGCGCTCAAGGTTGCTGGTGATGTTGAGCATCGCCAGTGAGAAGCGCAGGTCGATCGCCACCGGGTTGTACAGCGCTATGAAATCCTCTATATCACTGTCTATCCGGAGTTCAAACGAATTTACCCGCTTCTCCCGGCCTATCACGACCGCGGCCAGGTTCCTGTCGCCCGAGAGCACTGCCGCGCGGGCGTTTTCGAACTGTTTCTGCACCAGTTCCCACATATCATTGACCTCCTGCTTTATCGTCTGGAGTTCGTTTTCTACAAATTTCACCATAATCAATACTTTTTCTGAAATAAAAACTGTCCCCCTGGAAATTCTCCGCCAAGTAATAGATTCTCCGCTTACTAAGTAATCGTCAAAAAAATAAGTTGCATCACCTTAGGCAATCTTTTTGGTCAATATTCCTTTTTTCATCAGTCATGTGCCACCAGCACACTCCTTATTCAAAAAGAAATCTATCCACAAAAATCTTTGCCAAATCTGCGGCAATTTATTTTTTGCCGCTTACTAACCGAAACGTCCAGTGATATAGTTCTGCGTGGCTTCCTTCTCCGGATTCGTGAATATCTTCTTGGTGTTGCCGTACTCGACCAGTTCACCCAGATAGAAGAACGCGGTCCGGCTGCTGACGCGGGCCGCCTGCTGCATGCTGTGGGTCACGATGACCACCGTGGTCTTGCCGCTGAGTTCGCAGATGAGTTCCTCGACCTTGGAGGTCGAGATAGGGTCAAGCGCGGAGGCAGGCTCGTCCATGAGGAGCACCGTCGGCTCCACGGCCATGGCCCTGGCTATGCAGAGACGCTGCTGCTGCCCGCCGGAGAGGTCGTAGGCGGACCTTTTGAGCTTGTCTTTGACCTCGTCCCACAGGGCCGCGCCCCGCAGCGCCTCCTCAACCTTGTCATCTATCAGCCCGCGGTCATGTATATCGTTGACCCTCAGGCCGTAGGCGACATTCTCGTATATGCTCTTCGGGAACGGGTTTGGCCGCTGGAAGACCATCCCGACATTGCGCCGGAGCGCGTCGACATCCACCTCCTTGTCGTAGATGTCGTTGCCGTCCATCAGGATCTGTCCCTCCAGGCGGGTGTCAGGGATCAGGTCGTTCATCCTGTTGAAAAGCCTCAGGAATGTGGATTTGCCGCAGCCCGAAGGGCCGATGAACGCCACCACCTCACCCTTGGGGATGTCGATGCTGATGTTTTTGAGAGCGTGGAACTTGCCGTAATAGAAGTTCACATCGCGTGTCACTATTTTGTTTTCCATCTAAGAATGTTTTTCGAAGTGCCTGCGGATTGCGCCTGCGGTGAGGTTCATCAGCAAGACAATGACAATCAACACAAAAGCAGTGCCGTACGCTATCGGCAGCTGCGCATCTATGTCGGTGCCGCTCGTTGCCACGACATACAGGTGATAAGGCAGCGCCATGCACTGGTCGAAGATGCTGTGCGGGAGCTTCGGCAGGAAGTACGCGGCGCAGGTGAACAGAATCGGCGCCGTCTCGCCGGAGACACGCCCGAGAGAGAGAATCAGGCCGGTCATCACGCGCGGCATCGACATCGGGAGCAGCACCTTCCAGATAGTCTGGAACTTGGTGGCGCCAAGCGCCATCGAGCCCTCGCGGAAACTGTCCGGAATGCTCTTGAACGCCTCCTCCGTGGTGCGGATCACTATCGGCAGGGCCAGGAGGCCGAGTGTCAGGGAGCCGGCCAGGATGCTGTCCCCGAAACCGAGGCGGTTCACGAAGAACGCCATTCCGAACAGGCCGAAAACTATTGACGGGATGCCGGAGAGGTTGTTGGTCATCATCCTTATGAAATTGACCAGCGCCCCCTTGGGTGCGTACTCATTCATGTATATGCCGCTTATGACCCCGACCGGGAAGGCGAAAAGCGCGCTCCCGAGCATGAGGCAGAGAGTGCCCACAATCGCAGGCATGATGCCGCCGCCCGTCATGCCGTCAGTCGGAGCCTCGGTGAGGAAGGCCCAGCTGATGGCCCCGGCCCCCTTGGCGAGTATGAACCCGAGTATGAGGAAGAGGGTCACGGCGACGAGCACGCTCAAGACCTTGAAGCAGCCGAACACCAGCGCCTGCACCCGGCGGCGCCGGACAGAACAAGACTTGTCAAATTTGATCATTTCAACGGCCCCTGTTTTTGTTGCGTATGGAGACGAGCTCCACGCAAGAGTTGATTATCAATGTCATGAAGAACAGGATTACACCCAGCAGGAAGAGCGACTCATAGTGGGCTCCGCCTGCCGGCGCCTCTCCAAGCTCTGCGGCGATGGTGGCCGGGATGGTGCGTAGAGGGTCGAGGATGCTGTGAGGTATGACGGCCGCGTTGCCCGTGACCATCAGCACCGCCATGGTCTCCCCCACCGCGCGCCCGATTCCGAGCACCGCGGCGGACGTGATCCCTGAGATCGAATACGGTATCACGACCTTGAAAACCGTCTGGAGCCTGGTGGCGCCAAGCGCGAGGCTGGCTTCACGCATCGCGCGAGGGCAGCTGCGAAGGGCGTCTTCGGACACCGTGATGATGGTCGGGAGCGCCATGATGGCCAGCACGATGCTTCCCGCGAGCCCGGACTCCCCGACGGGGAGGTTGAAGACCCGCTGCAGGAGCGGAACGATGACCGTCAGCCCGAAGAAGCCATAGACCACGGACGGGATACCACCCAGCAGTTCGATGACAGGCTTGAGAAGTTTGCGGACCCGCTCCGAAGCGCATTCAGCCATATATATGGATACCGCCAGCCCGAAAGGAAGGGCTATCAGAATGGCGAAAAGGCTCACCCACAGCGTGCCGGCGATAAGCGGCAGGATACCGAACACCGGGGCCGGCGTGGCGGTAGGATACCATTCTTTCCCGAAGAACACGTCCTTCCCGTCTATGGTGCTTTCATGCATTATGGAGATGCCTTCGGCCCCGTCCAGGAGTGAGGACGGGAGGAAGGCGACGATGCCCGGGACAGCTGCGACCTGTCGCCCGATGCAGGCGGCGGCGTGCTCATACTGCGCCCCGAGTTCCTCGGAGGAATAAATCCTCTCGAGATCGGACAGGCGCAGGATGACTATCTTCTCGTCCGGCCCGCCGAGTTCTTCCCAGTTTGTGATGTCCTCGTCGAAAATCTGTTTGAGCTGCTGCGCGCTGAGCTGCGGCACGGGATTGGACGGGTTGACGACCACGGAGTAGCCGTCTTCGACGATGTTTTTACGGAACAACCCGGCCGCCTCCCCGAACAGGAACACGATTATAAGGAGGATGACTATGCTTGTCGTGAATCCCCATACGGTGAAAATCCACCGTGCCAGTCGATCAATTATCTTTTTCATCTCGGGATAAAACCGGTCTGGAGCATTTTCTCCCTGGCCTGCGGCGTGGCGACAAACTCCAGGAACGGGGTCACCGCCGCCGCGGAAGCCTGGTCATAATAATAGTATAGCGGCCGCACGACGGGATATTCCCCGTCGATGGCGGTCTGTACGGAGGGTTTGACGAAATGCTCTCCCCCGTCGTAGGAGACCGCCAGCGGCTTCACGTATCTGTTGAGGTAGGCGAGCCCGACATAGCCTATCGCCCCGCGCGTCTGGCGAACGGACTGTATCACCGCGCCCGTGGCCGGCATGGACAGGACCCCGGCAGCATAGTTCTTGTCGTGAAGGACGCTTTCCTTGAAGAACTCGTATGTCCCCGAAGATGTCTCGCGGGAATAAACCACTATCTTCAGATCCGGTCCTCCGACCTCCTTCCAGTTTCTGATTCGCCCGCGGAAAATCTGTTCGAGCTGTTCACGGGTAAGCTGCTCCACCGGGTTGGACGGGTTCACTATCACGGCCAGCGCATCCCAGGCCACCACGGCCTCCCGAAGCTCGCGCCCGGCGCGTTTCATCTTCATCTTCTCGGTGAATTTTATGCTTCGGGATGCCATCGCCATGTCTGTCGTACCCTCCAGAAGGGCGGAGATTCCCACACCGCTGCCACCGCCCGTCACAGTCACGGAAGCCTGCGAATCGCTGTCCATATACATCTCCGAAAGGGCCTGAGTGAGAGGCAGAAGCGTGTCGCTGCCCTTAATTCTCTGACCCGCTGAAGGGTGTGCGCAGGCAAGGGCCGCAGCAACCGCAAAAACCAATTTGAGCTTCTTCATTTCGGCGCAAATGTAGCCTGCGGCGTTAAACTGGAGGTTACGCTGATGTTACATTTTTATTAAATCGGCAGTCCCCGGCACGCAACGTCCCGCCAGAGCATTCTCCTTGGAATTTATGACAGATAAATCCAAAACAACTTCTAACTTTGCAGCATGGAAAACAAGACACCGCTATGGCAGCTGTTTCTCATCTTCACGAAGATGGGAGCGTTCACGATAGGGGGCGGGTATGCGATGATCCCACTGATAGAGCAGGAGTTGACAAGCAGGGGCCTGATCAGCAAGGAAGACCTTGACGATGTGATAGTGCTTGCGCAGAGCGCGCCGGGACTGCTCGCCGTCAACATGGCCATATACACCGGCTACAAGCTCGGCGGGCTCAAGGGAAGCGTGGTCTGCGCCGTCGGGGCGGTGATGCCGTCTTTTGTCATCATCCTGCTGATCGCGATGATGTTCACCAGTTTCAAGGACAACCCCATCGTGGCACGCATATTCCAGGGCGTGAGACCCGTGGCGGTGGCACTGATCCTCGTCCCTGCCGTAAACATGGCGAAGCAGGGCTGCCACAGCTGGTGGACCTGGCTGCTGTGCGCCGGCACGATGTTCGGGGTGGCGTTCCTCAAAATCTCACCTATATGGTTCATCCTGGTGACGATAGCCGCCTCCGCCGGAATATCCTCAATGATTTATAACAGAAAGAAGCAATGATCACGCTGCTCTGGCAATTGTTCTCGACTTTCTTCGTCATAGGCCTCTTCAACTTCGGCGGCGGAGGAGCCATGCTGTCGCTGATCCAGGCACAGGTCGTCACCGAGCACGGGTGGCTGACGGAAAAGGCCTTCACGGACATCGTGGCCATCTCCCAGTCCACTCCCGGGCCGATAGGCATCAACTGCGCCACCTATGTCGGATTCCAGGTGCTGCACGACGAGGGGTACGGCAACCTCGCCGCAATCCTGGGTTCCGCGTCCACGACGCTGGCGATAGTACTGCCGTCATTCCTGGTGTTCTTCGCCATTATTCGCATATTCAATAAATTCCACCAGCATCCGGTATTCGTCTCCGTAATGGGGGCGCTGCGCCCGGCAGTGGCGGGGATGATCGGGGCCGCGGCACTGGTGCTGATCTTCGGGATATCGTGGACCGGAGGGGGACTCTCCATGCACATTCTCCAGGACAACTTCCCGGACTGGAAGGCCTGGGCCCTGTTCGCGGCGTCATTTCTCCTGTGTTACACCAAAAAAACAGGTCCGATCACGCTCCTGGTCGCTTCCGGCGTGCTGGGCCTGCTCATATACTGACAATCATGAAAAGAATCGCAACTCTTCTGCTTCCACTGCTGCTTCCCGCACTGATATGCGCAGGCGGCATCGTGCCCGAGCCGGCCAGCATGACCACCGGAAAAGGCAGCCTCAAAATCAGCGGCGCCATCTTCAAATGCGACCCGTCGATAGACTCCGTATCGATGGACGCGATATGCCGTTTCGCGGCGAGACTCTCGCTGGTCAGCGGCAAGACAAGCAGCGTATCCACGCCCGTAGGGCTCAAATCCGTAGTGGACGACGGAGCCGCGAAGGGCATGATTTTCCTGAAGGACAATTCGTTGAAGGGCGAATCATATAGAATCAGCATAGGGCAGAAATCCGCCGTGGTACGAGCCGGCGCCACCCCCGGCTTTCTCAACTCGATCCAGACACTCAAGCAGATGCTGCCTGAGGAGATCTATGGGGATGCCCTCGCGGACAAGCAGAAATGGGCGCTGCCGCGCTGTGAAATCTCTGACTCCCCCGCCACTGCCGTGCGCGGGCTGAGCATCGACAGCTGCGAGACTTTCTGGAGCGTGGAGCAGATCCTCTCCTGCCTTGACGAAATGGCCAGATACAAATTCAACCTCCTCCTGTGGAATCTCGCCGGAGAGAGGGGCTGGAGAATGGAGGTCAGGGCGTACCCCCTGCTCGGACAGGTGGCCGGATACCGGATGGAGAGCGAAGGCAGGTACGGGGGATACTACAGCACGGACGAGATCTCAAGGGTCGTCAGGCACGCCTCGTCGCTCGGCATCAGCATCATACCGCGCCTGCACATAGGACTTGAGGCCACATCTCTTCTGAAGCCGGCGGATTGCCCCGCGGAGCGGTTCGTCTCTGATATTCTGGCGGAGACCGCGCAGATATTCCCCTATATATATGAAGATGTAAGCTGCGAGGGGGAGCTGCCGCTGGACGACATGCTCAGGGCCCGAGGCAAAGAGCCGGCCCCGGCCAGAGAGTTCCCGGAAGTCAATCCTGCGTCGCCGGACAACCGGCAACTGCGCATATTGGCAGAGAAATTGTGGTAACGGCAAAAATTTGTTAACTTTGTAGATTATCTAATCACAACATAGCACAATGGCAAATGTAGTAATAATGCCCAAGCAGGGCCAGTCAGTCGAAAGCTGTATCGTCACCGAATTCAAGAAAAAACCAGGAGACAAAGTAGCCGTCGGCGACATTCTTTTCAGTTACGAGACAGACAAAGCCTCTTTTGACGAGGAATCCAAATTCGAAGGCACCGTACTCGCGTGCTTCTTCAAAGACAACGATGAAATCCCGGTGCTGACCAATGTCATGGTCATCGGCAACCCGGGAGAGTCCTTCGCGGAGTTCGCCCCTGACGGAGCCGCTCCTGCAGAGGGCAGCGCCCCGGCAGAGCCGGCGACAGAAGCCAAGGAAGAGCCTCAGCAGGCCGGACCGGCAACCCTTGAGGCAGCCGTAGTGGCGGGCGCTCCGGTATCACCAAGGGCGCGCAAGCTGGCGGCGGAGAAAGGCGTCGACACGGCGCAGGTAGCCGGCACGGGCCCTCACGGACGCATCATCGAAAGGGACGTGGTGGCCGCAGAAGGCAGCCCTAAGACAGGACTCGCCAAGGCTATCGCCGCGCAGGGAGGCTTCGAGGCCCCTTCACGCGGAAGCGGACTTGCAGGGATGGTCAAGGGCGCAGACCTCAAGGTATGGCAGGCCAACCACAGCGAGATCGCAGGCGAAGGCGAGGAGTTCAAGGTGGAGAAGATGTCCAACATGCGCAAGCTAATCGCCAAGTCCATGTACAACTCCCTCCAGAACTCAGCCCAGCTCACCCACATGCTCGGCGCAGACGCCCGCAGGATCCAGGCCCTCCGCAAGAAGGCGAAGAAAGCCCTCGAGGAAGGCAGGATCGATGCCAACATCACCATCAACGACTTCGTATGCTACGCGGTCATCAAGGCCCTCAAGAAGTTCCCTTCAGTCAACTCCCACTGCCTCGGGGATGCTATGCGCATATTCAACTCCGTCAACCTCGGACTCGCGGTCGACACTGAGCGCGGCCTCATGGTTCCGGCAGTCAAGAAGGCCGAGGACCTCAACATCACCGGCCTGAGCAAGGCCCTCAAGAAAGTCGCGGACGACTGCAAGAAGGGCAGCATCAACCCTGACCTCCTCGCAAGCGAGGCGGCCTCATTCACAGTCTCCAACCTCGGAGGCTACGGCGTGGAGTGGTTCACCCCTATCATCAACGTGCCTCAGAGCGCCATACTCGGAGTCGGCACCATCGTGCCTCGCCCTAAGGATCTCGGAAGCGGAGTTTACGCTTTCGTCCCTTACCTCGGGCTCTCCCTCACCTATGACCACCGCGCCATCGACGGAGGAGAGGCGACCCGCTTCCTCAAGCAGGTGGCCACCGAGATCGAAAACCTCGAAGTTGAATTCTAATAATAACAGCAAACAATGTACGATTTAGCGATTATCGGCGGCGGTCCCGGTGGTTATGTGGCCGCAGAAAGGGCCGGCGCTGCCGGACTCAAGACCATCCTCTTCGAGAGGAAGTCTCTCGGCGGTGTGTGCCTCAACGAAGGTTGCATCCCTACAAAGACGCTGCTTTACAGCGCGAAAGTATATAACTACGCAGTCAACGGCGACCACTACGGGGTCTATGCCAAGGAGCCGAACTTCAACTACGGGGAAATCGTCGCCCGCAAGGACAAGGTCGTGAGGAAACTCGTGGCCGGCGTGAAGGCGGCCATGAAGGCCGGGAAGATCGAGGTCGTGGCAGAGCAGGCCATGATCAAGGGCCGCTCGGCCGAGGGCGTCACCGTGATTGCCGCGGACAAGGAATATGTAGCGAAGAACCTGCTGATCTGCACCGGTTCAGAGGCCGCCGTGCCTCCGTTCCCGGGACTCAAGGAAGCCGGCGATGTCATCGTCACCAACCGTGAGATACTCTCCCTCAAGGAGCAGCCTAAGGAGCTCGTGGTGATCGGCGGCGGCGTGATCGGAATGGAATTCGCCGCATTCTTCAGCACTCTCGGCACCAAGGTGACCGTCGTGGAGATGCTTCCGAAGATTCTCGGCCCGCTCGACGATGAGATCAGCGCCATGCTCCAGAAGATATACGCCAAGCGCGGCATCGAGTTCTGCCTGCGCTGCAAGGTGACCGGAATCGAAGGCAACACCGTGGTCTACGAAGACCCGGAGGGGAAAGTCTGCCGCGTCAGCGGAGACAAGATTCTCGTCTCTGTGGGCCGCAGGGCCAACATCAGCGGTTTCGGTCTGGAGAACACCGGCGTAGAGATGCTCCTGAACAGGAGCGGAAAGCCTTGCGGAATCAAGGTCGACGAGCACATGCGCACCAATGTCCCTAACATCTATGCCGCCGGAGACGTGACCGGATTCTCCATGCTCGCCCACACTGCGAGCCGCGAGGGAGAGGTCGCCGTCAACAACATCCTCGGCAAACAGGACCACATGCGCTACGAAGCCATCCCGGGGGTAGTATACACCAACCCTGAAGTGGCCGGAGTCGGGCTCACCGAAGAGCAGGCCAAGGCTTCCGGAAAGGAGTACGAGGTACTGAAGCTGCCTATGGCATATTCAGGGCGTTTCGTCGCCGAGAACGAAGGCGGCGAGGGCATCTGCAAGATCATCGTCGGCAAGAAGCACCATGAGGTGCTCGGCATGCACATGCTCGGCAACCCTTGCTCCGAGATCATCCACAGCGCCTGCATCGCCATCGAGATGGAGATGACCGTGGAGCAGCTCAAGGAAGTTGTGTTCCCTCACCCTACCGTGTCCGAGATCATCAAGGAGACGGCTTTCTCCCTGAAGTAACAAATAATCACCACAATACAATGCCAAAGTCACTTTACATCGATCCAAACGAGACACTCCGCCCGAGCGAACACAAGATCGTGTTCCCGGAGATTCCTGTGATGCAGTACAACAAGACTGTCAAGGAAGAGCTCAATGAAGGCAACTTCACCAAGGAAGACCTTCTCCGCATATATCACGACATGACCGTAATCCGCGAGTTCGAGACGATGCTCAACCTCGTCAAGACCACCGGAGGATACAACGGCGTCGCCTACAACAACCCGGGCCCGGCCCACCTCTCAGCAGGCCAGGAGGCCGCCGCAGTGGGTATGGCCTACGCCCTCGACACCGACGACTTCATCTTCGGTTCCCACCGCTCACACGGTGAAATCCTCGCGAAGGGACTCCGTTCCATCCAGATCCTTCCGGAGGACGAGCTCAAGAAAGTCATGGAGGAGTTCTGGGGCGGCGCGACCCTCGCCGTAGCCAAGAAGGGATTCAAGGAAGGCGGCAGCACCAAGGATCTCGGCATCCGTTTCCTGATCTATGGCGCCATCGCTGAGATCTTCGCCCGCACCACGGGCTTCAACAAGGGTCTCGGCGGCTCCATGCACACCTTCTTCACTCCGTTCGGCATCTATCCCAACAATGCCATCGTGGGCGGCTCAGGCTCCATCGCCGTGGGCGCGGCCCTCTACAAGAAAGTCAACCGCAAGAAGGGTATCGTAGTCGCCAACCTCGGTGACGGCGCGATGGCCCGCGGACCTGTGCTCGAAGGCATGACCTTCGCGTCCATGGACCAGTTCAACACCCTTTGGGAAGGCGACATGAAGGGCGGCCTGCCTGTCCTCTTCAACGTGATGGACAACCAGTACGCGATGGGCGGCCAGACCAAGGGCGAAACCATGGGATACACCTTCCCTGCCCGTCTCGGCGCCGGCTTCAAGCCTGACGCCATGCACGCGGAGCGTGTGGACGGATACAACCCTCTCGCCGTCATCGACGCGTTCCGCCGCAAGAAGGCTCTCCTCGAGGAGAAACTCGGACCGGCTCTCCTGGATGTAGTGACATACCGCTACAGCGGGCACTCCCCAAGCGACCAGTCCTCATACCGCACGAAGGAAGAGATTGCGGCATGGGAGAAGGAAGACTGCATCGTAGCTTTCGGAGACAAGCTCATCGAGGCCGGCGTCGCCGACCAGAAGGCCCTGGAGGGAATCCAGCAGGAAGTCAAGGATGTCATCTTCGACTGCTACAAGCTCGCCATCGACCCTGAGCTCTCTCCTCGCATGGACCTCGTCAAGGACAACGAGCTGCTCGGAGAGATGATGTTCTCCAACCAGAGCATCGACTCGCTGAGCGACGCCAAACCGGACGTGCTGATGCCGCTTGAGGAGAACCCTCGCGTCAAGCAGATCGCCGGCAAGGAGAGGTTCTGGCTTGACAAGGACGGCAAGCCGGCCAGCAAGATGAAGACATTCAACATCCGTGACGGTATCTTCGAGGCTGTCGTAGACCGTTTCTACAAGGACGCTTCCCTCGTGGCATACGGTGAGGAGAACCGTGAATGGGGCGGCGCTTTCGCCGTATACCGCGGACTTACCGAGGCCCTGCCATATCACCGCCTCTTCAACTCCCCTATCGCCGAAGCCGCCATTATCGGCACCGCCATCGGATACGCCATGTGCGGCGGACGCGTGATTCCGGAGATCATGTACTGCGACTTCCTCGGATGCTGCGGCGACGAGATCTTCAACCAGCTGCCTAAGTGGCAGGCCATGTCCGGCAACATCCTCAAGATGCCGGTAGTGGTCCGCGTGTCTGTCGGCTCCAAGTACGGCGCCCAGCACTCTCAGGACTGGACTTCCCTCTGCACCCATATCCCGGGCCTGAAGGTGGTCTTCCCTGTCACCCCTTACGATGCCAAGGGTCTCATGAACTCCGCCCTCCAGGGCACTGACCCTGTCATCTTCTTCGAGAGCCAGAGGATCTACGACATGGGCGAGAAGTTCCACGAAGGCGGCGTGCCGGAAGGATACTACGAGATTCCGCTCGGCGAGCCTGATGTCAAGAGAGCCGGCAAGGATGTGACATTCCTCACCATCGGCGCCACCCTCTACCGCGCCCTCGCGGCAGCTGACATGCTCAAGGAGAAGTACGGGATGGAGGCTGAGGTCATCGACGCCCGCTCCCTCGTGCCGTTCAACTACGAGAAGGTGCTCGAGTCTGTCAAGAAGACAGGCCGCATCATCATCGCAGGCGACGCCACGGCCCGCGGCTCGTTCCTCAACGACCTCGCGGCCAACATCTCCGAGATGGCCTTCGACTACCTCGACGCAGCACCTGTAGTGCTCGGCTCACGCAACTGGATCACCCCTTGCCACGAGCTTGAAGAGGCGTTCTTCCCTCAGCCTGAGTGGTTCCTGGACGCCATCAACGAGAAGATCGTCCCTCTCAAGGACTATACCCCGGTCAGCAACATGACCTCGGCGGAGCAGATACTCAGATCCAAGAAGGGAATCTAATATGACAGATGTCAATGCACACCTCCACACACCATACTCTTTCAGCGCCTTCGACAGTGTCAGCCAGGCACTCGACATGGCCGCTGAAGAGGGGGTAAAGGTGGTAGGTATCAACGATTTTTATTCCCTTGACGGGTATAAGGAATGGAGCGAAGAGTGTGGCAGGCGCCACCTCTTCCCTCTGTTTAATATAGAGTTCATCTCCCTCAACGTGGAGGACCAGGCGGCCGGAGTCAGGGTCAACGACCCCAATAACCCGGGACGCACCTACCTCAGCGGCAAGGGGCTCGATTACCCCGTGACACTCTCGGGCCGGGAGGCCAGGATGCTCGCCGACGTGAAGGCGGAGTCCAACGCCCAGGTCTGCAAGATGTGCGGCAAGCTCAACTCATGGCTGGACAGCATCAATGCCGGCTTCAACCTGTCATTCCCCCAGATCGAGAAGGACCTCACGCGCGGTTCCATCCGCGAGAGGCATCTCGCAAAGGCGCTGAGGCTCGCCATCGACGGGAAGTTCTCCTCCGACGCCGACAAGCTTGACTTCTACCGCAGGCTTTTCGCCGGCAAGGACCTGAAGAGCAATCCTTCGGACGCCGCAGCGGTGGAGAACGAGCTCCGCGGCAATCTTCTCAAGGCGGGCGGCGCGGCCTTCGTGCCGGAAGACCCTAAGGCGTTCCTGCCTATGGAGACGGTGCAGCGCATCATCGAGGCGGCAGGAGGCATTCCGACCTACCCGTTCCTGGCAGATGACGCCAAGGGCTGTTTCACCGACTTCGAACAGGATCTCCAGAAATGCGCCGACATCCTCAAGAAGAGAGGCATACGCTCCTGCGAGTTCATCACCACGCGCAACACCACCGCCGTGCTTGAAAGCTACGCCGGCTACCTCATGGACGAGGGATTCGTGGTGACATTCGGTTCGGAGCACAACACTCCGGCCATGGAGCCGATCAGACTGCGCACACGCGACTGCGCCGGCCTCTCCGACAAGCTCAAGGAGATCAACTACCGCGGCGCCTGCATCGTAGCCGCCCACCAGAACGGGCTGGAGACGGCGGAAGAAGGCCACGAAATCATCACTAAAGCAATAACAAAATGAAAGAGATAGAATCACTTGTCTCCATCTCGCGCAAGTACGGCTCCGACCCGCGCTTCGTGATAGCAGGAGGCGGCAACACTTCCTACAAGAACGCGGAGAAGCTCTGGGTGAAGGCCAGCGGCCACGCTCTCGCGACCATCACGGAAGACGGGTTCGCAGTGCTCGACAGGGCCCTGCTTGACCCGATGAAAAAGAAAAAATACAGTTCCGACACCGCCGAGCGCGAGGAGCAGGTCAAAAACGACCTCGCCGCAGCCTGCATCACCAAGGACCGCAGACCGTCCGTGGAGACCTCCCTGCACGACTGCATGGGCTTCTCTTATGTGGTGCACCTGCATCCTACCCTCGTCGGGGGCCTGATGTGCTCAGCCATGGCGGAAGAGAAGTGCAAGGAACTCTTCCCGGAAGCCCTCTACATCGCCTACACCGACCCGGGATACACCCTCTTCAAGAAGGTCTACGACAAGATACAGGCATACCGGAAGGCCGCGGGCCACGAGCCTCAGGTCATCTTCCTGCAGAACCACGGCATCTTCGTGGGAGCGGACAGCACGGAAGAGATAGAGCGGATCTACGACTCGGTGCTCTCTACCCTCGAAGCGCAGGTGAAACCAATCCCTGAAGGGGATGCGCCGATCTGCGACTGCGTCAGCGAGGTCGTGCCGGCCATCAGGACAATCCTCAGCCGCTCCGGGCGCGGGCTCAAGACCCTCAAGGTCACTGGCAACGCCCTGATCGAGGCGATGATGGAGCAGGCCGAGAGCGTACTCTCCCCATTCACTCCGGACGGGATCGTATACTGCAAGTCCGAGTACGTGTTCATCGAGCCGGAAGAAGGCGAAGATCTCGCCAAACTGGCAGAGAAGAGGATAGAGCGCTACACCGCAAGGCGCGGACATACTCCTAAGGTGATACTTATCAAGGGGATAGGTCTCATCGCCGCCGGCGACAGCGCCAAGAACGCGCAGATCATCACCGACGTGTTCATGGACGCCGTCAAGATAGCGTGGTACGCCGAATCTTTCGGCGGGCAGCATCCGATGACAAAGCGCCAGATAGAGTTCATCGACAACTGGGAAGTGGAGAACTACCGCCGCAAGGTCAGCGCCGCCCACTCCAGGGGACGTGTTGAAGGCAAGACCATCATCGTCACCGGCGCGGCCCAGGGATTCGGAGAAGGCATCGCCCGCAACCTCATGAAAGAAGGCGCCAACATCGTGGTGGCCGACCTCAACGAGGCCGTAGGCCAGAAGACCGCCGAGAGCTTCAACGCCATGGCCGGAAGCAACCGCGCCATATTCGTCAAGACCAACGTGGCCGACATGGACAGCCTGCACAACCTGATACGCCAGACGGTGCTCAACTTCGGCGCCCTCGACGTGTTCGTATCCAACGCGGGCGTTCTCCGGGCCGGAGGCCTTGAGGCGATGACGCCGGAGAACTTCGAGTTCGTCACCAACATCAACTACAAGGCTTACTTCTTCTGCGCCAAGGTCGCCAGCCACCTGATGAAAATCGAGACGGCATGGGATCCTGAGTACTTCGCGGACATCGTGCAAGTCAACTCCAAGTCCGGCCTGCGCGGCTCCAAAGCCAACTTCGCATACGCCGGAGGCAAGTTCGGCGGCATCGGACTCACCCAGAGCTTCGCTCTTGAACTGGCCCCGTTCCGCGTCAAAGTCAACTCCATCTGCCCGGGCAACTTCTACGACGGCCCGCTCTGGAGCAACCCGGAGAACGGACTCTTCGTCCAGTACCTCGCTGCAGGCAAGGTGCCGGGAGCCAAGACCGTACAGGATGTCAAGGACTACTACCTCAACCAGGTGCCTATGCGCAAGGGCTGCAACCCGGAGGATGTCACCAAGGCCATTCTCTATGCTGTGGAGCAGACCGGAGAGACCGGGCAGGCGATCCCTGTGACCGGAGGCCAGGTAATGTTGGCATAAAACCCTATCTATAATGAAAAAGTTACTGTTTGCACTGGCCGTGGCGTCAATGTCGCTTGCGGCCGGAGCTGCCGGGCAGGAAGCCAGGCTGCTCAGATTCCCCGCTGTCGGCGGCGACAACATCGTCTTCAGCTACGCAGGGAATCTCTATCGCGTCGGGATAGACGGCGGCAGCGCCGTGAAACTCACCTCCCACATAGGATATGAGTGCTTCCCGAAGATCTCACCGGACGGCAAGACCATAGCGTTCACGGGCCAGTACGACGGTAATACGGAAGTATACACGATGCCCCTCACTGGCGGCGAACCCCGCAGGATCACCTACTCGGCCCTCGTCGACAGGGATCAGGTCGGCGAGCGTATGGGTCCCAACAATATCGTGATGGGCTGGACTCCTGACGGCAGCCAGATAATCTACCGCAGCAAGCAATACTGTTTCAGCGGGCTGCGCGGCAATCTCTGCAAGGTCGGAGCCAAAGGCGGCACCCCTGAGATCATCCCGACCTCCGAGGGAGGCTTCTGCTCCTACTCGCCGGACGGGAGCAAGCTCGCGATGAACAGGATGTTCCGCGAGTTCCGCACATGGAAATACTATCGCGGAGGGCAGGCCGACGACATCTGGATCAACACTGTCGGCACCACCGGTCTGGAGAAAATCACAGACAACGACGCCCAGGACATATTCCCTATGTGGGTGGGGGATGAGATCTACTACCTCTCGGACCGCGACAGGACGATGAACCTCTTCGTCTATGACACCCGCAGCAAGCAGACACGCAAGGTCACCGACTTCACCGAGTATGACTGCAAGTTCCCTTCCTGCTCGCAGGACTGGATAGTCTTCGAGAACGGAGGTTACATCTACAAATACGACGTCCGCAAGGGAGGCAAGGCCGAGAAAGTCAGCATCACCCTCACGGACGATGACATCTACAGCCGCAGCGAATACCGCAAGGTAGGCGGCTCCCTGACGAGTTTCAGCCTCTCCCCTGACGGCAAGAGGGTTCTCGTCGTGGCTCGGGGAGACATCTTCTCCCTGCCGGCCGAGAAAGGCCCGGTCCACAACATCTCCCGCTCTCCGCAGTCCCACGAGAGGGACGCCGACTGGAGCCCAGACGGCAGCCGCATAGCCTGGGTGTCGGACATCAGCGGAGAATATCAGATCTACACCGCCCCGGCGGACAACATGAGGGAAGCTAAGTGCATGACTTCGTTCAAGGACGGCTATCCGAGCATTCTGGACTGGAGCGCTGACGGCTCACGGCTCTACTTCGGCACGGAGAAGCGCGACATCTACGAGCTTGACGTCAACAGCGGCAGACTCGACCGCATACTCGTCAGCGAGCAGGGCGGCTACCGCTCATTCTCCCTCTCCTCCGACGGCAGCTGGGCGACCTATGTCACCTCACTTCCGAACCGGGTGAGCGCTGTCTTCCTCTACGATGTCAAGGCGCGCAGGAGCTATCAGGTGACGGACCGCTGGTACGATGCCTCTTCCCCAATGTTCTCGGAAGACGGCAAATATCTCTTCTTCTCGTCCGCGCGGGACTTCAGGGCCCAATACTCAAGCGTGGAATGGAACGCCGGATACGGAGTCTACGACTATGTGTTCATCCTGCCTCTTGCAGCAGGAACCCCTAATCCGCTGACACTCACATCGGACGAAGCGGCGGCGGAGCAGCCGGAGGCCACACCGGCCAAGGCTTCTCCGGCCAAGAGCGCGAAGAAAGGCAAGTCCGGTAAGACCGAGGCCGTAGCGGCCCTCAAGGTGGACATCGAGGGCATAGGCCAGCGCATAACCGCCCTGCCTCTGCCGGCGGGCCGCTACCGCCTCTTCCTGTGCAAGGACGACAAGCTCTACTATAGCGCCTCGGGCGGACGCGGACTCAAGACGCTGGACCTCAAGACGCTCAAGACCTCTGATGGCCCGTCTGAAATGCCGCTGGTCATCACTCCTGACACCAAGAAGGCTCTTGTGCGCGACGGTAAAGACTTCAAGGTCGTCTCCTTCGGCAGTCCGGCCGGCAAGGCCGCTGCGGTGCCGATTGACGAGATTGACATGATGATAGACCACAAGGCCGAATGGAAGCAGATCTTCGACGAGAGCTGGCGCATCACCCGCGACAACTTCTATGTCGAGAACATGCACGGGGCTGACTGGGACCGCGTCCATGAGAAGTATGGCCAGCTGCTCCCTTATGTCAACCACCGCGACGACCTCACATACCTCATCGGCGAGATGCTCGGCGAACTCAATGTGGGCCACGCCTACATCACATCGGGCGAGAGTCCTGAAATCCCGCGCATCAAGACGGGACTCCTCGGAGCCCAGTACTCAAGAGACGCCGGTACCGGGGCCTTCCGCATGGAGAAAATTTTCCGCGGCGCAGACTGGGACTCATCCCTCATCTGCCCGCTGCGCGCCCCTGGAGTCAATGCCAAAGCAGGTGAGTATATCGTTGAAATTGACGGCATCCCGGCATCGGAACTCACTGACGTCGGGCAGGCCCTCGTCGGCAAGGTAGGCGTCACCGTGGAGGTCAAGATTGCATCTTCAGCCTCCGGCGCGGACGCGCGCACCGTCTACCTCAAGCCTGTCGGCGACGAGTCCAAGCTGGCATACTACGAATGGGTGCAGAACAACATCGAGAAGGTTGACCGCCTCTCCGGCGGGACAATCGGATACATCCACATCCCGGACATGAGCGTGGCCGGACTCGACATGTTCACCAAGCTCTTCTACACCCAGCTCGACAAGAAGGCTCTCATCATCGATGACCGCATGAACGGCGGCGGCAACGTCTCCCCTATGATTCTCGAGAGGCTGCAGCGCGAAGTCTACAGGATAAGCATGTACCGCAACGGCAGCAATCTCCCTGTGCCTAACGAGGCCTTCTACGGGCCTAAGGTCTGCCTCATAGACAAGTACTCATCTTCCGACGGAGACCTCTTCCCTTATGGTTTCCGCAAACTCGGGCTCGGCAAGCTCATCGGTATGCGCTCATGGGGAGGCATCGTGGGCATCTCCGGCTCCAGGAAATTCGTGGACGGGCAGGACATGCGTACGCCGTTCTTCACCTCATACTCGACTGACGGGGAATGGATTATCGAAGGCCACGGGGTCGATCCGGACATAGAGGTGGACATCAATCCGTTTGAGGACTACCTCGGCAATGACGCACAGCTCGAGAAGGCAGTGGAGGTGCTCAAGGAAGAACTCAAGAACTATAAGAGCCTGCCACCTACCCCGGCGGCTCCTGTCAAGAACTGATAATTAATCAATACCACAAATGAAGACAAAAGCAGTACGACTTTACGGAAAAGACGATCTGAGGCTCGAAGAATTCGAGCTGCCGCAGATCAAAGAAGATGAAATCCTGGCCAAGGTGGTCAGCGACAGCATCTGTATGTCATCATATAAGGCTGCGCATCAGGGCCCTGAGCACAAGAGGGTCCCGGACGATGTGGCTGTGAACCCCACAATCATCGGCCACGAGTTCGCCGGAGAGATCGTGGAGGTCGGCAAGAAGTGGCAGTCCGAGTTCAAGGCGGGCGACAAGTTCTCCATCCAGCCGGCCCTCACCTATGAGGGCGGTCCTGTGGGAGTGCTCTCAGCTCCGGGCTACTCATATAAGTACATCGGCGGAGACGCCACTTATGTGGTGATTCCTGCAGAAGTGATGGAGCAAGGCTGCCTGCTGCCTTACAAGGGCGAAGGCTTCTACCCGGCATCACTCAGCGAGCCTCTCTCCTGCGTGATCGGCGCGATGCACGCCTGCTATCACACCACCCCTGGTTCTTATGTCCACTCGATGGAGATAAAGGACGGAGGCAAGATGGCTCTCCTCGCCGGCGTCGGACCTATGGGTCTCGCCTGCATCAACTATGTGCTGCACCGCGAGGACAGGCATCCTGCGCTCTTCGTCGTCACAGACATCGACCAGGCCAGGCTTGACCGCGCCGCCACCCTCTACACCAAGGAGTTCGCCGCTTCAAGGGGAATCGATCTCCGCTATGTGAACACCGGCGCAGTCGCAGACCCTGTGGCGGCGCTCCGGGAAATCACCGGCGGGGACGGATACGATGAGGTTGTAGTAATGGCCCCTGTGGCCGCCGTAGTGGAGCAGGCCGACGCCATCCTCGGCTTCGACGGCTGCCTCAACTTCTTCTCCGGCCCAGGCAGGGCAGACTTCAAGGCCCCGTTCAACTTCTACAATGTCCACTACGCCTCAACCCATGTGGTAGGCACCAGCGGCGGCAACACCGATGACATGAAGGAAGCCCTCCATCTGATGGGGAAGGGCATGGATCCCGCCGGCCTCGTCACCCACATCGGCGGACTCAACGCCGTGATAGACACGACCCTCAACCTGCCATCTGTACCTGGCGGCAAGAAACTCATCTACACCCATATAGAGATGCCTCTGGTGGCCATAGCGGACTTCGGCAAGAAGGGCGAGACCAACCCGGTCTACGCTGAGCTCGACAAGATCTGCAAGGCACACAACGGTCTCTGGAGCGTTGAGGCGGAGAACTATCTCCTCTCCCATGCGGAGAATCTCGACTAAGGAGTCGAGAAGATAAACTGCCGCAAAACGGTTCGGGGAGCATAGGTTTTGCCGAAGGCACAGTGCAGGCGGTTCGGTTCGAGAAAGGCCTGGTTTGCCGAACAGTTTTAGAAGTTGTTTTGGATTTATTTGTCATAAATTTTATGAAGATTTTTCTGTCAGAGTTTTTTCTGGATTTTGAGAAAGATAGTAGAACTATCTGACCGAAAAAGCCAGGAAAAAATATGGCGAAAAAGCAAGTAAAAGAATTTTCAACATAAATCAAAACAACTTCTTAAGGGCGCCTCGGAAGCGGGCGGCCTCCTGCTCAACACAAGAGCATCGCAGGAGGGTGCCGCAGAGGGCCATGCCGGGCATGTGGGCGGCCCAGATAGCAGCAGAAACGCCGGAACAGGCTCACACTTGGAAGCGATAGGTGCCGCTGGAGGCCTTGCCGGGCAGGTTGGCGGTTCAGGTGGCAGCGGAAACACCAGAATAGGCTCACACATGGAAGCGATAGGTGCCGCAGATGGCAAGACGGTACACGCGCGGAGGTTTCCGTCGGCCTCGGTCATGACGGGAGGCCAGGCAGGACTCTCAAAGCAGGATGCGCGTGATCGACCCGCACTGCCAGACCCCGTCGGTCATGTCGCCCACGGCCAGAACGCCGTCTGGAAGGGGTGCCCTTGACCGAGGCTGGCGGAATTCTCGGTGACCGCGGAGGAACGGCGACAGACACATGGCGACTGAAGCATCAGGAGTTTCCTGATGTGACTGCCCCGATATATGAAGGGCCTCACCGGAAAAAGGTGAGGCCCTTTGGTTGCTGAATATGTCGCGCGGGGACTAAGTAACCGTTAAAAAATAAGTTGCATCACCTTAGGCAATCTTTTTGGTCAATATTCCTTTTTTCATCAGTCATGTGCCACCGGCACACTCCTTCTTCAAAAAGAAATCTATCCTCAAAAATCTTTGCCAAATCTGCGGCAACTTATTTTTTGCCGATTACTAATCATGATTTAACCATGGCTACAAAAATATAAAAATACCCCCCCCCGATGATATGGCCAGAAGAACATTTTTTGCTCTTTTAGCCATATTTTCATGGTTTTTTGCAGATTTTTCGGGGTTGCGGAGGTTTTTTCGGTAGGTTATGACGGTTTTTGGAGTCGCGGATGGTCTTTCGGGGCGACGGGGGTTTTCTTCGGTGGTCGCGGAGATTTTTTCGGAGTGGCGGCGAGGGTCGCGCGGGTTCGGGGAAGGGTTTAGCGATAAGGCACAGCGGAGATGTCCTGCTGGGCGGCGCATCGGGAGCGGGCAGCCTCCTGCTCAACACAAAAGCATCGCAGGA
>ERZ1026860.626-NODE-626-length-21690-cov-14.033649_pt1 | contig 21690 bp, 16 predicted proteins | sample MGYA00380160_ERZ1026860 | MGnify/ENA primary metagenome ERZ1026860 (study PRJEB33269, sample SAMEA4719796) | human gut metagenome | biome: human-associated habitat; feature: organic feature; material: feces | place: Cameroon | collected 2013-10 ... | reverse complement strand
AACAACATCGTGCAGAAGGAACGTTTCCGCTACTTCATCAAAGTGCCGGAGCTTGCCGCCTTCTATAACGAGATTACCGACTACCGCACGGCGGAGGACGTGGGCGTGGACCGCCCGCATAAGAACGAGATACTGCACCACATACCGCCCACGCCGGAGCAGGAGGACTTCATCCAGAAGCTGATGCAGTTCGCCAAGACAGGTGATGCCACGCTGCTCGGCAGACCGCCCCTGTCAGAAACGGAGGAGAAGGCGAAGATGCTTATCGCCACCGACTACGCGCGGAAGATGGCTCTGGATATGCGCATGATTGACCCGAACTACGAAGACCACCCCGACAACAAGGCTTCCCACTGTGCCAAGACGATTGCGGAGTATTACCACAGATACGACGCGCAGAAAGGCACGCAGTTCGTATTCTCGGATCTGGGGACGTATCAGCCGGGCGACGGATGGAACGTGTACAGCGAAATAAAGCGGAAGCTGACGGAGGACTACGGCATTCCCGCAAGCGAGGTGCGCTTCATTCAGGAGTGCAAGACCGACAAGGCACGCAAGGCGGTGATAGATGCCATGAACGCCGGAACGGTGCGCGTACTGTTCGGCTCCACGAGTATGCTCGGAACGGGCGTGAACGCGCAGAAAAGGTGCGTGGCAATCCATCACCTCGATACGCCGTGGCGACCGTCCGACCTGCAACAGCGTGACGGACGCGGAGTCAGGGCGGGCAATGAGATTGCCAAACACTTTGCCGGGAACAACGTGGATGTCATCATCTATGCCGTGGAGAAGTCGCTGGACAGCTACAAGTTCAACCTGCTGCACTGCAAGCAGACGTTCATCTCGCAGCTCAAGAGCGGGGCGTTGGGAGCGCGTACCATCGACGAGGGGGCTATGGACGAGAAGTCGGGCATGAATTTCTCGGAGTACATGGCGTTGCTCTCCGGCAACACCGACCTGCTTGACAAGGCGAAGTTGGAGAAGAAGATAGCCTCGCTCGAAGGGGAACGCAAGTCGTTCAACAAGGGCAAGCGTGATTCGGAGTTCAAGTTGGAGTCCAAGACAGGGGAACTGCGCAACAACACGGCGGTCATCGAAGCCATGACGGAGGACTGGAACCGCTTTCTTTCTGTTGTCAGCACCGACAAGGAGGGCAACCGCCTGAATGCGGTCAAGGTGGACGGCGTGTCGTCTTCGGATGAGAAAGTCCTCGGAAAGCGTTTGCAGGAGATAGCCAAGAACGCCACGACGGGCGGATTGTACAAGCCCGTTGGCGAACTTTACGGCTTCCCGATAAAGGTGGTCAGCGAGAGGATGCTCAAGGAGGGGCTGGAGTTCACCGACAACCGCTTCGTGGTGGAGGGGAACTACAAGTACACATACAACAACGGGCATCTGGCGATGGCTGACCCGGTGGCCGCCGCACGCAATTTCCTGAACGCATTGGAGAGGATTCCGTCCATCATCGACCAGTACAGGGCGAAGAACGAGGTGCTGGAAAAGGAGGTTCCGCAGTTGCAGGAGATAGCGGGCAAGGTGTGGAAGAAGGAAGACGAACTGAAACAGTTGAAGTCCGAACTTGCCGCACTCGACCGCAAGATACAGCTGGAGCTTGCGCCGCCTACGCTCGAAGTCACCGAAAAAGAGAATGACGGGCAGGAAGTCAAGCCGGATGTGGAAAGTGTACGGAACGTGCCGTCACAACACACCGAAGAAGCTCCGCAGATTCGCAGCCCGGCGAATGACCGAAGCCCGTCAGGAAATTTCATCGCCGACCATATCATCATCGGGCGACCGGGAATCAGCTTCCGTGACGAAAACAAGCCGAAAGGAATGAAAATATAAAATTCCCGTACAACTCACTACCCTTGTCACAATCATATATGGCAAGGGTAGTTGCCTATAAAATAATATTCTAATACCTTGTCGTATGAACTATTTTATTACTTCGTTACAAGTTTCTTTTTATATTCTGTCGGGGAATATCCGGTCTGATGCTTGTAGAATTTCGTGAGCGATGCCTGATCCGGAAAGTTGAAATGTTCCGATATTTGCAACATGGATTCGTCCGTCGTTTCAAGACGCCTGGTTATCTCTCCCGTGAGAGCGAAACAGATCCATTCGTAGGCGGTCTTGTCGGAATTAAGCCTTGAAATGCGATTGAGGTACTGTCTCGTCACGCACAGCTCGGAAGCGTAGAAACCGACGGCGTGTTCACGGACGACATGCGAGGAAAGCAGTTGCATGAAGCGTATGAAAAGCTCTTTCTTGCGCTCGGTCTGCCCTTCGGCTTTCTCCCGCTCCTCCTGGCGGATATGGACGTTGGCATTGTCCATGAAGAACATCCATAGCGAGCATCTTATCATCTCGTTGCGGAACACATGGCGTTCATCCATGCAGATGCTCTCCATGCAGTCCAACCTGTAGGAGAACAGTCTGGGCATATCCCCTTTCATAATCTCTACGGGGCTTCTGCGTATCTTCATCACATACGAAACGGGGAATGGCGGATTGTATCTCAACAGTTCCCTTGCGTATGAATCGCTCAATGCAATCAAATAGGCCTTGATATTTCCCGAGACGGAAAGCAGCTCAAAAGACGGCTGTTCCAAGAAAGTGGCGAAAGAATTTTTCGCAAGTATATATTGTTTGTCTCCTGAACGGACTGACATTTCCCCCTCGAATACGATTGCATGTACAATAATGTTAGAATCTCCATCATCCAACAAGAAAGATTCCCTGTTCCCATCATATGATATTTTCCAAAATAGAAACCCGTTTTCCGCTACATAGCAGTTCTTACGGTTCCGTATAAATTCATTAAATTCCATAGGCTTTTTCCGATTTGGGTACAAAGGTAATGAATTCTTATCAAAATCAATACTAATATATAAGCATTTATCATTTCCATATGATATAATTGTTTCCAAATATCTAAATACTATTTACAGATGGGAAAATTCAAGAACATATTATCATGTTTGTTTCCAAATTCGCAAAATTAGGCTCATATAGTGCAAGGGGTTTTCTTTAATTCACTCCTAATTTCGCAGCGAAATAAAAAAATCATTTCTTAAAAATAACAGTTATGAAGAGTAGAAATCAAATGAACAGCTTGATGCTGTCAGGACTGCTTGCATTGAGTCTGGCATCCTGCAAGCAACAGACCGCCGCACCGACATCCGGCGACTACAAGACATTGACCGTGACCACCACCGACCGGACAACCCATTCCTCCTATTCCGCCTCCATACAGGGCAAGCAGGATGTGGACATCTATCCGCAGGTCTCCGGCTTGATAACAAAGGTGTGCATCACAGAGGGGGCTGCCGTGAAGAAGGGGCAGACGTTGTTCGTCATAGACCAAGTACCTTACAGAGCGGCATTGGAAACGGCACTTGCCAACGTGGAAAGTGCCGAGGCGAGTGTCGCCACGGCACAAATGACCGCCGACAGTAAGGCGGAACTGTACAAAGACGGTATTATTTCCGACTTTGACCTCACGTCCGCCCGCAATGCCCTGCGGCAGCAGAAAGCGGCACTGGCACAGGCTCGCGCCGAACTGACCAATGCCCGCAACAACTTGTCATACACGGAGGTGAAAAGCCCGGTGGACGGCACAGCCGGCATGATACCCTACCGCATCGGCGCATTGGTGGGACCATCGATAACCACGCCGCTCGTTACCGTGTCGGACAATAACGAGATGTATGCCTACTTTTCCATGACGGAGAAGCAGATGCTCTATCTCACGCAGCAGAACGGTTCTACCGACAATGCCATGAAAGCCATGACCGGACTCGGACTCGTGCTGAATGACGGTTCGACCTATACGGAGAAAGGAAACGTGGATGCCATCAGCGGCATTATCGACCCAAAGACCGGGGCGGTATCCATCCGTGCCGTGTTTCCGAATCCCAACCATGTATTGCGCAGTGGAGGAGCCGCAAACGTGCTTATGCCTTACGTAAAGAAAGATTGTATCGTCATTCCGCAGGAAGCCACGTTCGAGCTTCAGGACAAGATATTCGTCTATAAGATTGTGGACGGCAAGACGAAATCCGCATCCATCACCGTGTTTCCTATCAGCGACGGCAAGGAGTACATTGTGGAATCCGGTCTTAAAACAGGCGACATTATCATAGCCGAAGGCGCAGGATTGTTGCGTGACGGCATAGAAGTAAACGTAAAGTAAGGGAGGGTACGATATGAAAATAAAAATGTTCATTGACCGCCCCATTCTTGCGGCATGTATTTCTGCCGTTATCCTGATGCTCGGCATCATCGGGCTTGCCAACCTTCCTATGGAGCAATACCCCGACATCGCGCCACCTACGATACAAGTGTCTGCAACCTATACCGGAGCCAGTGCGGAGACGGTGCAGAAATCGGTCATAGTGCCGTTGGAGGAAAGCATCAATGGCGTGGAAAACATGACCTACATGACTTCCTCGGCTACCAATACGGGCAATGCTACAATCATGGTGTATTTCAAACAAGGCACCGACCCGGACATGGCGGCGGTGAACGTGCAGAACCGCGTGAACGAAGCACAGGGTACACTTCCCTCGGAGGTGACGAAAATAGGCGTGACGGCGGAGAAACGGCAGAACAGCCAGTTGAAACTGATGTCGCTCTACAGCAAGGACGATACCTACGACGAGACTTTTCTCGCCAATTATTTGAAGATAAACGTTGTGCCGCGCATACAGCGCATCACCGGCGTGGGCGAGGTGATGGTGATGGGCAACGACTACGCCATGCGTATATGGCTGAAACCGGATGTGATGGCACAATACGGTCTGGTGCCGGCAGATATAGTGAGCGTGCTCGGCGAACAAAACATCGAGGCATCTACGGGGACGCTCGGTGAGGATTCGGAAAACATTTTCCAATATACATTAAAATACAGGGGACGTTATGAAACGAGTGACGAGTACGGCGAGTTGGTAGTACGCACCACGGAAAACGGCAATGTACTCCGTCTGAAAGACGTGGCGGACATAGAACTCGGCACATCATCCTACAACTTCACCGGCGGCGTGTCGGGACATCCCGGAGCCACGTTCATGGTGACGCAGACGGCAGGCTCGAACGCCAACGAGATTATCGAGGCGATAGACGAGATGGCAGAGGAGATACGCACAGAACTGCCCGAAGGCTTGGTATTGGAGGACATGATGAGCGTGAAGGACTTTCTCGACGTGTCCATCGACAGCGTTATCCAGACGCTGCTTGAAGCCATCCTTTTGGTCATTATCGTAGTGTACGTGTTCCTGCAAAGCGTGCGCTCAACCTTTATACCATTGGCAGGCATCATCGTGTCATTGGTCGGTACGTTCGCATTCCTTTATGTGGCAGGCTTTTCCATCAACCTGCTGACGCTGTTCGCGTTGGTGCTTGTCATCGGAACTGTTGTGGACGACTCCATCGTGGTGGTGGAAGCTGTGCAGGCGAAGTTCGATGAGGGTTACAAATCTCCCTATAAGGCTACAGTGGATGCGATGGGAGGCATCACGTCAGCCATCATCACCACGACCTTGGTGTTCATGGCGGTGTTCATTCCCGTGAGCTTCATGGGCGGAACAACCGGCACGTTTTATACGCAGTTCGGTCTGACGATGGCAGTTGCCGTAGGCATTTCGGCATTGAACGCCCTGACACTTAGTCCGGCACTCTGTGCCCTGATTATGACTCCGCACATAAATGCGGAAGACGGCAGGAAACTTTCGTTCTCGTCACGCTTCCACATAGCCTTCGACGCAGCGTTCAACCGTATGCTCACGAAGTACAAGACTGCCGTGAAATTCTTTTTCCGCCGTAAGTGGGTGGTGGGCGTGGCACTTGTCGCCGCCTCCGTGCTGCTTGTCGTGTTGATGAAGACCACCAAGACGGGACTTATCCCCGACGAGGACACCGGCACCGTGTTCGTCTCCGTGACCGCCGCCCCGGGCAGCACGCTCAACGAGACGAAGCAGATTATGGCGCAGGTGGAGAAGCGGCTGAACGAGATTCCACAAATCGACCTCTTCTCGACCGTCTGCGGCTACAATCTCATGGGCGGCGGACAGAGCAGTACCGCCGGTACGTTCATCATCCGCCTGAAACACTGGGATGAGCGCAAGGGCAAGGAGAACGGCAAGGATGCCGTCATACAGCAGATATTCGCACGCACCGCCGACATCAAGAACGCGCAAGTGTTCGCCTTCGCACCGCCTATGATTATGGGCTACGGTACGAGCAACGGGCTGGAAATCTATGTGCAAGACCGTAAGGGAGGCGACATCGAAACGCTTTTCTCGCACACACAGAAGTTCGTGGCGGCACTGAACGAACGTCCGGAGATACAGAGTGCCCTGACTACTTTCGATACCCGCTTCCCGCAATATCTTGTGGAAGTGGATGCCGCACAGTGCAAGCGTGCCGGAGTGTCGCCCTCGGACGTGTTGGACGTGCTTTCCTGCTACATCGGCGGAAACTACGCATCGAACATCAACCGCTTCTCGAAGATATACCGCGTGATGATACAGGCGCGTGCCGACTACCGCTTGGACAAGGAATCGCTGAACAACATGTTCGTGCGCACCTCCGGCGGCGATATGGCTCCCGTGTGGCAGTTCGTCACGCTCACCAAGACCTACGGCCCTGAGATATTGAGCCGCTTCAACCTATTCAGCACCATATCCGTGAACGCTTCGACCAATGCCGGTTACAGTTCCGGTGATGCCATCAAGGCGGTGGAAGAGGTTGCAAGACAGACGCTCCCCTCGGGCTATGGCTATGAGTTCGGCGGCATCACGCGCGAGGAATCCTCGTCGGGCACATCCATCGTGGTCATCTTCGCCATCTGTATCATCTTCGTCTATATAATTCTCTGCGCTTTGTACGAGAGCTTGTTCGTGCCGCTGGCGGTGATGCTTTCCATTCCGTTCGGACTGTTGGGAAGTTTCCTGTTCGCCCAGATGTTCGGCGTGGAAAATAATGTGTACATGCAGACGGGGCTTATCATGCTCATCGGGCTGCTTGCCAAGACCGCCATCCTGCTTACGGAGTACGCATCCGAACGCCGTCGGCAAGGCATGACCATAGCGCAGGCGGCACTCTCGGCAGCCGGCGCACGCCTTCGTCCCATCCTTATGACAGCCCTGACAATGATTATCGGTCTGCTGCCCCTTGTGGTAGCCACCGGAGCCGGAGCAAACGGTGAGATATCGCTTGGCGTAGGAACAGTGGGCGGTATGCTCGTGGGCACTATAGCCTTGCTCTTCGTTGTGCCGGTGCTGTTCATAGTCTTCCAAAGCATAGAGGAAAAAGTGATGCCGAAACGGCAGAGAGAATAAAAGCCTGTTTTTACCTTGGTTTTGCCGAAGTGCCACTTCGGTGATGTCAAAGTCTGACATTGACAAAACGGAGGTATAACGAAAGAAAAACGAGAGCATAACTAACGAATGAAAAATATAATGAATACGATAATGAGAAACAAGCATACATTCGGGCGTTGCTGTGTCATCGCCCTTGTCCTACCGCTGCTGGGCGGTTGCGGCATCTACACCAACTATCAGCGTCCCGACAACCTGCCCGTGGACAGCCTTTACAGAGACATCACGGTCACGGAACGTGACACTTCGTCTATCGCTGACTTGTCATGGCGGGAACTTTTCACCGACCCCAGCCTTGTGCGGTGGATAGAAACAGGATTGGAGCGGAACACCGATTTGCAGACGGCACGCCTGCGTACAGAAGAGGCTCGTGCCACGCTTACAGCCTCCAAGCTCGCCTTTCTACCTTCCGCTACGCTCACGCCACAAGGCTCTTTGAGCAGTTATGACGGGGCAAAGACTACGAAAACCTACTCTCTCGGCGCATCGGCAGAATGGGAAATAGACGCTTTCGGCAGTCTGCGCAACGCCAAGAAAGGCAGCAGGGCTGCGTATGAAGCGAGCCGGGCATACGAACAGGCGGTACAGACACAGCTCGTGGCGACCATTGCCGACACTTATTATTCCTTGGTGGCAATGGACAAGAAACTTGCCATAACACGTGAAACCGTGGAGAAGTGGCGTGAGAATGTCCGCGTAATGCAGGCGTTGAAACGTGCCGGGGAGCAGACCGAAGCTGCCGTGGCACAGTCGCAGGCAAGCCTTTTGGAAGCGGAGTCGTCCGTACTTGCCTTGGAGAAGCAGATACATGAACTGGAAAATTCTTTTTCCACCCTGCTCGGTATGGTGCCGCAGGACATCGAACGCAGCGATTTGTTCGACCTCGATTTTCCGGCAGAACTGTCCGCAGGTGTTCCTGCGGAGCTGCTAAACCGTCGTCCGGACGTGCGGCAGGCGGAATGGCAGCTTGCCGAGGCATTTTACGCCACCAACAAGGCACGTTCGGCATTCTATCCCCGGATAACCTTGAACGGTTCGGCTGGCTGGACTAATAACGGGGGAGCCGGTATCACCAATCCCGGCAAGTGGCTGCTCGACGCCGTCGGGTCACTGACACAGCCCTTGTTCAACAAGGGTCAGAACGTTGCCAACCTGAAGATAGCCAAGGCGCAGCAGGAAGAGGCGGTGCTTGCCTTCAGCCAAAAACTGCTCGATGCAGGGGCAGAGGTGAACAACGCACTCACGCAGTGGCAGACCGCACGGAAGACTATGGAACTCGACCATCGGCGCACGGAATCATTGGAATCTGCGGTGCGCAGCACACAAAAACTGATGCTGCATGGCACAACGAACTATCTCGAAGTGCTCACCGCCCAACAGACACTCCTTGCCGCACAACTGACGGAAGTGACGGACAAGTACGATGAGATACAAGGGGTTATCAACCTTTACCACGCCCTCGGTGGCGGTGCGGAATAAACAAGTTACGGCTTCCATGCGGCAAACGGTATGACAATATTTTTACTGTTTACTCTTCATACTTGATGCCGTGCAACCGCAGGAAGCCGTATTTCAATCTATAATGTTTCATCTGTAAAGATTCAAGACGTATGAATGATTTGTTAAAGAACAAAGCAAATTTTGTCTGCACGGTCTTGTTGGCTGTTGCGGCAACATCTGTCATGTCATCCTGCAATGATGACGATGACAAGGTTTATGTGTATCGTCCGGCAAATTATATCAGCATGGGCGTGGTGAATGAAGAAGGAAGAATCGAAACGGATAAAGGCAATGTCCTGATACCCGATGAAAGTTCCGTCACACGTGAACTTATTGAAGGGGAAAGGGTGTTCCTGAACTGTCACATTCTGAAAGAAGAGGGTGAGAAGATGTACAAGGTACGGATTAATGACTATTACCAACTGTTGACAAAAAACTTTATCCGCTCATCTGATAGCGAAGAAAGCGAATTGGGCGATGCTCCTATCCATATAGAAAAGGGTTGGTTTGGAGGAGGCTATCTTAACATGCTTCTTGCACTGAAGCACAATGCCTCTTCAGGCATCAGCCATTCTGTCAATTTGGTGTATGATGAAATAACAAGCACAGCTGATACCGTCCGTTTTGTCCTGCGGCATCATCCGAATGGAGATACGGAACATACCGTCACCGGACGGGCATATGCCTCATTCAATATGAAAGACCTTTCTTTAGAAGACAACTCCAAAGTATATGTCAGTGTAAAATGGCGGTGGTATAATCCCCACGGTGTCATTGTCGAACATGAGGATGGCGGTTATTACACCATTTCAGAAAAACAAAATGAAGATGACGAGGAAAGTATGAGAGATGAAAATGTAAACATACAATAAAAAAGCGAATATGAGAAATGTATTTATCCTGCTGGCATTGTTGCTGATATCCGCAACAGCCGGCGCACAGACAGAAAGAAGAATATATACCAGTAGCGAACTCAAATCCATGCAGACCCATTCTGAGAAAAGTGAATTGACAAAAGAGCAGAAAAAACAGATAGAGGCGATACAGGATTCCATTCATTATGCACAAGCCATACAGTCTTTGGAAACATTGGAGTTTGTTATGGAAGCCGATCAGCTTGTGTTCAAACGGGGGCATACCGCATTTGTCACTTCCAATACCAATTTCATTGCCTTGTCCGATGACAAGGCGGTAGTACAGATAGCTCCATTCCACGGCGGCGGACCAAACGGCATAGGGGGTATCACGTTGGAGGGCAAAGCCTCCAACATCCGCATCAAAACAGACAAGAAGGGGAACACCTGTTTCTCAATGAATGTCATGGGAACTGGATTGTCGGCAACCATTGATATACAACTATACAAAGGCAGCAACAAGGCATCCGTCACCGTAAATCCAAATTTTCATTCCAACAGGGTTACACTCAACGGTGTCCTGCTTCCTACCGAATATTCCGGCGTTTATAAAGGGCGTGCTTTTTGATTCAGACAATAAAATAACAACTAACATTATAAAAAAACGAAAATGATTGAAACTAAAGTATCCAAAGGCATTATCAGTACCTATTTCGAAAAGATGAAAAATAATCTTGAATTGGACGTTGCTATCGTTGGTGGTGGACCGTCGGGTATCGTGGCAGCCTACTACTTGGCTAAAAGCGGGTGGAAAGTGGCATTATTCGACCGTAAATTGTCGCCGGGTGGTGGCATGTGGGGTGGTGCAATGATGTTCAACCAACTTGTCATACAAGAGGATGCTATGCCGATAGTGAAAGACTTACACATCAACTTCCAACCATTGGAAGAAGGGCTTTATACAATGGATTCGGTGGAAAGTACTTCTTCTCTTTTATACCATGCCGTACATGCCGGAGCAACTATTTTTAACTGCTATTCTGTTGAGGACGTGATTTTCAAGGACAATGCAGTGAACGGAGTGGTGGTAAATTGGACACCTGTACTCCGCGAAGGATTGCATGTCGATCCGTTGAATATCTATGCCAGATTCATCATTGATGGTACTGGACATGACAGCGAGATCTGCCGTGTCGTGGCTCGTAAAAATGGGATTAGGCTTGACACTTCTACAGGAAGCGTTGTCGGAGAACGTTCGTTGGACGTGCTGGAAGGAGAACGCCTTGTGGTTGAGGGAACCAAGGAAATCTACCCCGGTCTATACGTCTGTGGAATGGCTTCATCGGCTGTATCCGGCACTCCCCGTATGGGACCCATATTCGGAGGCATGTTGATGTCGGGTAAGAAAGTTGCAAGTTTAATTATGGAAAGATTGCAATCGAGATGATACCAAACGAAGATACTATCAAGCGTTACAGTGATAAAGTATATCGTGTGCTGCCGGACTTGTCCTGCGGCACATTTGAAGAAATACAGTTGCTCTGCCAAATGGGAAACACAGAACTGTGCTTTGCTTTGATATATCTATTACGTGAGAATAAAATTGAACAGGAGTACGCCAACGGCCAAGTGCGCTATAAAATGAAAAGTCGTTCAGACATGGTGTGATTATATGACTTAAACAGATGTTTCGTACAAAAATTATCTTAGGATATGTACTGATAACCTTATTAGTAGGGAGTATCGTGTGTATTTGGATAGGAGAATGGCATGAGCTTGAAGTGCTGGAAACAGAAAACCGTCAGCTGAACATTTTCCGCCAAGAGGTGCATTATGCTTATGCACAAAGCTTAGAGCTTTCACTTATGGGTGAAACTGTACTTGAATGGGAGGATGAAGAGGTACAAGCATATCATCGAAAACGTTTGGAGGTGGACAGCATGATGTGCCGGTTTAATGATATCTATCCTGCGGAACGTATCGACAGCGTGCGGCGGCTGTTGGAAGACAAGGAGAACCAGCTGCGCGGCATCATGCGCGTGCTTGACGAGCAGGAGGCCATCAATGATCGGATAGCCGAGCGTGTGCCCGTCATCGCATGGAAAAGTACGCAGGAAGAGCCGAAGAAAGCGAAACGCAAAGGATTGTTCGGCATATTCGGCAAGAAGGAAAAGCCGGAACCAACCACTACCACGACCATGCTCTATACGCTGAACCGTGACGTGATAGCACGGCAAAAAGCGCAGAGCCGCCGGTTGTCCGAACACGCCGACAGCCTCGCAGCACGGAACACCGAACTGAATCGCCAGTTGCAAACGCTTATCCGGCAAATGGACGAGAAAGTGCAAGCAGATTTACAGAAACGGGAAGCGGAAATAGCCGCCATGCGTGAACGGTCATTCCTGCAAATCGGAGGACTGACGGGATTCATTCTTCTTCTGCTGGTAATATCCTACATCATCATTCACAGATACGCCAAGCGGATAAACCGTTACAGAAAAGAAATGAGTGATTTGATAGCCCGACTTAGCAAATCCAACCGGAAGAACGAGGAATTGATAACCTCCCGCAAGAAGGCAATGCACACCATCACCCATGAGCTGCGCACGCCGCTGACCGCCATACACGGCTACGCGGAACTGATACAAGGCAGCGGTACGGTGGAAACCCAACGCCATGCAGAAAGCATCCTGCAAGCCTCCAAGCGGATGATTGCCATGCTTAACTCGCTGCTCGACTTCTTCCGTCTGGACAGCGGGAAAGAGAATCCGGACTGTAAACTCTTCCGCCTGCAAAGCGTGGCGGATACGTTGGATGCGGAGTTCCGGCCTATGGCGGAAAACAAGGATTTGAAACTTACAGTTGAGAACAGTGCCGACGTTATCCTCATGGGTGACAGGGAGCGCATCATACAGATTGGCGACAACCTCCTGTCGAACGCCATCAAGTACACTCAAGCCGGAAGCGTGTCATTGAAAACAGATTATGGCAACGGCACACTTTCAATCACCGTGGAGGACACGGGCAGCGGCATGAGCGAGGAGGAACAGCAACGTGTGTTTAGCGCGTTTGAACGGCTTTCCAACGCTGCCACGCAGGACGGCTTCGGACTTGGGCTGTCGATTGTGAAGCATGTCGTGGATATGCTGGACGGTACAATACGGCTGGAGAGCGAAAAAGGCAGGGGAAGCCGCTTCACGGTGGAGATACCCATACAAACCTCCGATGCCGTGGACGAGGAAGGGGGCAGCGAAGCAAGAACGCCCGATGCGGAGAAATCCTATTCCGTCCTTGTCTTGGACGACAACGACATCGTGCGCTCCATGATGAAAGATATGTATGTGGGCGTAGGCGTACACTGCGACACGTCCGGCAGCATCGGCGATGTGATGGAGGCCATACGCTCACGCCACTATGACCTGCTCATCACCGACATGAAGATGCCGGAGATAAACGGCTACGAGGTGTTGGAACTGCTGCGCTCGTCGGATGTAGGCAACTCGAAAGAGATACCCGTGATTGTGGCCACCGCTTCGGGAAGTTGTACCGAAGAGGAATTGTTGGCACACGGCTTCACCGCCTGCCTGTTCAAGCCGTTCGACATAACCGAACTGCTGGAGGTCTCGGAGAAATATGCCATACGGGACAATGGAGCGGACTACCGGCCCGACTTTACTTCACTGCTCGCCTACGGTGACAAGGCGGCGATGCTGGAACGTCTGATAACCGAAACGGAAAAAGACATGCAAGCCATGAGGGAAGCCGTTGAACGGCTTGACCGCAAGGTGTTGGACGGACAGGTACACCGCCTGCGCAGCTCGTGGGCGGTAATCCGTGCGGACAAGCCACTATGGGAACTATACAACGTATTGCACGGTGAGAGGGAATGCACAATGGAAGAACTGAGGTATGCCGTGGACGGGGTATTACGCATGGGAACATTGATCATAGAACTTGCGAAAGAGGAAGAAAGGAGGCTGGCCGATGAAAGTGCATGTGATTGAGGACAACCCCGTCTATAACGATTATGTCTGCAACCTGCTCAAAAAGGGCGGTTTCGACACCGTGCAGGCTTACCGCATTTCAACCGCCCAAAAACTGTTGGAAAAAGCGGAAGAGGAGGACATCGTGCTTGCCGACCTGCGTCTGCCCGACGGCGAGAGTATCGACCTGTTGCGTTGGATGCGCAAAGGAGGAAAGATGCAGACGTTTATCGTCATGACTGACTACGCCGAAGTGCATACAGCGGTGGAGAGCATGAAACTCGGTTCTTCCGACTATATACCCAAACGGTTGATAGAGGACAAGCTCGTACCTCTCGTCCGTTCGCTGCACAAGATGCAGGGAGGGGGAAAACATACCCAAGTCCCCATCTTTACACGTCAGGGTGCGGCATATCAGGAAGTCAAGAGGCGTGTCCGCCTTGTCGCTCCCACCCGGTTGAGCGTACTGATACTGGGCGAGAACGGCACGGGGAAGGAGCATATCGCACAATACATCCACGCCCAAAGCAAAGTGGCGGACAAGCCTTTCGTCCCGGTGGACTGCGGCTCATTGTCTCCTACACTGGCCCAATCCGCCTTCTTCGGTCACAGGAAAGGAGCCTTCACGGGTGCGGACAGTGACAAGGCGGGCTATTTCGAGGAAGCCTGCGGCGGCACTCTCTTTCTTGACGAGGTGGGCAACCTCTCGTTGGAGACGCAGCAGATGCTACTCCGTGCCATACAAGAGCGGCGTTACCGCCCCGTCGGTGCAAAAGAGGACAAGACCGCCAACGTGCGGATAGTGGCGGCGACCAACGAGGACTTGCAGAAAGCCGTCAATGAAAAGCGTTTCCGTGAGGATTTGCTCTACCGCCTGAAAGAATATGTGATAACCTTACCGCCACTCCGTGATAGCCAAGAAGACATATTGCCGTTAGCGGATTTCTTCCGTGAAATGGCGAACAAGGAACTTGACCGGAGCGTCAAAGGCTTTGCCGCCTCCGCCCGTAATGCCCTGCTTGCCCATCCGTGGCCGGGCAACGTGCGTGAGTTGAAGCAAACCATTCAGACGGCGGTGCTGCAAGCCCAAAACGATACCATAACCGTGGATGATCTGGAAATCGGCAGTGAACAAACGACCTTTCCCACCGGTTTTACATTAAGGGATGATGAGGAGGACAAAGAACGCATCCTGCGTGCCTTGAAACAGGCAAAAGGGAACAAGAAGCTCGCCGCCAAGATGCTCGGCATCGGCAGATCGACGCTGTATAACAAACTGGATGAATATGGATTGAACGAAGAAAACTGACCGGATATGCCTGCAAATGAAGATAATTCGCTATCTTTGCGGCATATTTAAGAGAAAAGCAGGCGATTGGGAAACCATTCGCCGATGATATATAGACATAAGACCGCAAGGCGTTTCTAATGGAAATCTGGTAAATGGACATTAACGGGAGCGATTGCGTGATGCTTGTGCTATGCCTACGCATAGCGTGCATTCACGTACTCCCGTTAAGGCTTTACCAGAGCCTCCATTAGAAGTAGTGTGAACTGCACGCTACTTTTTTGCCTCGCCGTAAACGATAAAAAAGGAAACATTATGGGAAAAGTACAGATACTTGCCATACTTTCTATGGACGGATGCCTTTCGGAACTGAATCCTAAAAAACGGTTGTTCAGAAGTCCCGAAGACTACGGCATGGAGGAGATACGGGACAAAGCCCTTTATAAGCTGACACCCGACTATACCGTCTCGATACTGCAAGACTGGCGGGAGAAGGAGGACGACACCTGCTATCTGCTGGAAGCGGGAGCAAAGACCGTGGGATACGCCAACGGGCTGATACGGATGAACGCGGTGGACGAGATCATCATCTATATCACGCCGTCTATCATCGGAACCGGCGACCACTTTTTCAAGTCCGGCCTGTTACCGACCGGCTGGACATTGGCGGAGAACCGGAATTTCAGTGACGGTGTAATACGTCTGACCTATCAGAGAGAGAGGAAACGCCGTTGAGATACCGATGTGTCCGGAGTGTGGACACTTTTTTAATATATGCGTGTCTGAAAAATGCACAGATGTCCAGAGTCTGGACACGTTTTTCATAAGCGGCAATCCGGATTGAAAATATTTTTTCAACCTTATATGACTGTAAGCCAGCGTTATACCAAATCATGCCGGCTTTTTTCTGTCTGTTGGTGAACACTTTGCACTATCAGTATATGTGCGCACACTGGCAATCAAGTGTAAAACCCTCAAACAGGAAAAGAAAATGAACTACCTCATACTGGCGGAAACCGAGTTTTTCGCCCTGATAAACGGAGCCGGGAACGGCGACAACATTGAAGTGGCCTATAACGGCTTTGTGGAATCGGTCATATCGCTGTGCTACGATAACGGCAACCACGCAAATGCCACAATCGCATTGGCTTACGCCGAAAACGAATTACAGCACCACCATTCTCTGTACGACGATTCAAAGGACAAGAAGAATCTGTTTGTCCGCAAAGCCCTCTCCTTCATACGGAAGATGCAGAAACACACTGCCGCAAACCCCATCCAAATGCCACCACTATCCAATCCGACACAAACGACAAAAGAAATACAACCCACTCCCGCACTCCGCTGGACGGGCAACGCCATTGACCTTGTGGAGATGATATACGGCATCAGTGAGATGGGCTGCATCAACGGCGGAAAGATTACGCTGAAGGAGCTTGCCCCGGTACTTTATTCCTTTTTCGGTGTGGAGTCAAAGGACTGTTACCGCTTCTACATCGACATCAAACGGCGGAAGAACGAAAGTCGCACCTACTTTCTTGACCGTATGCAGGAGAAACTCAACGAGAAGATGCGGCGCGACGACGAACTGGAGCGCATGAGAAGATAAAACCTCCATCCGGATAATGAAAGGACGGGCAAATCATGGATAATCATGTATTTCCCTGTCTTTTCTTGCAATTTATTGACAGCCATAGAAATAATATGCCGATATTTGCAACCGGAAAAGAAATTTGATAATCAAATGGCGAAAAAGAAGAAGAAACAGCAGGGACACTATTGCCGTATCTGCGGTGACTACAAGGCGAACGAGAAGTTCAGCGGCAAAGGTCACGCGCAACATATATGCAAGAGTTGCATGTCCGCCATGCGCAGCGGCAAGTATCCGGAGGATATTCTGCCGGAGCCGTTGTCCGTGAGCCGTGAAACGACACGTTTCAAGAAACTGGACAGAGAGGGAAAAGCCGTGTTGAAAGCGTTTATTTCCGAAGTGGTAACCGAATACTGGCAGGAAAACAGGCAGATACCGTTTGCGGAAAGTTTCTCCGAACTTAAAAAATATATCATCGGAACTTATGATGAGGAATGTGGTATACTCCTGAAAGATGACGCGGAACTGAAGACCTACTTTCAGACGCATACGATAACGACCATAAACAAATTGCTGAAAGAGGAAAATCCGGAAAACGAAGTGTAAAAATAACGGGCGGAACAAGCTATCAAACTTGCCCCGCCCGTTTTCGTTACCGCCTGCCGGCTATTTCTGCTGCAACAGGTGTTTCAGGTTCTCGTCACCCGCAATGCGCTCCAGCTCGTCAGCGACAATCTGTTTCACTTCCTCCTTGATACGCCTGTAATTCGCCTGCACCGTTTCCTTCATGCAGTCGTTGCCGCCCTCGTCCGTAAAATCGGTAATGACGGGTATCGGCTTGTAGGCTTTCTCCTCGCGCTTGACCTTCTCGGCATCCACGACAATCTCACAGTGGAAAATCTTCTGTTCGATACGCTCGTTGAAATTGTCCGACACCGAACCGACAAACATTCCCTGCGTAAGCCCGGAAATCTTGCTCGGCGGGATAAGCGCGTCCATCTGCGTGTTGATGGAGGTGGAAACATCCTGCCGGTTGATGGAGATGGACTGCCGTTTCTGCAACACCTTTCCGAACCGTTCCGAGAGCGTCTTGGCGGTTTCGCCCACCACCTGACCGGAGAAGATATTGCCGACCGTGTTCATCACCACTTTCGCCTCGCGGTCCCCATAGTCACGCACCAACTGGCTGAAATCCTGAAAGCCCAGACACACGGCAACCTTGTTGCTTCGTGCGGTGGCGATAAGGTTGTCCAACCCCTTGAAGTATATCGTCGGAAGCTCGTCGATGATGACCGACGACTTCAACATCCCTTTCTTATTGATGAGCTTCACGATACGGGAGTTATACAGACCGAGAGCCGCCCCGTAAATGTTCTGACGGTCGGGGTTGTTACCCACACAGAGTATTTTCGGTTCTTCGGGATTGTTGATGTCCAGCGTAAACTCGCTGTCCGACATCACCCAATAAAGCTGCGGGGAGATCATGCGTGACAGAGGAATTTTCGCCGAAGCGATCTGCCCCATCAACTGCTCGGCAGCCCCTCCGAGCCATGCGTCCATAAACGGTGAGAGGTAATTCTCCAGTTCCGGGTAAGAGGTCAGTATCGGGAAAATATCCTCGTAGCGACGGTTCAGGAACTCGATGGCATGGGGGAACGTGCAATACTTGCCGTTCTGAAAAATTTTGAGATACCAGATGATAGCCGCGAAGAGGATGATAGGTGATTCCACAAAGAAGTCGCCCTGCTTTTGCACCCACGATTTGTTCAAATTTAGCATTATCGTATAGGCGCTCTCGTAAGCATCCGTGATGTCCTCCATGAAATCCGGGTGAATGGGATTACAACGGTGGCTGCGTCGCGGGTCGTCGAAGTTTATCACGTAGAACTTTGGCTTCACCTTGTATCCGTCCGGGTGGTTGAGCAGATGGTTATAGGCAATCGTGGACAAGTCGCTGAATTTGAAATCATAGACATACATCGAGAAGCCCTTCTCAATCTGTTGCTTGATAAAATTATTTACAACGGCGTATGACTTACCGCTGCCCGGCGTACCCAACACGATGGACGCACGGAAGGGATTAACTACATTGATCCAACCGTTGTTCCAACGCTTCTTGTAGTAAAACCTTGTCGGCAAATTGACCGAATACTCGCTTTCGATAAGCCGTGTCTCCTGCATGAAGCTCTCGTTCTCGTTGTTGAACACGTCATCCATGAGGTTGTGCTTCAACAGGCGGCTCATCCACAGACCGCCCATCAGCAGGCAGACATAGCCCGCCGAGAGGGTGAAGATGTACAGCCCGGCATTCGCTTCCACCGGCAGCGGCAACGCCAATATCCACCAGTTGAGGAAAAACAGCACGAACCCTGCGGCAAGAGCCGTCCAAATTCGTCCCCAAGTGATTTTCTCTCCTTTGACGCCCTTTGTCCCCAGACAGGACAGGGCAAGCAGGAGCGCGGCAAACAGTTTCGTGTAGAGGATGGAACGGAACAGCCCTGCCGTGTGGTCGAAATTCATCAGGATTTTGTCCACCACGCCGATGTCCACGCCCCAGAGCCGTATGGCTTCGTAGCAGAACCAATACACGTTCATGACCACCAAAATAATACTCACGGCACGCAGAAAATCCATGATTTTCGCCAATGCCCTCAAATCGTCTTCTTGTTGTGACATAGATTGAAAAATTTTGATTGTTGATACCTCGATTACATTCCCAAGCCCTTGCGCCTTTTCTTTTTCTTCTTACGCTGCATCGCCCGGATAAAGGCTTCCTCCCCGGCATCCACAGCCGGACCATCGGGAGTTAGCAGACCGACACCGCCCACCGTGTTCCCGTAGTCGGATGCGGTCTGTCCACGTATATCCTCTTCTGTTTCCAAATGAACGGAAAGCGGAATCGGCGGCAGTCCTGCATAAGGCAGCGTGAAGTGTTCCTGCAAGGCGTTGGCGGAAAGTTCCTTGCCCATGCGAGAGCCGTTCAGCACGCAGCCCGTGCGGTGGTCGATGAAAGTGGCTCCATAAATGCGCCCTTCCTCCGTGTAGCGCAGCACGGTGTCAATCCCTTTCTCTTTGAGCCGGGAAATGAATGTTTCCTTGTCATACGTGCCTGCAAGCACGGAAAGGACGGTGCGTTTCGTCATGTCAGCGAACTTCCTGTCCTTTATCTCCTGCTTGAAGCGGGCAAACTTCCTCTCTACGGCTTCATAGCCGACGGACTTCCCGAAGAGCGAGGACTTGAACGGGTTGCCCACCTTATTGTCGGCATCGTCCGTAGCGGAATAGACCAACCCGTGATACTCCCGTCCGCGCACATTGCCATGTGCTTCCTCCACCGTCACATTATATAAAGACAGGAGGGCGCGGTATTCGCCCATCGACTGGAAACGGTACTGTGCGTTCAACGCCTTGACCGTGTTCCCCACCTGCTTCTTCACATCGCCGGCCGAAGCGTCCACCTTATGCAGCGGCGTGCCAAGACGTAGCTTCCTCCGCTCCGCATCGTGAAGCCCGTACTTCCGCTCCAGCTCACGGGTAATCTGCTTGCTTCGGTAGAAATTGTTCCGGTTGTTGATACTCCTGCCGTTCCCGTCCACCCTGACCGTCACGATATGCAGGTGGTGACGTTCGATGTCCTCGTGCTTGAAAACAAGGTACGGCTGGTTGCCGTAGCCCATCTTCTCCAGATACTCGCGTGCGATGTCCTGAAGCTCCGTGTCCGTCAGCACGTCATCGGGATGCGGATTGAGCGAGATATGCACCACCGGTTTCTCCACTTTCATCTGTGGTGGCAGGAAGGTGAGGAAGCTCTCCATCGCCTTGCGGATGTCCAACGTTCCCGTGCCGTCATTGTAGATGCGGTTGGCGGTGAGCAGCCTCCCTTCCGCCTTGTTGATTTTCTCCCCGTTGTAGGCGAGTGCGCCGTACAACGAGTTCCCTACACTGATTTTTGCGACCATTTTCCCTCCAGTTCCCTTGAAAGTTCCACAATCTCACGGCTGAGTTTCACGAGTTCCACGGTCTGTTTCTCTAATTTGTAGAGCAACGCCATCGCCTTTTTCTCTGAAAAATGGCAACGCAGTTCCTTCACGACTTGGTTGTAGTTCGTGCCTATCGTGCGGAATTGCGCATGGAAATCGGACAGTTTGGTGTAGTAATCCACCAGCGTCCTGTCCACTTTCAGCACCTTGAAAGGCTGCCCGAAGAAGTGCGCCTTGATGAAAACCGACTTGGCGTAAACGCCAGACTTCTCGAACATGGAGAGGAAACGGTCGTGTTCCTCACCGTTGAAACGGACGGTGTAGCGGTACACCGCCGGATCAATCTTGGGATTTCTCCCGGTCTTGTTTCTTTTCTCTTTCATATAAACTTTGGATTTAGCGGTTTGACGGCATAAGCCGCCGCTTTGGGTCACAGACACCGCAGGTTTGAAAGGCTTCCCGACTTCGGAGGGGAAGCCCGCCCCCTGCAAGGGCAAGGCGTTTTCCGGGATGCTCAAAATGTTTTGAGCGGCTGAAAACATACCTTGCTATGTTCAGGTGAACATAAAAATCCGTCGGGGACGGATTGGGGGGAATGCCTTTCAAACTCCGGGCTGCGCCACCTGCGGCGAACCCTGCCGTTCGGGTGCAAAGTTACGCCCTTAACGCAGTATCGGACAGAGGCTTGACCCGGACAATCAGTGTCAACCGGCGCAACGTGCTGCCACTTGCCGGAGAAGTGATACAAGTTCCAAAATATCCTTGTTTATTTGCAGTGTGATTCGGATGTGGGACTGAAAATACACTCCTTCCGCCAGATGCTCGGACAGCAATCCGGACATCAATCCAACCGGCTGAACACGGGTGTACATATTCAGCCGGTTTTCCAAGCACACGTCCATACGGACGGATAAAGGCGTGGGTGATTGGACAGACCGATGAATGCCCGCAGGCACAGCCGGATTAAGGAATGGCGGAATAAATGGAAGCGCGTGCGTATGTATGAATGGCAATACGCTACCGCCACCGGACAGATGTATAACCAAATAAATTATCAGACAAATGAAAGAAGCAACTTATGTGGCAATCTCCACGCAGAAAGGTGGAGCGGGTAA
>ERZ1026860.625-NODE-625-length-21698-cov-3.832232_pt1 | contig 21698 bp, 14 predicted proteins | sample MGYA00380160_ERZ1026860 | MGnify/ENA primary metagenome ERZ1026860 (study PRJEB33269, sample SAMEA4719796) | human gut metagenome | biome: human-associated habitat; feature: organic feature; material: feces | place: Cameroon | collected 2013-10 ... | reverse complement strand
AGGCACCCCCTCTTGCATCCGCATCAGCTGGGAGGGCAACGCCGCCCCCGTCATTTCCGGCGGACAAAGATTCAACAGGAACGATACGTCAATCCAATCCGCCCGCAAACCGCCCAGCGTTACACACGGCTTTAAATAAGGCGTCTTTTCATCGTTTGAATCCGCCACAAAAGAAACAAAAGCGTCCGTTTCCGTAATTTTTTGAACGGGCATCAAAAAATTGAAAATCCCCGCCTGCAAAACAATGCCCAAAACAGCGTCGCCGTCCTGCGTTCCGGGCAAGCTCAAAACGGGAAGAGTTTGTCCTTTGAAATCAAAACCGTTCTTGACGTCCGCGCCGTTCAAAGAAAACGTTTCCGCCACCATATTCAGCGGAACCGCATATTTTCCCCCCGACACTTCAAAAGTCAGCACTTTGTCGAACAAATACTGTTTCGGCAAATAAAACTCCACGCAAACGCCGCGATCGTCCCATATTCTGACCTGCCCCCCGCTTTGTTCCAGCAAACGAACGGCGTCCAGCAGTCCGCGCGATTGCTTGTCGCGCAAAACCCGCGGATGGAACAAACAGCGCAGCAAACGGTCTTTCGACAGTTCGGCGGCGTCCTGAGGAGAACACAATCCCGCTTCGACCGCCGCGCCGCGAATTTTTTCAAACGGAACGGCGGACGAATTGTCGCAATACAGCACTTTCAAAAACGAGCCGCTTTGTTCAACGGACACCCGAACGGAAACGGTTTGCGTTTCGGGCGAAGCATAGCGCAGAGAGTTGTCCGTCAGCACGCGGAAAATCCTGTCCAAAGCGTCCCAAGCGCCGCAATCGACATCCATATCGGCGGCATCCGTGTCAAAAGTGTAAACCCTGTTCAGTTTTTGAGCCCGTACGGCAACAAAGTTTTGCAGTGAAACAAACAATTCGGACAACGGTTTCGACCGCGCCTTGCGAATGAAAGCGTACAATCCCGCGGCGGAACGGCTGTTGTCGCCTTCCAGCAATGCGGCAAAGTCTTTCTGTATTTTTTCGACATCGAACGGCCATCCCGCGGCGCGCAGTTCGGCGCGCAGTTTTTCGGCGGCGCGTTTGTCCGTTTCCAGTTCTTTGCTTGTTTGTTCCAGCTGTTCGGATTTTGCATTCATTTCGTCGCTTAAAACTTCTAAACGCCCCTGCAGATCCGTCAAGCGGCGTTCCGCGTTTTCTTTCGCGTCCAAAACATCTTCCGCGGATTGTTTGCTTTGCGTGAAATGTTCCGCCATTTCGTCGTACTTATGCTGCAATTCCGACAAATCCGCTCCTATTCGGCAAGCGTTTTCCTCGCTGCGCGCATACTGCAGCTGCAAATTCTGCAAAGAATTTTCGCTGTCGCGCAGCTGTTGCTTGGTCTGTTGCAATTCTTGGCGCAATTCGCTTTCGGTGCGGTTTTCGGCTTCTGATTTTTCGAACAATTCTTCCTCCAGCCGGCAAATCTGTCCGGTTAAGTCTTGAATGGTTTTGTTTTTTGATTCCAGCAGCTTACGGTTTTCCTCCTGCCGCAAATCCTTGTCTTTGATTTGGGTACGCATTTGTTCGGATTCGGCGGTGTTTTGATTTAACTTGCCTTGCAAATCAACCAGTTCCCGCTCGACATCCGCGATTTTTTTGTCCTTGTCTTCTTTTTCGGCTTGCAAAACGCGGACGGTCTGTTTCAATTCCCGCATGCCGTTTGACTTTTCCGCCAAGAACCGGCGGGCGTCCTGCACTCCTTTTTCCTGCGTTTTCAAAAACGACAGTTTTTCATCCAGCTCGGCTTCGCGTTTCTGAATATCCGCCAAAACGGCGGCAATTTTGGTTTGAGCGTCGACGTTTTTCTTTTCGTCTTTGAAAATGCCGTTTTCACGTTTGTTTAAATCGTCTTCGCGGTTATCCAGCATTTTCGCGCGTAAAAGCAGTTGTTCTTCGCGGCTGTCCAAATCGTGTTCCTGCAGCAGAACGTTTTTTTCCTTTTGCGACAGCAAGCGGGCGGTCTGCAGCAAAGCGGAAGCCGCCTGATTTGACGGACGCACATCCAGCGGCGCGGCGTTGTCCTCTTGCAACAAATCCGCATCGGATTCGCGGGGTTCGCGGCGCAGTTTGACGGCGGTCGCCATGATTTTTTTCAAACGGACGAATTTTTTCAAAACGGACGGGAGCGCGTCAATCGAACGGTTTTTCGATTCCGACAGCGCGGCGTTCGCCAGTTTGTACGCGCGCGGAAAAGCCGTAAAAGGTGCCGCAAAACGCACTTTTTCAAAAAAATCGATTATGCCGTTCCATGTTTCGCCGTCCGCGGGATTGCTTTCCAAACGGGGCAGTTTTTTTTCGACGGCTTCCATATCGGCTTGCACTTCTGTCAAAAAAGCATCAATCAGCATCGGAAGCCCCCTTTTTTCAAGCCGTAAAAGTCAGGGTAAAGCTCGTATCCGTTTGATTCGATTCAAAACCGAGCTTTTGTTCCGTCATCACCGCGCGGATAAACGCGGCACCTGCCGTTTTCGGGGACAAACCGTCCTTTCCGTTCAAAACATCAATCTGATGCGAATCCGTTTTCAGACTGTCCGCTTTGCCCGTCACGACAACCCGCTTTGTTCCCGCTTTCGGCAACGATTTGTCCCGCCAGCAAAATCACGCGGAACCAATACAGCGGCAGCTCGGCATCGACATCCCATTCGCATTCGAATCGCGCGGCGCGGTTTTCGACGGATTTCAGCCAAGCTTCGAACAGTTGTTTTGTTACGCCCGAATCCGTCAAAGGACCGTCATTGCCGAACGCCGCCCTGAAAAAACGCAACCGAGCCAGCAACACGTCCGCGCTGTTTGTCGCCAAAGCCAGCGTTTCTTCATCCGCGCCGCCGAATTCCGACAATAAATCCAAGCTGTTTGCCACAGCGCTCATCACGCCCGCCAAATCGTGGCTGAAGCGTGTTACGGCAACTTTCGACAAAACCAAATCCGTATCAGACACCGAAAACACCTTAATTTAATGATTTTAATCCCGCTTTGTTTTTTGTATACTAATTAAGTTAAGCAATGTTTACCAAACACAGGATTTAACCATGACCAAAGTGCCTTCGACATTGCACGGCCTGACCGTCAACACCGACCGAATCGCCGCGGCGTCAAAGCAACGCGTTTCAAACGGCGAAAAAGCCGTTTCCGCAACTGCCTTTCAGCGCGAACGTCCGTTCGACACGCAAAACGCCGAATTCGTCGAATTGGACGGCAAGCGGTATTATTTGAACGCGCCGCGCGGCACTTATTTGAATATCTTGGTTTGAAAGGGGCGGCAAATGAATAACGGCGAACGGGGTTCCTCTTTAATCGAAGTAATGGGATTGCTGGCGATTGCGGGCATGATTGCCGTAACGCTGATGGGGGGGATTTCATCGGTCACGGGACGAATGAAAATCACGCAGGCGGAAAATCAGGTTTCGCGCATCGTCAAAAACATGCAAATCGGGTTTTCGGCGGACGTTCCCGAATTAACCGCGGAACATTCGGCTAAAAAACTGTTCCAAGCCGGCGTTTATTCGGAAGCGGACGTTACCATCGACGGCGAAAATTACAGCGGCATCAACGTCTATGGCAGCCCTATGACGATTGTGTCGGGATACCGCAACGGCTATCCTTATTTCGATTTGACATATTCCGACCTGCCCGCGCGCGTCTGTTCCGATTTGGCACAGGCAAACTTCGGCGACGATCCGTCATCGGGATTGAAAAGCATCACCATCACCAACGAAGACAATCAAACCACCGTTTTCGAATGGGACAAGCCCGATTCGGACCCTCATCCGCCCCACAAATTACCGCCGTCCCTGCCGGACAGTATGGCTTCGTGCAAAGGATCGGCAAACAATATTACTTGGAGCTTTTACCTTTAGCCGTTTCGCGGTGAACAATCGGGAACGGAGCATCCCATAAACGACTGCCCGTTTTGGCTTCGGTTACGAACAAGTGCAGATAGTATTCCTGCCGTTTTTTCCGTCCTGCCAAATGAGCGGTGCGGTGCGTGATTTTGCCCGCAATGAAAAATTGCGGCGCGATTTTGCTTTTGGCGGACACGACGCGCACCTTGCGGCCGGATGCCAGCGCGTTTTTCAAATACTGCGCCGTCTGAGCCGCATCGAAATCATCCTTGCCCGTCGTATTGACAATTCGCCCGACGGCAACGACGTACTTGTCCCCGTCCACACTGTCCAGCGTTCCCGATTTCAGCATATTGAAAACCGCCGTATTGACGGTGCGGCGCATATCCGCGCTTGTAAAATCCTTTTTCGGAGCGGGTGGAGCGACTTCGACGGGAGCGGCAACAACGGGAGCGGGGGGCGGTTCAACAACGGGGGGCGTGCTTTGCGCCGACGTACAGCCGAACAAAATCGCACTTAAAGCCGCAATTGATAGTTTTTTCATTCTGCCCTCTTCTTGCCGTAAACAAACTATGTGTTATCATAGCCGCAAACGGTTTGTTCTTGCACTCTTTTTTTCAAAACAACGTCAATTTTATCGTTTTTTACCGTATTTCCGACAGAAAATCGCACCGTTTTCCGCCTTTAACGGCGACGGATAATGCCCGACGGTTTGGATGCGGCGGCGGGAGCGGCTTGAACGGTCAAATCGGGCAACTCCCCCGCGGGTTCCAAAACAGCGGCGGAATTATTGCTTTCTTCCCCCGAAGATCCGCGGCGGTGAATGGTCGCCTGCCGTTTCTTTTCCGCGGCGGCTTTTGCTTCCGCTTCGGCTTTCAAACGGGCTTCTTCGGCGGCTTTTGCTTCCGCTTCGGCTTTCAAACGGGCTTCTTCGGCAAGACGCGCCGCTTCGGCTTGCGCTTTGGAGCGTTCTTCGTATTCCCTTATCGCCTGATTTGCGCCCGCGTTTTCCTGCATCGCCCCGTCGTAAACGGTTTGCGCTTCCGACTGCAATACGGTCAGCTTTTCAAGCGTATTTTCGTTTTCCGCCTGATCTTCGATTTTTTTAAGCCTATCAACCAGTTTTATGATTTTATCCATTGCCGTTTGAATTTGAGGAACTTCGGCATAACGCATTTTCTTCGTCGTCAAATCCGACAAAGCGGAATTGACTTGCGTCCGCAAATCCAAAATCCGCCCTTTAACCCCCAGTTTCATCGCCAAACGGTAGTCCTGATTCAGTTCGTTTTGGCGATTCAGCAGTTTTTCACGCGTCAACCGAGAGTATTTGGAAAAATCGTCCACTTTGATGTCGTTCGACCGCGCCGTTTTGCGGATATCGTCCAGCAAAGCTTCGGCGGCGGAGCGCGCTTCCGACAGCGGCGAAAAATACCGCTGCACCTGATACACATCCGCATACGGCTTCAGATTTTCGATTTTTTTGACAAGCTCTTGCACATCGGCGGCAAATTTGCCTTCCAGTTCAAACAAAGCTTTTTGCCGTTTTTCGTGTTCTTCGCGATTTTTCTTTTCTTTTGCGGCACTGGCTTTTTTGCGGTTTTCGGCATCCAGTTCCTGCTTTGCCTGATATTGTCGAAGCGCGGCATCGGTCAAATCGCCGATATTGTCCCCGATAACAATCATCTGCCCCGATCGTTTTGTAATGTACAGCGCCAATTCGGAATCGTTGACAGGCAATTTCAGTTCGACACGCAATTCGGCGGAAAGCAAATCCTCGGACATCCCGCCGATTTTATCAACCCTGTTTTTACCGTGTTGAGCCTGCACATTGTCCGATATCAGCTTGCCGTTTCTGAGGGTGAAGGGCATTTCTCCTCTGTTAAACACGGTACTTCCGCTTAAAATCGCAGATTTAACCAATCCCGCCGTTTCGGGCGTCATATTTGCCAGCCGTTTTTCCGCGGCATCAATGTTCACCCCCGTCAAGACGGCTTTGTCGAAAAAGAACTTGCCGCTCCCCGAAGCGGACGCAACAAAATCAAACATAGACGCGCCTTTGCCGTTGACGTTAAAATCAACAGCACCGTTTTCCAGTCCTTTGACATCAATGGCACCGGCATCGAACAGCGCCGCGGGAATACGAATATTGCCCGCATTTGCCGTCACAAGCATTTCGGGGGCACCGTTTGTCAACGTTCCGTCCACCTGCAGACGCAAAGACGCCCCTTCCAAAGTGCCGTCCGTTACACCGATTTTGAAAGCATTTTCCGACGCCGTCAGCGACGCGGCAAAATTGTCAATCGAAAAACCGGGAACATAGAGCTTTTCCGCCCTTAAATCAAGTTGGACATCGGCGTCTTTCGCAAAATCGAAATCGAATTTTTCCTTCGGCAAAGACAGCGTTTCCAACGCAGCCAAAGTTCCGTTGACGGAAAACAGCTTAGCCTGTTCATCGACCTCTTTGGTTTTGAAATCGGGCCAAACGTTCAACGACGGCATCAGTTCGGCATAATACAGTTTGGTTGCCTTGGCGGACAAAGTCAGCTTTGGCTTTTCACCGCTTTTATCCCAGTCCAGCGTTCCTTTCAAAGCGCTGTGTCCGACGCTCAGTTCGACATCCGACAACTTGACCCGCGACGGTTCGACGGCGACGCGCGCCGACAAAGTCATCGCGCCGGGGTTGGCGGACATCGGACGGTATTTGTTGGTGAACAAGCGAACGAACTGTCTGAAGTTTTCATGCTTCACGGTTGTCAGGAAATTCAGCTCGTTTCCTTTTTCAAAGTGTTTGACCGTTCCGTCCGCCTCAACGCTGAACGTTCCCGAACGCAAATTCGATTTGAATGCCAAATCGTCGGCATTTCCGTTCAATACGGCAGAAAGGGACAATTTGTTTTGTTTCAGCAGCTCTTCCGGAAACTGCTCGATTCCGATATTTTTCAAAAACAGCGGCGCGTTGTCCGTTTTGACATCGACGGACAAATTTTCCAACAGCGTGTTTTCCCCGGGCTGTTTCAGCGTTCCCGCCAATTTGATGTCCGCGCCCCACACATTTTGCGCCGAAATGTCTTTCAGAGTTACGATACCGTTTTGCGCGACAAAAGAAATTTTGGCATCCCGTGCGGATATGCCGCCGAACTTCAGCGAATCCGCCGTCAGATTGACCGCCGCGTCCGTATCGCCCGTAAAGCGCCAATAATCGGTCAGCGCCGCCGTTTTTTCGACAAAGCTTTGCGTTTTTGCATTTTCCCAGCGTTCCGCGAAAGCCTTGTCTTTGGTCGGGAAATACAGCGCCGCGTCAAAATCCGATACCGCCGCCGCGATTTGAACGGCAGGCCGCGCACCGAAACGAACCGCCGCCGCACCGCGAATATTCTCGCCGTCCAGAACGGCATCGACGCCTTTGACCGACAAAGCGTTTTCCGCCGCTTTGACGACAGCTTTAACCGTAAAGGTCTTCATCGCGCCCGACGACACGTCCTCATCGAAGGGAACACCCGCCCACCGCAAAAACGCCGCCAAGCTTTCGCCTTCCGCGCCGACGGCGAAATCCAGCACCGGCTTTTTCGCCAGCGTCAGCATCCCTCTGCCCGCAACGTTCACTTCCCCCGGCAGCATCGCGCTCACGGTCGAAAGACGCAGTCCTTTTTCCACGGCGTCCGCCTTGACTTTCAATCGGCGTATCATGCTGTTTCTGTATTCCGCCGCGTCAAACGTCAAATCAACGGCGACTTTGTTTCTGCTTTTCGACGCGAACGTCCCCGAAGCCGCCAGAGCCTCCGCCATCGCTTTCAGATTGTTGAAGAACACGTCGCCCGCAAATTTCGTAAAGATAAAGGACACATCGTATTCTTTGGGCAGCAGAAATTCCGCCAGATTCGTTTCGACAGCGGGAGCGTCGTCAACGGACACGACCGTTTCGGGGTTGTTCGGATCGCGCAAAACCAAATCCAAATCGTCGACTTTTTCCTCTTGCGCCTGCAAAGCGCCGGCTTCTTCGGGCGAAAGGGTTTTGATTTTCACCGTTCCCGTGGCGGACGACTGCCCGTATTTGAACAAAAAGTCCGACAGCACGTTTTCGCGCGTCGCCGCCGTATTTTTGATTTTGACGCTGCCCACCAAAGGCTGGAACAGTTCCGCAGGCAGTTTTTGTTTGGAAAACAAAGCGAACAAAGCCTCTGTTTTCCGCACATCGAACGTCAGATTGCCCGTAATGTTGCCCTTGTCGCCTGCGCCCAAGCCGTATTTTCCCGAAAAACCGAAGGTCGCTTCGGCGGGGGCGTGAATGACGCGCAAAGACACGTCAGGAGATTCGCCTTTGCCGAATTTATCCGCTTTGAACGAAAAGCCGAACGTCGTTCCCTTGGCGGCGACATTGCCTTCGAAAAAAAACGGTCCCGTCGCGGAATCCGCCAGCAGCTCGGCGTTCATATTGTTCCACACGTCGACGGGCGTGTATTTGTCATGTTTGACGTTGACGACGGCATCGTTCACCAGCAGGCTGGAAAATCCCAGTTTCGCGCCGTTTTGCTGACGGTCGAAGAAAGCGGCTTGCCAGTTCCATTTGCCGTCCGGCAAGCGTTCCAAAAACAGCTTGGGATTCTTCAGAATGATTTTTTTGACGTGAACCTGACGTTTCAGCGCCAAGCCTTTGTCAAACTGGAATTCGGCGGACTGCGCCTCCAAAATTTGCGGGAAAGTTCCTTCGCGCACGTTGCTCAGCGTAACGGCACCGACCTTCAGCGACGGCGAAGGGGTCATGAAAAACTGCGGCTTTCCTTGAATCCGCAACGTCAGTCCCGTTTGTTTGCGTACCTGTTCGGTCACCTCTTTGACATAGCCGTCCCAATCGTAATTCGACGGCATAACGTAATAGACAACCCCGCCCGCGACGGCAAGAATCAGGAATACGACAAACAGAAACTTTTTCAAAGAACCCCTCCTTGATTTGAATTACCGCGTTTTCGTACCGAACAGACGGTCGCCCGCGTCCCCCAGCCCCGGAACGATGTAGCCGTGTTCGTTCAGCCGTTCGTCCAGCGAAGCGACGTAAACGGGAATATCGGGATGATGCTGCGTCAGAACGCGCGCGCCTTCGGGGGCGGCGACCAAAGCCAAAAAGACGATTTTTTCCTTGGACACCCCTTTTTTCAGCAAAGTGTCGATTGCCGCCACGGCGGAATTGCCCGTCGCCAGCATCGGATCGACCAGAATGAACAAACGGTCGTCAATCGGCGGCAGTTTGACCAGATATTCGACGGGTTTCAAAGTCTGCGGATCGCGGTACAGCCCGATATGCCCGACGCGCGCCGACGGAACCAGCTGCAGCAATCCGTCCGCCATACCGATTCCGGCGCGCAGAATGGGAACAATCGCCAGCTTTTTACCCGCGATGACGGGCGCGCTCATTTTACAAATCGGCGTATCGATTTCCTCGAACGTCAGCGGCAGATCGCGCGTGATTTCATATCCCATCAGCAGCGCGATTTCCTTGAGCAGTTCGCGAAACGTCCGAGTCGACGTCCCGACGTCGCGCATCAGCGTCAGCTTGTGCTGAATCAAGGGGTGTTTAATCACATGCAAATTGGGAAATTCGTTTGCTTCGGTCATAGCGGTTCGTCCTACCTTTAAATAAAGAAAACTCCTTTTGTTATAAAGGACGCGGGCGGGAAAACCAACTTTTTTTTGAACATCCGCCCGTTTTTTTGGCTTTGCGGAAACACGCTTTTGATTTTTTGGATTAAGTCTTGACGAAAGTTTGATTTTTGTCTTAGTGTGTACGAAATAACGTGCAAAGGTATCGACTTATGGACGAATTGGAAACAATATTGCAAATGGCGCGCGATGCCATGGACAGGGCGTACGCTCCGTACTCCAAGTTCCGTGTCGGCGCGGTCGTCAAAGGCAAAAGCGGCAGGCTGTACGCCGGCTGCAACGTTGAAAACGCCGCCTATCCCGCGGGGTCGTGCGCCGAACAGGGCGCGATTTCCGCCATGATTTTGGGCGGAGACACCGAAATCACGGACATTTATGTTATGGGCAACGGGGAACATCCGACGTCGCCGTGCGGTTCCTGCCGCCAGCGAATCCGCGAATTCGCCACGCCCGAAACCCGCGTTCACATTTGCGACCGCAACGGTGTGCGCATCACAAAGAATCTGACCGAAATCTTACCGATTTCATTCGGTCCGGAAAACTTGGAATCTTAAATCGGCACAAAAAAATACGAGGACTTTTATGCAAGACATTATCAATCAGGTTGCTCAGCAGATTAAATCCAAAATCGGCAACCATGAACCCAAGATCGGCATCATTTTGGGCAGCGGCTTGGGCGGCATGGCGGAAGCCATCGAAAACCCCATCGTCATCCCTTATGAAGAAATCGACGGATTTCCCCGTTCCACCGTATCCGGTCACGCCGGTCGGCTGGTCGTCGGCAAGCTGAACGGCGTCGACGTTTTGTGCATGCAGGGACGCGTCCATTTTTACGAAGGACACAGCCCCGCGGCTTTGGCTTTGGTGATTCGCTCGTACAAAAAACTGGGCATCGAAACAATGATTCTGACCAACGCGTCGGGTTCTTTGAACATCGATATGGGTCCGGGATCGTTGATGATTATTTCCGATCATATCAACCTGTCGGGCTGCAATCCGTTAATCGGACCGAACGACGAAAACGTCGGACCGCGTTTCCCCGACATGACGTATGCTTATGACGCCGAACTGCGCCGGAAACTGGTTAAAACCGCAGAAAAAGAAGGCATCAACATGCGTTCGGGCGTTTATTTGATGACGTCGGGTCCGAACTTTGAAACGCCTGCCGAAATCAGAATGTTCCGTATTTTGGGCGCGGACGCCGTCGGCATGTCCACGGTTTCCGAAACGCTGTGCGCCGTGCATTGCGGCATGAAGGTCGTCGGCGTTTCCGTCGTGACCAACTACGGCGCGGGCATGGTTTCCGAAAAAATGACCCACGACGAAACCATTACGCAGGCGAACGAAGCGGGCAAGAAACTGCAGCGCATTTTGACACGTTTTGTAACGGAGATTTAAAGATGAAGGAAGTAGCCGCCAGAGCATTGGCTTTGCTGGATTTGACCAGCTTGAACGACGACGACACGGACGAAAAAATCGTCGCCTTGTGCGCCAAAGCGCACGGAGATTTCGGCAAAACCGCCGCCGTTTGCGTGTGGCCGCGTTTTGTGAAAACCGCCAAAAAGGAATTGGAAGGAACGGGCGTCGACGTGGCGACCGTCGTCAACTTCCCCCACGGCGGAACGGATATTGAAGCGACCGTCGCCGAAACCAAAGGCGCGATTGCCGACGGCGCGGACGAAATCGACGTCGTTTTGCCGTACAAAGCGTTTATGGCGGGCGACAAAGAATCCGCCAAAGCGCTGTTGAAAGCCACGCGCGACGCCTGCAAGGGCAAAGTGATGAAAGTCATCATCGAATCGGGCGTTTTGGAACACGCTTCGCTGATTACCGAAGCGTCCAAACTGGCGATTGAATGCGGTGCGGACTTTGTGAAAACCTCCACGGGCAAAACGCCTGTTTCCGCGACATTGGAAGCGGCGAACGCCATGCTGGAAGCGATTCGAGATTCGGGCAAACCCGTCGGGTTCAAAGCGTCGGGCGGCGTCCGCACGACGGAACAGGCGGCGGATTACATGACGCTTGCCGACAAAATCATGGGACCGAACTGGATTTCCAAAAAGACGTTCCGTTTCGGCGCCAGCGGCTTGCGCGACAACCTGCTGGCTTCCATGGGCATCGGCAAAGGTTCCGATTCCAAAGGATACTGATAAATGCTGCCCCAAGAGGTAATTCGCCACAAACGCGACGGACAAAAGCTGACAAAAGAGGAAATCGACTTTTTTGTCAAAGGTGTCGGCGATTGGTCGGTTTCCGAATGTCAGATCGCGGCGTTCGCCATGGCGGTTTGTCTGCGCGGCATGTCGGACGACGAAACGGTCGAACTGGCGAAAGCGATGGCTTCTTCGGGCGAAGTGATGGACTGGTCCTCCCTTGATTTGGGGGGACCTGTTTTAAACAAGCACTCGACGGGCGGAATCGGGGACAAGCTGAATTTGCTGTTCGCGCCGATGATTGCCGCGTGCGGGGGCTTTGTGCCTTTGGTCGCGGGCAGACGGCTGGGGGCGACGGGCGGAACGCTGGACAAGCTGGAAAGCATCCCCGGCTACACCGCCATGCCGTCGATTGACACTTTTTACCGCGTCACACGCGAAGTCGGATGCGCCGTCATCGGGCAAACCATCGACCTTGCCCCCGCGGACAAACGGATTTTTGAAGTTCGCCTGCTGTGCGGCGCGATGGAGTCGCGGTCGCTGACGACGGCGTCTTTGCTGGCGAAAAAACTGGCGGCGGGAACGCAAGGGCTGATTGTCGATTTGAAATGCGACGCCAATCCCGATTCGGACGCTTTGTCGCTGGACGACGCAAAAAAACTGGCGCAAGTCATCGCGTCGGCGACCAAAATCGCGAATCTGCCGACCAAAGTCGTTCTGACCGATATGAATCAGGTTTTGGGACGCACCGTCGGAAACGCTCTTGAAGTTGCGGAGGCGGTTTCCTATCTGACGGGTAACAAGCGCGACGAACGGCTGGACGCGATTTGCATGGACTTGTGCGCCGAAGCGCTGACTTTGAAAGGCTTGGCGGAATCGGACGCGGACGCCCGCGAAAAATTGCGGCGCGCGCTGGATTCGGGCAAAGCGGCGGAGATTTTCGCCAAAATGGTTGCCGCGCTGGGCGGTCCCGCGGACTTTGTCGAACATCCCGACAAATACCTTCCCGACGCCCCGATTGTCCGCCCCGTTTTTGCAGAACGGTCGGGCTATGTACGGTCGATGGATTTGCCCGCGGTCGGCGCGGCGATAACGGCTTTGGGCGGACGGCGCAAAACGTTCGACCAAACGCTTGACCCCGCGGTCGGACTGTCGGATTTCATCCGCATCGGCGAAAAAACGGGCAAAGACAGACCGTTGGCGGTTATTCACGCCAGAAACGAAGAATCCTTTGCCCAAGCGGCGAAAATGGTGCAGAATAAGGTTCAGACATCCGCCGAACAACCGGCGGAAGCACCTTTGATTTACGAAACGATTACAAACTTATGAGGTGAAAAACGATGAAACGGGCTATAATTCTGATGATGGACTCCTTTGGTTGCGGCGAAGCCCCCGATGCCGATAAATTCGGCGACGTCGGCGCGGATACGCTGGGTCACATTGCCAAAGCCTGCGCCGAAGGCAAAGCCGAAAACGGACGCACGGGTCCTTTGAAACTGCCGAATTTGTGCAAGCTGGGCTTGGGTGAACTCTACAAACAATGCAACGGCGAATATGCGCCGAACATGCAGATTCCCGTTTCCGAAATCACCGCCGCCTACGGCTATTCCAAAGAAGTCAGCAAAGGCAAGGACACGACATCCGGCCACTGGGAAATGGCGGGCGTTCCCGTCACGTTCAAGTGGGGCTATTTCCCCGCCGAATACCCCAGCTTTCCGCTGGATTTGATTGACGAATTCTGCAAACGCGCGAACTTGAAAGGCGTTTTGGGCAACAAAGCGGCTTCGGGCACCGTGATTTTGGAAGAACTGGGCGAAGAAAGCATCAAAACGGGCATGCCGATTGTGTACACGTCGGCGGACAGCGTTTTCCAGATTTGCGCCCATGAAAAACATTTCGGGCTGGAACGGCTGTACGAAATCTGCCACATCGCCCGCGATTTGCTGAACGAACGCACCGAAAACGGCGTTATCGCCCGCGTCATCGCGCGTCCGTTTGACGGCGAAACAAAGGATACGTTCAAACGCACGGGCGGCCGCCACGACTATTCCGTCCTGCCCCCCGCTCCGACCGTTTTGGACAAGATGAAAGCCGCCGGCGGAAACGTGATTTCAATCGGCAAAATCAGCGACATCTTTGCCGCGCAGGGCATTACCAAAGCTTTGCCCGCCGTCGGTTTGGAACAGCTGTTTGACGTAACACTGGAACAAATCAAAACCGCCCCCGACAATTCGATTATCTTCCCGAACTTCGTGAACTTCGATATGGACTGGGGTCATCGCCGCAATGTGTCGGGATACGCGTCGGGCTTGGAATACTTTGACAGCCGTTTGCCCGAACTGTTCGCGGAAATGAAGGAAGGCGACATCTATTTCATCACCGCCGACCACGGTTGCGATCCGACGTTCAAAGGTTCCGACCACACCCGCGAACACGTCCCCGTCATCATGTTCGGAAAAGGCATCGAACCCCGTTATCTGGGACGCCGCGAAACCTATTCCGACATCGGACAGACGATTGCGGAATACTTCGGTTTGGAACCGTTTGAAAACGGCAAATCGTTTTTGAACAAATAACTTTGAATGCTAAAGCGGGGCATTCTGCGGAATGCCCCCTTTTCATAAGGATTTCGCCATGCAGCCCCAAGACATCATCTGTAAAAAACGCGAAGGTCAAAAGCTGACGCCCGCGGAAATCAACGCTTTTGTGCAGGGAATCAACGATTGGTCGATTGCCGACGGACAAATCGCGGCGATGTTGATGGCGACTTTGATTAACGGCACGGACACCGACGAAATCGTCGAATTGGTCAAAGCCGTCGTGGATACGGGCATGGTTTTGAACTGGGACGCGGTGGATTTGAACGGTCCCGTCGCGTCGGTTTACGCCATGCCGGGGGTGGGCGACAAAGTCGAAATCATCGCGGGCGCGGTGCTAGCGGCTTGCGGACTGTATGTGCCGATGATTTGCGACCGCATGCAGTACCACACGGGCGGCACGATGGACAAGCTGGACAGCATTCTGGGCTACGATTCCCATCCGACGTATTCCCGCTTTAAAAAGGCTTTGCGCGACAGCGGATGCGCTTTTATGACGTCGACGGAACAATTCGCCCCCGCCGACATGCGTATCCAAGCGATTCGCGACATCACGGCGACGGTGGAAAGCCTGCCGCTGCTGATTTCGTCCATGCTGACCAAAAAAGTCACCAGCGGGATTCGCAAACTGACCGTCGATGTCAAAGCCGGATCGGGCGCGTTCACCAAAACGCAAGCCGAAGCGGAACATTGTATCGATTTGATTAAACAATGCCTGCCCGCATTCGGAATCGACGCGAACTTTACGATATCCGACATGAATCAAGTTACGGGACAAAACATCGGCAACAGCCTTGAAATTTACGAAATCTGGGACTATCTGACGGGCGCGTCGGGAACGCGCGACGCCGACATTCACGCTTTGGTCAAGCGCGTTTCTTCCGCCGCTTTGCTGTTAAACGGAATTTGCGCGACGCAGGACGAAGCGGACGCCAAAGTCGATTCCGTCGTCGCTTCGGGCGCCGCCGCCGAACAGTTCGGCAGGATTTTGACCGCAATGGGCGTTTCACCCGCGTTTATGAACAACCCCGCGCCGTTTTTGCAAACAGCGTCCGTCATCCGTCCGATTTATCCCGACAAAGCGGGCACGGTCAAAGGAATGAACTTGCGCTGGATAGGCTTGTCCGTCCTTGAAATGGGCGCGGGACGTTTGTTCCAAGAACAAAAAATCGACTATTCGGCGGGCTATACGAATATGTGCAAAGTCGGCATGTATGTTTCTCCGCAAGTCCCGCTTGCCTTTGTTCACGCGCACGACGAAGCGACCGCCGATGCCGCTGAAACGCACTTGCGCGGAGCGGTTCAAATCGAATCGTAAGCCGCCTCAGCCGTTTCCCTTATCCGTTTTTCCAGCGCGGGCAAGTCCCGTTCCCCGCATCTTTCCGCGATTTTTTGCCGCACGGCGGCGGGTGCGCCGCTGACGCTTTGTCCGTCGGTCAAGCAAACCGAATACAGCGCGGCAAGCGTCGTCCACAATCCATACGCCCGCGCCAAAACAGCCGATTGTTCCGTTTGAAGACGGCTCAGCACGCCCGAAACGGAGCGGTCGGTGATTTCGGGATGAAGCAGGCGCGTTTTTTGCACAAAAAACTCGATATCAATCATGCCGCCGTCGATATGCTTGACATCCCACACCGTTCTGGCGGGAAAATTGTCCGCGATTTTGCGGCGCATCTCGGCAACGTCGGCCGCGATTTTGTCCGCGTCGCGCGGCTTGGTCAAAGCGGCGGCGATTTCGGATTCCCCGATATTTCCCCATACCACGCGCGCTTTGGTCAGCGCCATCAGCTCCCACGTCCACGCGTCGGCGTCGTAATAGCGGTTGAACGCTTGCAAAGACACGGCGGCGGGTCCCGAGTTTCCCGACGGACGCAAGCGCATATCGACCGACCATAAAACGCCTTCGCGCGTATTCAGCGACAGCGCGTTGACAATCCTTTGCGCCAAGCGGGCGTAATACACGTTCGGATACAGTGGCTTTTTGCCGTCGGACAGCGCATCGTCGGGAGCGTCATACAAAAACAGAATGTCCAAATCGGATGAAAACGTCATTTCCCGACTGCCCGCTTTGCCCAGCAAAACCAAAGAGCACTTGCCGTTTTTCATTTTTCCCGCCGTTTGTTCGTAGTCGGCAACGACCATCGGACAAAGCCTGTTCAGCACCGCGTCCGCCAGCGCCGACAAAATTCCGCCCAATGCTTCGGGCGCAATCAAGCCGCGCAAAAACAGCACCGCCGTTTGGAAACGTTTTTCGCGGACAAAGCGGCGGGCGGCGTCCAAAGCCTGCTCCAAATCCTCGACGTTTTCAAAAGCGGTCTGCGCTTCGGCGTTCAGCGTTTCGGGCGTCGGGAGTTCAAAAAAACGTTGCGACAACACTGCGTCGAACAAATCGGGACGGCGCGTCAGCTCGTTTGAAAAAACGGGGGAAACGGCAATGACTTCGGTCAGCAAATCCAGCAAAGCGGGACGGGATTGAAACAGGGAAAACAGTTGAACGCCCGCGGGCAGTCCTTTGACGAATTCGTCAAAATGCGCGAAAGCGGCATCGGGATTCGGCGCTTTGCCCAAAGCATCGAAAATCACGGGCAACAGTTCGGCAATCAAAGCGCGCGCCTTTTCCGAACGCATGGCGCGATAACGTCCCGACAGCCAGCCGCGCACGGTGTCGGCGATAAAAGGCAACTCTTTAAACCCCTTTTGTTCCAGCACTTGCGCGGTGTGTTCGGGCAAATCCGCGCCGCTGAAGCTCAATTCCCCCGCTCGGCTTTCCGTTTCCGCCGCAAACAGGGAATCGTACGCTTTGGAAACCGTTGCGCGGTATTTCAGCAAAGTCGCCTTGAACGTCGGAAAGTCCATCCCCAGAAAAGCCGCCAAAGCGTCCAGCTCCGCTTGCGTTTTGGGCAGGGTTTGGGTTTGCTGGTCTTCCTGCATTTGCAAACGGTGTTCCAGCGTGCGCAAAAAAACGTAAGCGTCGGACAGTTCCGCGCGGCATTGTTCGGTAATCCAGCCCGCTTTGGTCAGCTGTCTTAACGCCGTCAGCGTGCGGCGGGAACGGAGCTTTGTATCGCGCCCGCCCCATAAAAGCTGCTGTAATTGCGTGAAAAACTCGATTTCGCGAATACCGCCCGCGCCCAGCTTGACATTATACCCCGCCAAATCGTCCGTATCGTTTTGCGACCGCACGCCCAGCGACCGCTTGATGTCGTGAATTTGCGCCAAAGCGTAAAAGTCGGTCGACCGCCGCCAGACGAACGGGCTGATTTCTTTCAAAAACGCCCTGCCCGCCTGTTTGTCGCCCGCCACGGCGCGCGCTTTGATGAACGCCGCGCGTTCCCAGTTTTGGGCAAAGCTTTCGTAATAACAAGCGGCGGCTTCCGTGCCAAGCGCAATCGGCGTCGAACCGGGATCGGGACGCAAGCGCAAATCCGTGCGGAAAACATAGCCTTGCGGCGTTTGCTCCTCCATCATCGCGACCAAAGCGCGGGTCAGCTTGACAAAGAACGCGCCGATGTCGCGCTTGCCCGTATAGGGCGCGTTTTCCGCATCGTACAAGACAATCAAGTCGATGTCCGACGAATAGTTCAATTCCCGCGCGCCCAGTTTGCCCATCGCCAGAATAATCAATCCGCTGTTTTCTTCGGGATTTTCGGGATTTGAAATCGTCCAGTCGCCTTTTGCGGCGGCTTCGCGCAACAAAGCGGACACGGCAATCCGCAGGCACGCTTCCGCCAAAACGGACAGCGATTCCGTGATTTGGTTCAAGCTCCACGCCCCGCTTAAATCCGCCATGGCAATCAGCAAAGCCGCCTTGCGCTTCAGCCTGCGCAATTCAACCGCCGCCGTTTCGACATCCGCCGTCAAATACAGCGCAGAAAACGCCGTTTTCATCAAAGCTGAAAACGTTTTGTCGTAACCGTTCGTCGTCACGGTTTGGAAAAATTCGTCCTCCCGCGCGCTCAAGCGTTTCAAAAACGGACTGAAGCGGGTTTCCCACGCTTGATTTTTTAAATCCTCGACCATCTTCTTATAGAAAAAATTTTGTTTTCGTGTATGCTTTGCTTACATTAAGGGGTTTGACCGTGCGACGCAAGTTTTTCAAAATTTCGCTGTATTTTTTCACGACGCTGTTTTTGCTGTTTTCCGTCGGCTTCGGCGCGTTGATGTACCGATTGCACAAAGCGCCGATTTCCCTTGAAAAGTACATTCCGACCTTTGTCGACATCATAACGCCCGACGACGGATCGAAAATCAGCATCAAATCCGCTTTGCTGACGTGGAACAACTGGCGCCACCCGATTAATATCCGCGTGGCGGGTTTTCGGATGACGGACAAGGACGACAAAACAATCAGCACCGTTCGGGAAATGACCGCGACGTTCAGCCTGTTCGCCCTGATGCACGGCATTGTCGCCCCGCGCACGATTGAAATCTACAATCCGACCATTGATTTGACCGTCAATTCCGAAACGGGCGATTACGAAGACGTCCCGCAGACGGACGATTCGGAAACACGCTTTTCGGTCAAAAACGTGCTTACCCGATTGGAACAGGAACACTATTTGCGCCGTTTTTCGCTGATTGACGCGCGCGCCAGAATCACGGACGTTTCACATAATGCCGTATGGAACATCCCCAATCTGACTTTGACTTACTCCAGACGGCGCGGCAAACACAAGCTGCACGGCGCGTTCACCGTCGAAACCGCAAAAAAACCGCTGTTGGTTTCCCTGTTCGGCACGTGGAACAACAAAGCCAAAGACGCGACTTTGACGTTATCGGCGCAAAACGCGGATATAACGGCGTCGCGCGCCGCCCGCAAATATGAATTTCTGCAAGGCTTTGCCGTTCCGCTGGATATTACGGCGGATTTGAAAATAAACTTGTCCGAAATCAAAAGCGACGAAGATTTGTTTTTGTGGCGCGAAATCGTCAAAACGTTCGACTTTACATTGACGGGCGGCGCGGGAACGGTCGTTTTGCCCGCTTCAATCGGCGGACGCTACGACATCGAAAGCTTTACCGTTGCAGGCTCTTGGTTCGATGCGGGCAACAAGCTGGTCATTCCGAATTTTACAATCGCCACGAAATCGGGCGTTTCGGCTCACGGCGAATTTCAGGCTGACGGATTGGGCAAAGCGATGGACACCAAAAATCCGACGGATGTTTCGGCGCGGTTCGAAGCCTTTGTTTCCGACGTTCCCGTCGAACGCGTCCCCGATTACTGGCCGCAATCCGCCGCCCCCGACGTGCATCGATGGGTCAAGGAAAATATCACGCAGGGCTTTGCCCCGTCGGGTTCGATTCAAATGACTTTTTCGGGATCAAAGGACGGATTGAATCTGGACGCGCTGAGCGCCGACATCCAAATCGAAAAAGCCCGCGTCACCTATATGGACGACATGCCCGCGGTCGAAAACGTCAAAGCCGCGCTGAACTTTACAAAATCGGATTTAAGCATTGTTTTGATTAACGGCAACACGGACAGCGTCACTTTGCAGAAAGGAACGCTTGTCTTTTCGGGATTGAACGCGGATACGACCGATTTCATTTTAAACACGGATTTGGAAACCGCCGATATTTCCGACGTGTTCAAAATCCTGTCTTCGCCCGCTTTGGAAATCACACAGGCATCCTTTATCAATCCCGACAACATTTCGGGACAGGGAACGGCGAATTTCCGCCTGACGTTTCCGATGAGGGGCGGACCGATTGATTCCACCGACGTCCGCGTGTCGGTTACGGCGGATGTCGAAAATGTCGATTTGTCGCATTATTTGATTGACGCGCTGAACATTCAATCCGCCGCCGCGCACTTGGATTTGACCGAAAAGGAAATGCGCTTGACGGGAACGGGAAAAATGCGGACGGGCAACGCCAGCTTTTCTTTGCATCAAGCGTTTTCAAACACGCCCGACATCCTTACGGATTTGAAAGTGTCCGCCGAATTGACCAACGAAGCGCGCGCCGATTTGGGCATTGATTTGCTGAATCCGCCCAACATCGACGGCATCATCCCCGCCGATTTCACTTTGCGTTTTTTAAAAGACAAAACGGGAGAAGCGAATATCGCTTTGGACTTGACCCCCGCCGATATCAACATGAGCGTCATCGGCTGGAAAAAACAATCGGGCATCGCGGGCAAAGGAACGGCTGAACTGCAATTTTCGGATTTTGATTTCGCCGCCGTCCCGATGATTGAGCTGACGGACGCTTTAAAAACGAAAATCCGTGCTAAAATCGATTTTTCGGCGGCGCATGCTTTGAAAAAAATCGACGTTGACAGAATTTCGACGGGACGCACGCACCTCCAAGCGCGCGCCCGCTTTTTGAAAAACGCCGTCCGTATCGACATTGCCGGACCGTCGCTGGATTGGGCGGATTTGATGAAAGCTTCCACCCCCGAAAAGCGGGCGCAATCGGCGCAAACCGCCGATGAGGAGGAGGCAACAAGCGCGCCCCCCGTCGTCATCAACGCCGCGCTGGACAAGATATGGCTGAGCGAATCGGGCGGATTGGACAACAACGGCTTTGCGGGCATTTATTCGGACGGCGGCTGGCGTAAAATGGATGCGACGGGCTCCATCGGCAAAAAACAAGTCCCCTTGCGTTTTTCGCTGTCGCCGACAACAACGCCCGACGAATACGCGTTCGCCCTGTCGTCGCAGGATGCGGGATACGCGCTGAAAGTGCTGAACTATATTTCAACGGTCAAAGGCGGCACTTTGCAGGTCAAAGGCACTTATTCGCCCAACCACGGCACGAAAGGTCTGCTGGAAGTCAAAGATTTCTATCTGGAAAACCAGCCTATTCTGACGCGTTTGTTACGTCTGACATCGTTCACGGGCATTTACGACACGCTGACGGGACAAGGGCTGAATTTTTCCAAAGCGGAAATTCCCTATCAAATCGACAAAACGGCGATTACGTTGAAAGACGCGCTGATTACGGGGTCTTCGCTGGGCATTACGCTGAACGGATTATACAACCGCGACACGGGATTTTTGGATTTGTACGGCTCTTTACTGCCGTTTTACGGCGTCAACAGCCTGCCCGGAAAAATCCCCCTTATCGGCAAACTGTTCGTCGGCGAAAAAGGCGGCGGTCTGATAGGCGTTTCCTATTCCGTCAAAGGATTGCTGCCCACGCCCGACGTGTCGGTCAATCCTCTGTCCGCCTTTGCCCCGGGCGCGGCAAGAAATTTGTTCAACTGATTATTCTTTTGTAAACGCCAGTTTCGCCGTAATCGCCTTGACATTCAAAGGATGCAGCTGCTTGCACGTCGATTTGGCGCGGTAATCCTTTGTGCCGATACGGACAGGCACGGGAACGGGTTTGGAACGCAGAGATTCCAGCAGTTCCGACATCATGACCGCGCCGCCGCTGTTCAAAGCCTGATCGGCGTACGCGCTGC
>ERZ1026860.624-NODE-624-length-21731-cov-29.512502_pt1 | contig 21731 bp, 24 predicted proteins | sample MGYA00380160_ERZ1026860 | MGnify/ENA primary metagenome ERZ1026860 (study PRJEB33269, sample SAMEA4719796) | human gut metagenome | biome: human-associated habitat; feature: organic feature; material: feces | place: Cameroon | collected 2013-10 ... | reverse complement strand
TAAAATTCAGCGGTGGAACTTTCTCCATCAGATCCTCTACGTTGCAATTCAGCGCACGCGCAAGGCGAAGCAGCGTTTCTGCTTGTGCTTTGTTAATGTCCTTCTGTCGCTGTTCGTACTGCTGGATGGTACGCACAGGCACATCAGCCTGTCCTGCCAGTTCCGATTGGCTCAATCCGGCCAATGCGCGCATGGCTTTCAGGTTTGTTTCCGGCTTTGCCGCACGGTACAACTCGTTCATCTTGTCTGCAAACTGCCGTACATCCATCTCGTGGTAGGGCGTATACAGCAGCCGCACCTCCGCGATAGACACTGCCTGTTCAATCTCCGCAAAGCGCAGACCGGTCAGCCACTGGTAATAGGCAAGAGCCCAGCCTGTCCAGTATTCCGGGCTGCGGTCGTAGGCATACGAGGGTTTCTGCATGGGCACGGCTTCGCCCGCCTGCTCCAGTACAGCGCGGGCAAGTTCTACACCGGACAAGCCCACCAACACAGAACAATCCCCCTGCTCGAACCGGGCAGACAGTTCACTGGTCACAAACCACTGCCATGCCGTCTCCAACGGATAATGCAGATCGTTGACAAGATAATCCAACATCCGGGCAAGATTTTTCTGTGCAGCAGAAAGATAGCTTTTATCGTAAGCGTGGATCATTGGGCCTCATCTCCTCGTCGAGAATCGTGGTAATATAAAGGTCTCCCCTCTGACGGCGGTTGCGCTCCACGTCAAAATATTGGCGGCGGGCTGTCTGGTCACGGAAGGCCTTTTTCTTATACCATTCTTTAGAGTCTGCGGTCTCATAGCCGAGAAATTCCAGCTGTTCAAAGGCCGCTTTGCTTTTCAGCACGAACTGCTGCCCCAGCTTGCCCAAGCGCATGGCATTGCACAACTGGCGGTAAGAGATTGCACCGTTGATAAAATCGGATGCAAAGGAAAAATAGCTGTCATCTGCCCTGTAGCCAATGATGATATCAGCAGACTTATAGTCGAGGTGAAAAGTGTTCATCAGGTATTCTTTGGCTTCTGCGGCCAGCGGGGCAGAAGTATCGAATTCGCGGTTCTCCAAAAGAATCGTCAGCCAATGCAGCATCGTGTAACCGGGAGCGTTCAAATCCAGAATGGTCAAACCGTCGCATTCGATTTTATACCGGTTAGCGTAGCCATTGTGGTCGATGCCAACACCCCACTCTTTGGCCATGTTGGGGTTCTGAGTGCAGTAAAAGCCGATGCCATAGTCATTGTAGGGCTTGCCATAGCCGAACTTTGGCTTTTCAATAATATGATCCGAACCATGATAAATTGTTTTTTCCACAGAACCACCTCCTCGCTCCAATTATACTCCCGCAGGAGTATGTGTGCAAGAGCTTTATATGAGAATTACGCTATGCGCAACACAAGATGTTTTCTTTTCGCTTTGATCAACCCGTTCTTGTGCTTCCTGATGGATTAGAGTATAATGAATACAATGATATTTTCAGGATAGGAGGCATCATATGGGAAGCTATCTGAATCCGGGCAGCAAGGGCTTTCAGGAAAGCCTAAACTCCGAAATCTATGTAGATAAGACCGGATTGATCGAAAAGACCAATGCCGTTTTGAACACCAGACAGAAGTTCATCTGTGTCAGTCGTCCTCGCCGTTTCGGCAAGTCGATGGCTGCCGATATGCTAGCCGCTTACTATGACCGTGGTGAGAATTCCGCATCGTTGTTCAGTTCCTTGAAAATCCACTATGTGTCATCTTATCAGCAGCACCTCAACCAATATGACGTAATTAAAGTCAACATGCAGGAATTTCTCAGCATGACGCATAGCATGGATGAAATGCTAACAATGCTGCAAAAATATCTTGTATTTGATTTAACGGACCATTTTCAAAATGTCCGTTTTCGGGATAAAAACAACCTCATTCAGGTCATGAAAGACATTTATGCAAAAACAAATCGTTCTTTCGTGATTTTGATTGACGAATGGGATTGCCTGTTTCGGGAATACCAGCAAAATCAGGATGCGCAGAAGAAATATCTTGACTTTCTGCGAGCTTGGCTCAAAGACAAGGATTACGTTGCATTGGCCTACATGACAGGCATCTTACCCATTAAAAAGTACGGCTCCCACTCTGCACTAAATATGTTTACTGAGTATTCCATGACCGATCCCGGTGAACTGGCAGAGTATTTTGGCTTTACCGAATCAGAAGTATCTGCTCTTTGCGAAAAGTATCAGATGAACTTTGAAGAGGCCAAAGCATGGTATGATGGCTATGAACTGATTGCCCATCGGCAGTCCGGGGATGAACATTATTCCATGTACAGCCCTAAATCTGTTGTGGATGCGATGCTGCGGCACAAATTCGGCACTTATTGGAATCAAACCGAAACCTATGAAGCCTTGAAAATTTATATCCAGATGGATATGGATGGCTTGCAGAATGCGGTTGTCCGAATGCTGGCAGGCGAAGCCATAAAAATCAACACGGGCACTTTCAGCAATGACATGACCACCTTTGCCAGCAAAGACGATGTTCTGACCCTGCTGGTGCATTTGGGTTATCTGACCTACAATAGCATAGATGAATCCGTGACTATTCCCAACAAGGAAGTCTCGCAGGAATATGTCAATGCCCTCAGCACGATGAACTGGCACGGTGTAATGGATTCCATAGAAGCGTCTCGCAGGCTGCTGGAAGCACTATGGGCGATGGATGCGGATGCTGTAGCCGCCGGAGTTGACAAAGCACATGAAGAAGTGTCAGTTCTTCAATATAACGATGAAAATTCGTTGAGTTGTATCATCAATCTGGCTTTCTATTTTGCACGAGAGTATTACACGATAGTGCGGGAGTTGCCTGCAGGTAAAGGCTTTGCCGATGTGTGTATGATTCCTCACAGGATGCATCTAGACAAACCTGCAGTAGTAATCGAACTGAAATGGAACAAGAGTGCATCTGGTGCACTTGCTCAAATCAAGGAGAAACACTATGGAAACGCCTTGAAAGATTATCAAGGGAACATTCTGCTAGTGGGCATCAACTATGATAAAGCCACCAAAAAACACGAGTGTCTCATCGAGAAAATTCAAAAGTAGCCGTTTCCACATCTAACTCGTTGTCTCTCTTTGGAATCTTTCAATAAAATTTTCGCCACTTTCAAGAAGAGCCATCTTGTCCACTAACAAGAAAAACCGTCAACGCATGAGAGAGAAATCTCTCACGTTTGACGGTTTTCTTTTTTACCCTAAAAGCACTCTTGCTCTGCGCTGTACCTCTTTTTCGATCATCTTCAAGCGATTTGGCGGCAGATTATAACGTGTCGCTCTGCGGTCAAAATGGAAATCCAGCAGCTTATGGAGCATTGCACGGTGACGAGGTTTCATTGCACTCTTTGCAGCTGCAAAGAAATCATCGTATGCAAGCGGAAGCAGTGTGCGGGCATATTCATCAAATGCTTTCTGGTTGTCCCAAAGATCCGTTCCGCCCAGACTGAACAGCGAGTTTCCGTGGTCAAACAGCGGTGCGGGTGCCGCAATCGTGTTGGTCTTATTATCTACCAGCACACCAAAGTTTCCATAGTGGCGGTCAGTGTTGCAGATGATCGCATCAAAGACCAGCATATCTTCCAGCGCATCCACAAAGTTCTGACCTAACGTCTGATAATACGCAAAAATTGCTTTTATTCCACCTTTGGACACAAGCTGTCCGATGGGAATATAAGAATACTCTTTGCTGGTGAACAGCTCACACTTGGAACAAAGCGTCTTTTTCAGATCTTTTGTCAGGGTGTAGCGAATCGCATTCACGCCCATCACCTGTGCAACTTGATAAGCATACATTTCCGAGTACGGTTCAAACCCCAGATTACTGAACCCTGACGTGCCACCTTTATAAAGATAGATTTTTCCGTTTTGTCTGCGCCAGCATTTTGGCAGCATCCCGTTGGTCGAGAACTCCGGGCAGGACGCAAGCGAAGTTCGTATGCTGCTGCCATATCCTGTAAAGGCGATTGCTGCCAGCACCTGACTGAATCGGTTATCGTAAAGATTTACTTTTTCAAAGGTGTCACCGGAGCCCTCTGCATCTACCCAAAAGCAATCATTGAGTGAAAGACCTTTATTGGCTGCAATAATTCCAAGCGGTCGATTCAAAGAAAGCCCCACCTTAGAGAGCAGAGCGTCTACATACGCTCGGTTCTTCGGAATTGTGCGATGCCGCAGCCAGCGTTCTACACCATCTTCTGATACAGTCAGGTTCAAAGGTAAAAAGGAACGGTTTTCTTCGTAGACCTTTATAATATGGAGGTCAGTATCTGCACTGTCCATGTTTGCTTCAAAGGTAAGCAGCGGCAAATCAAAATGCCGGATGGTGTAGCGCACAGCGATTTCTCCTTTCATCCATGATCTTTTTCTTTATTATACGGCATCAGAATCCGAATGAAAAGCACCACCGTCATTCTGCACAAAATTCAAGGATAAAATTTTATACCCAAAAATCTGCAAAAATCGGGTTTCTGAGGTCATTTTGCCGTTCCTCTCCGAATTTTGCTACAGATCTGCTACAAACTTGCTACAAACGACTGAAAAGGGGGCCTCCTACACGTTTCATTATCAATATGCAAAAGTGAATCCGCTTCACTTTTGCATATCAAAAATCACGTAGGTACAAGAAAAAGCCGCTTACCCTTTCAGGTAAACGGCCTTACGTTTGGTGGAGAATTAGGGACTCGAACCCCAGACCCCCTGCGTGTGATGCAGGTGCTCTAACCAGCTGAGCTAATCCTCCATATTCGCTTGTGTTGTGCGCTCCGAACTGGAACGTGATTATTATAGCACGGCCTTTGCCGAAATGCAAGCCCTAATTTAAAAAACTTTTACTTTTTTCGAAACACTTTCTCTGGCTGCAAAAAAGCACGCTGGCCACCGGGCGTGCAACATTACCGCCGGGCAGCCGCACCGGCTGTGCCCTGCACAAAAAATGTGCGGCAGGCTGTTGCTCTTTGCCTGCAAATCGTGTATACTTGGGGACAGAAAGCTGCATAAGAGAAATCGAGGGATGTATATGCTGACACTTCGCGGGATCATCACGCTGGTAATATTGGCTGTGCTGTTTGCGCTGGCTGTGGTCTGGATCTCCAGACAGGGCGGCTGGAAGGGCGAGGGTTGCAACGGCAACTGCGCTTCCTGCCGCAGCCATTGCGAGGACCCGAACGCCAAGAAGAAATAACCAAAACAGGGCTGCTGCACGAAACACGGTGCAGCAGCCCTGTTTTATGTTTTTTTCACTGTTATTTCCGTTCAGAACGCACCGCGCTGGGCGGCATAGACGGCGATGGTGCTCAAAAGATCCTGCAACGCCTTCTGGTAGGTGGTGCGGCCGATGTGCAGCTGCTCTAAGATCTCGTCCTCCGGGCGCTGCTCAAAAAAACGCATCCGCAGCAGGTCTGCCCGCATGGGGTCGTGCGCCTGATAGTAGTCTATGCCCTCATCAATGGCGCTTTGCCAGCGGCGGTTTTCCGGCGTACGCGCCCAGTGGCGCTCGCCGTACTTGCGCAGAGCGTTCCGGGTCAGATTTCGTTGTTCCTGCGTCACTGGCGCTTCCCCCTTTTGGGCAGTTCCAGCGCCGCACTGCGCGAGAACCGGTTCTCGGCATCGAAAAAGCAGGCGTCCCGCTCGGCCATCGTCAGGCCAAGCATGGTGGAAAGCCGCTCGGCCTCGTCCAGCTTGAACTGGGTCTCGCCCAGCAGCTTGTGCCGCAGGGTGTTGCTGCTGATGTGCAGCACACTGGCCACATATTGCAGCTTGTAGCCGCTGTCTTGGATGTAGGTGTAAATCAGGTTTGTGTTTGCCATGGCTTCGCTCCTTTTTTGTAGTTCACCGCGTTTGCAACAATCATTGGTTGTATTATACCCCGTTGTTGATTGACTGTCAACCTATAATTTGTAAAACGCTCCGCAATTGTTGATTTTCAGGAAATTTTCTGCTATACTCAAAGCAGAAAGCCGCGTCCCACACTACAACCCATAGTTTTCAGGAGAACCGCTATGTCCGATCTATCTACCCGTGTCCGTCTGCGCCGGGAGCAGCTGGGCCTTTCGCAGCAGGAGCTTGCCCGGCGCATGGGCTACCGCTCCCGTTCCTCCATCACCAAGCTGGAAAAAGGCATCAACGACCTGCCCCAGTCCAAGGTGGAGGAGCTGGCGCAGGCATTGGAGACCACCCCCGCTGCCCTGCTGGGGCTGGACACGCCCTGCGCCTGTCCCCCGGGCTTTGAGCCGCTGCCTGCCATGGTGCAGGTACCACTGATTGGCTCCATCGCCTGCGGCACCCCCATCACCGCCGAGCAGAACATCGAGTGCTATATCGGGGTGCCCGCCGCGTGGCACGCAGATTTTGCCCTGACCTGCCACGGCGACAGTATGGCACCCACAATCTGCAACGGGGATATCGTCTGCATCCGCTGCCAGCCCGAGGTGGAGCAGGGTGAGATCGCCGCCGTGCGGGTGGGCGAGGAAGCCACCCTCAAGCACTTCCACCGGCAGGGCGATGCCGTGATGCTGCTGGCAGACAACGCCGCCGTCTGCCCGCCCATGTTCTACGCCGGAGAGCAGCTTTCGGAGCTGCACATTGAAGGCAAGGCCGTGGGGCTTTGCCGCGGCCTATAAGATAAGGAGAGAAAGGAGCAGCCTGTGTTCGGCAAAAAGAAAGCGTCCCCCGCTTACGACCCCGCCGCCCAGAAGCCGGTGCTGCGGTGCAGCATCTGCACCGGGGAGCAGGTGGCCGGGTTTCAGGATCTGCACACCGGCCATTTTACCGAGGTGCAGCTGATCCGCAGCCCGCAGGAATTGCAGGCCTTCCGCAGCCGGTACGGCATCCCCGCCGACTGCCCCATTGAAAAGATCTATTGAGCAAGGAGTTCATCATGCAGCAGGCACCCGAAGCCATGACCCTGAAGGTCATTGCCCATATCCATACCGCCTTTCCCACCAAGTTCGGCATCCCGCGCCAGAGCGGGCTGGTAGAAGAGCTGCGGGGCGAGATCATCTTTACCCCGGAATACCGCAACCCCGACGCCCTGCGCGGGCTGGAGGATTTCAGCCACATCTGGCTGGTATGGCAGTTTTCCGGTGCAGTGCGGGAAAGCTGGTCTCCCACCGTGCGCCCGCCGCGCCTTGGCGGCAACACCCGGGTGGGCGTGTTCGCCACCCGGTCGCCCTTCCGGCCGAATCCGTTGGGGCTTTCCAGCGTAAAACTGGAAGCCATTGAGCAGCGCCCGGACGTGGGTCCGGTACTCATCGTGCGCGGTGCCGACCTGATGGACGGCACCCCCATCTACGATATCAAGCCCTACATCCCCTACGCGGACTGCCACCCGGACGCCGCCGAAGGCTTTACCGGGCAGACCCGCACCCACCATCTGGAAGTTTCCTGCCCGGAAGCGCTCTGGCAGACCGTACCGGAAGCCGACCGCGCTGCTTTGCAGGGCGTGCTTGCCAGTGACCCCCGCCCCTCCTACCAGCACGACCCGCAGCGGGTGTACGGCATGGAGTTTGCCGGGCTGGAAGTGCATTTTACCGTGGACGGTGCTCAGCTCACCGTGCGGGACATCACCCTGTTATAAAAGGAGCCGTTCATGGAACTGCGGACTGTCAATACCTTTCTGCACATCGCCGAGCTGCACAGCTTTTCCCGCACTGCGCGGCAGCTGGGTTACTCGCAGTCGGCGGTGTCCTCCCAAATTGCACAGCTGGAAGCCGAGCTGGGCACCCCGCTGTTTGACCGCGTGGGCAAGACCGTGCGCCTGACCGATGCCGGACAGACCTTTTTAGGCTACGCCCGCACCCTGCTGGAAACTGCCCAGCAGGCACAGGCCGCCTTGCAGCCCGCCCAGCAGGTGCGGGGCAGCCTGCGCATCGCGCTGGCAGATTCCGTGTGCAGCACCTTTTTGCCGGGGCTGTTGCAGCGCTACCACGCCCGCTGCCCTCAGGTGGAGCTGGTGCTGCACACAGCCTCCACGGACGAGATGCTGCAATTGCTGAGCACCAATCAGGTAGACCTTGTCTACACGCTGGACCAGCCCCTTTTGCAGCCTGCGCTGGTGCTGGCTGCAGACATGCCGGAGCCGGTGTGCTTCATCGCGCCGCCGCAGCATCCGCTGGCGCAGGAAAGCACCCTCCCGCTGGACATTCTGCCCCTGCAGGAGTTTCTGCTCACCGAGCGGGGCATGAGTTACCGGGATGCGCTGGACCAGTGCATGGCGGCGCACGGCCTTGCCATCCACCCCTATCTGGAGCTGGGCAGCGCCGCGCTGCTGTGCCAGATGGTGGAGCAGGGCATGGGGCTTTCCTTTTTGCCGGAGTACATCGTGCGCAGCGCGCTGGCAGAGGGGCGGCTGGCGCGGCTGAACGTACCGGACTGCACCGTCATGATGCACCGGCAGCTGTTCTACCACCGGGATAAATGGGTGACCCCCCAGATGAACGTGTTCATCGAGCTGGTGCGGCAGGGCGCACAAAATCCTCTGTCCACCGCCACACTATAAGAAAAGGAGCATTCCCATGAGCCAAATCAAAATCGCATTCTTTGACATTGACGGCACCCTCATTGACATGGAGAAAAAGCAGATCACCCCTGTCACGCTGGAAGTCCTGCGCCGCTTACAGGCAAATGGCATCCGTATTTGTCTGGCAACAGGTCGTTCTCCCATGGTGGTGCCGCACTTTGAGGGTGTAGCATTCGACGCCACTCTCACCTACAACGGCTCTTACTGCTACACCAAAACCGGCGAGACGATTTTCAGCAATCCCATTCCTGCGCCAGATCTGGCTTTGATCATCCGCAATGCCACGGCCATTGCCCGACCGCTCTGTCTTGCCACAAACAGCCGTTTAGCCTGCAATGGCTGCGACAAAGATCTGGCAGACTATTTTGCTATTGCCAAATCTGCGGCAAACATTGTGCCAGACTTTGACGAGGTTGCAAAGGGCACCGTGTATCAAATTATGATGGGTGGCCGCGAGGACGAGTATGCCGCCATCCTCAAGGACGTGCAGGGTGCTAAAATTGCTGCATGGTGGGATCGTGCGGTCGATATTATCCCGGCCACCGGCGGCAAAGGCATCGGCATCCGCAAAATGCTGGAATACTATGGTTTGGACAAATCTGAAGCCATTGCATTTGGCGACGGCAATAACGATATCGAGATGTTACAGGCCGTAGGTACCGGCGTTGCCATGGAAAACGCCTCGGAAAAGCTCAAGGCTGTCGCCACCGACCACTGCGGTCATGTTGCCAACGAGGGTGTGTATCAATACTGTGTGGAACATGGGCTGATTTGATGAAGAAAGGCTGCGCAGGTCGTGCGCAGCCTTTCTTGCTTTTATGCAACGAAAGACCGCCGAAGGTTTCCCTTCGGCGGTCTTTCGTATGATAGGAGGATCAAAAATGATCTTTGCTAAGTCTTAGTTCAGGATGGTCAGCTCGGTCTCAATGTCGAACAGGTGGATCTTGTGGGGATCGAAAGCAACGCGGACGGTGTCTCCGTTGCGAGCCTTGGAGGTGGGAGCAACACGAGCGGTCATCTTGTTGCCCTTGTACTCCAGGTACAGGTAGATCTCAGCGCCCATCATTTCGGAAACATCGACCTGAGCATCCAGCTGGCAGTCGGTGTGCTTTGCCATAAACTCGGGCTCGTCGTCGATATCCTCGGGACGGATGCCCATCTTGATCTTCTTGCCAACGTAGGAATCCAGCTTGCCGTCGGCGGTCTTCTCCTTGGGCAGGGGGATCACGTCGCCGCCCAGGTCAACACCGTACAGGTCGCCCTTCTTGATCAGGGTGCCGTCCAGGAAGTTCATCTGGGGGCTGCCGATGAAGCCTGCAACGAACATATTGCAGGGCATATCGTACAGGTTCTGCGGGGTATCGACCTGCTGGATGATGCCGTCCTTCATAACGACGATACGGTCGCCCATGGTCATAGCCTCGGTCTGGTCGTGGGTAACGTAGATGAAGGTGGTAGCCAGCTTCTTGTGCAGCTTGATGATCTCGGTGCGCATGGAGGTACGCAGCTTAGCGTCCAGGTTGGACAGGGGCTCGTCCAGCAGGAAGACAGCCGGGTTACGCACCATTGCGCGGCCCAGAGCAACACGCTGGCGCTGGCCGCCGGACAGAGCCTTGGGCTTGCGGTCCAGCAGGTGCTCGATCTCCAGGATCTTGGCAGCCTCGTGCACGCGCTTGTCGATCTCGTCCTTCGGGGTCTTGCGCAGCTCCAGACCGAAAGCGATGTTCTTGTAAACGGTCATGTGGGGGTACAGAGCGTAGCTCTGGAACACCATGGCGATATCACGATCCTTCGGGGGAACGTCGTTGATCAGACGGCCGCCGATGTACATCTCGCCCTTGGAGATCTCCTCCAGACCGGCGATCATACGCAGGGTGGTGGACTTGCCGCAGCCAGAGGGGCCGACGAAGATGATGAACTCCTTATCCTGGATCTCCAGGTTGAAGTCGGTAACGGACGGGGCAGTTGCGCCCGGATAGATCTTGTAGATGTGCTGGCAGCTAATGGAAGCCATAATCGTTATCCTCCGTAAATATTTGGTGTTTCACGCCCTTGACGGCGTGTTGTTTCGTTGGTACTATAATAACAGATAATTTTGTGATATAAAATAGCATTTTATTGATTAGAGGTGTCAGATATTGCTATTTGACTGGAACACCATCGCCGCACCGGCTGCACTGCTGAACGTGCAGCTTTCCGCGCCCCGCACCCTGAGCGGCGAAGGGCTGTGGGTCTGCCTTGTTTCCAGCGGCAGATGCACGGTTTCCCTGCCCGGGACATCGGCTGCGCCCACCGGCTCTGTGCTGGTGCTGCCGCCGCAGTCCGCTGCGGCGGGGCACCTGATTTTAAGCCGCGCCCCGCTCACCCTGACCCCGGAGGACAGCTGCCACCTGCTGTGCGCCCAGCTGACCGGGCAAGCCAGCGCGCAGTTTTTAAACGGTCTGCGGGAGCTGCCCTACCTTGCCAAGGGCGAGACCTGCCCTGCCGCCGCCGAATTGATGGGGCGGCTTGCGGAGGAAAAGCCCACCCACAGCCGTGCCCGCAGCCAGCTGGCCTTTGCCCTGCTGTGCGAGCTGGCAGATGCCGACAGCGCCGCGCCCGCCCTGCCGCCGCTGGTGCAGGCCGCCATTGAGGATATCCGCGCCAACTATGCCGGACTGTACGGTGTGGAGGAGCTCAGCGAGCGGCTGGGCGTGTCCAAAAGCCATCTGGTGCGCACCTTTACCGCCGCCGTGGGCGTGCCGCCGGGCAAATACCTGACCACCGTGCGCATCGAGGCCGCGCAGCGGCTGCTGCTGCACCGGGAATACACGCTGGACGTGGTGGCCAGCCTGTGCGGCTTTTCCGGGGCCAACTACCTGTGCCGGGTGTTCAAAAAAGAAACCGGCCAGTCCCCCGCACAATGGCGGGCACTGACCGGTCGCGCCGCACAGGCCGGGCTTACGCCCGAGGAGACCATGCGGGAACAGGAGATGTATATTTAAGCGTTTCCGCTCTCTTTTCTGCGCAGCAGAAACAGGGTCAGCAGCGCGGTGAGCAGCTCCGAAGCCGGGAAGGCCGCCCATACGCCCGGCATCCCGAACACCGCGCTGAGCACCAGCGAGCAGGCCACGATGGCCACCATGCCCCGGCAGATAGAGGTGATGGAGGCCTCCGCCGGGCGGTTCACGGCGCTCAGATAGCCCGCCGCCATGATGTTGAAGCCCGCAAAGAAGTAGCCCACAAAGTACATCCGCATCCCGGTGTGGGCATACTGCGCCATCTGCACCGAGTTTTCGCTGTTGAACCAGCTCACAAAGGGATCGGTCAGACCGAACACCGCAGCGTACAGCACCGCCGCCAGCACCAGCACGGTGCCACTGCCCAGCAGCAGCAGCTTCCGCGCCCCGGCGTGGTCGTTCTGACCGTAGCAGCGGCTCACCAGCGGCTGTGCGCCCTGCGCCACGCCGTTGAAGATGGCGGTAGCCACCAGCGCAAAGTTTGCCACCACGCCGTAGGCTGCTACGCCCACATTGCCCGCCAGCCCCAGCAGCAGAAAGTTGAACACCGTGGTGGTCACACCGGAGGAAAGCTCGCCCACAAAGCCGGAGATGCCCAGCTGACAGCTCTGCCCCAGCAGCCTTGCCGAGGGCAGCTGCCGCACAAATTGCAGGGTGTTCTCCTTTTTAAAGAAGTGGCGGCTGCAAATGGCGATGCTGATGATAGGCGACACCGCCGTGGCCAGCGCCGCACCGGCAAGCCCCAGCCCCAAGGGGAACATAAAGATATAGTCGAACACCACGTTGAACAGGCTGCCGCTCAGGGTCGCCACCATGGCAAGGGAGGGGTCGCCGTCGTTGCGGACAAAGGCCGAAACGATGTAGTTGCACATAAAAAACGGGGTGAACAGCAGAAAAATGCGGGCGTAGGGGATGCCCAGCGCCACGATGCCCGCATCGCCGCCCATGAGGCGCAGCAGCGTCCCGGGCGCAAAGACACCCGCCAGCATCCACGGGATGGCAGCCAGCACGGCGCACAGGATGGCGTTGGAGAAATACCGCTGTCCCCGGGCATCGTTCTGTGCCTTGGCAATGGCGTAGCGGGTCGCCGAGCCCAGCGCGATCATGGAGCCAATGGCAAAAATAAAGTTGTAGAGGGGCAGGCAGAGATTGAGCAGAGTAACGCCGTCTGTCCCGGCGGCCTGCGCAATAAAATAGGTATCGGCCAGAATATAGCACGATGTCCCCAGCAGACCAAAAATATTCTGCGAGACATATTTAAAGAACTGTTTTGTCAGATCCATACACATTTTTCCTTTTTCCCTGTTGTTGCATACATCTGGAAATTGTAGCATATCTGCCGCCGCAAGTCAACCGCAAAACCCGCCCATTACCGTATAAAAGAAGCAGTTGCGCACAGCGTCCTGCGGGTGTATACTGTACACTGCCGCACTTCGCGGCACACCTGAATGCAGAAAGGAAGAAGCCCTATGTCCGACAGGATCTTATTTTCCATCGGCGAAGCGCTGATCGATATGATCCCCTCCCGGGTGGGGTGCAGCTTTGACGAAGTACCCGCCTTCAGCCCCCGGGTGGGTGGCGCCCCGGCCAATGTCTGCGCCGCCGTTGCCCGGCTGGGCGGGCGCAGTGCGCTGCTGAGCCAGCTGGGCGATGACCCCTTTGGTCACAAGATCGCCCGGGCGCTGGCGGCCTGCGGCGTGGAGCTCTCCCATCTGGAATTTACCGACAAAGCCAGCACCGCGCTGGCCTTTGTCAGCTTAGCGGAAAACGGCCAGCGCACTTTCAGCTTCTGCCGCAAGCCCTCCGCAGACCTGTTGTACGCCCCGGAGCAGATCGACCCGGGCTGGTTCTCGCAGGCCTTTGCCCTGCATTTTTGCAGCGTTTCGCTGGTGGACAGCCCCATGCGCTACGCCCATCTGGCCGCCATCACTGCCGCGCGGGAGGCAGGAGCTATCCTCAGCTTTGACCCCAATCTCCGCTTCCCCCTCTGGCCGGACCGGGAGCAGCTGCGCCAGACCGTGTGGCAGTTTCTCCCCCTGACCCATATCCTGAAGCTTTCGGACGAGGAGCTGCCCTTCCTCACCGGCACCGAGGACATTGAAGCCGCGCTGCCCCGGCTGTTTACCGGAGATGTGCAGCTGGTGCTGTACACCTGCGGCAGCAAGGGTGCCCGCGCCTATACCCGCACCGCCAGTGCCCGCGCCCGCAGCCCCAAGGTGGCGGCGGTGGACACCACCGGCGCGGGGGACGGCTTTATCGGCTCGTTTCTGTGGCAGCTGCAGCGGGACGGTGTGACTGCCGCCGAACTGCCAAAGCTTTCCCGCAAGCGCCTGACCGAGTATCTGACCTTTTCCAACCGCTTCTGTGCCCTCAGCGTGCAGCACCATGGTGCCATCGACAGCTACCCCACCTTGGCGCAGATGGAAGCGGAATATCCCCTGCCCTGAGGGCAAATTTACAGCGCATTTTGTATTTTTTAATATTTATATGCTATATTGTATAAACAATTCGCTCTCTCACCGCCCAAAAGGAGGAACCCATGCCCTTTGAGTTTGCTTTTCTGGACTGGCTGTACCAGTTCCGCAACCCGGCAATGAACGCGATCTCCATCTTTTTTGATTACGCCGGCGCCCACGGCGAGATCTGGATCGCGTTCACCCTGCTGCTTCTGCTCTTCCGGCGCACCCGCAAGGCGGGCTTTGCCATGGCGGTGGCGCTGGTGCTGTACATGGCGGCGGGGCACTTCTTCCTCAAGCCGCTGTTCGCCCGCCCCCGCCCCTGCGATATCAACACCACCATCACCATGCTAGTAGCGCGTCCGCACGGACATTCCTTCCCCTCCGGGCACACCGCCTCCGGGGTGGCGGCAGCCTATGCGCTCTGGCTGCAAAACCGGAAGCTGGGCGCACCCGCGCTGGTGCTGGCAGCCTTTATCGCCTTTACCCGGCTGTACCTCTATGTGCACTTCCCCACCGACGTCCTCGGCGGCGCAGTGCTGGGCATCTCTCTGGGCACTGCGGCCTCCGCATTTGCAAACTATATGGCGAATCGCAAAAAGAAACAACAAGTTGTATAAGAAAAGGTCGCTGCACAAATGCGTGCAGCGACCTTTTTGCTCTATTATTCCGCCGGGATCTGGTATTTCCGGTTCTGTGCCGGGTCCCAGCACACCAGTTCCAGTCGACTGCCCGCAGGCAGGGCGGCGTCCGGCTTTGCCGCCTGCCAGCAGCGCTTGAGCACCGCAGCGGCTCCGGCATCCTCTGCGCCGGGCAGCTCGGTGCACAGCACCGTGCCCTGCCAGCCGTTTTCCGTGTACAGGCTCAGTGCGCCCGCCTTGCCGTCCAGAATGGCGGTGATGTCCTGTTGCAGCTGCGTGTACCCCTCGGCGGTGGCGGCGTACTCGCCGTGCCACTTTTCAAAGAATACCGAGAACTCCCCGCACAGCTCAATGAGCAGGTCCTCTGTGCCGGAGGGGCTTTGCACCACCAGTGCAAGGTCCTGCTCCTCCATATAATCAAAGTCCGGGTCGTCCCATGTGTGCACGGTGACCTGCTGCCGGCTGAGCAGCATCAGTAGTTCCCCCTGCTTTTCAGCGGTATCAAAATCGCCCTGCGGGCTGTTCCAATCTGTGTTCATCGGTGTTTCCTCCATTTATCAGTTGTGCAGGCGGGGTTTTCCCCGCTGTATGATCCGTTCAATCCTTCTCCCCGCTGCCGCCTGCGTGCTTTGCCGCTGCGGCGCGGGCTTTCTGTTCCTTTTTGGCGCAGTAGAGCGCACGGTCGGCGCGGTCCTTCACTGCAACCACGTCCTCCCCGGAAAAGACGGCAGAGCCAAGAGAGACCGTCGGCAAAAGGGTGATCTGTTTGCGCCGCTCTGCCAGCAGAGCTTGCAGCCTTTCTGCGCAGCGGACTTCGCTTGCCTCGTCCTTCAATAGCACGCAGAATTCATCGCCGCCGATGCGGTAGCAGTAGCCGCAGCGGGCGTAGGCTTTTTTGATGCAGTCCGCGATCTCGGCAAGGCAGACGTCCCCCTGCAAATGGCCGTAGCGGTCATTGATCTGCTTGAAGTCGTCCACATCGAACACCACCAGCACCCCGCCGCTGCGGCGCATCTCGGCAGTGCGGTTCAGGTAGCTGTTCTGGTTCAGAAGTCCGGTCAGCGCATCCAACTGGTTCCACATCTCGCTGCAATAAATATAGTACAGCACCGACAGCAGGGTGACGCACAGCCATGTGACGTGCAGCGCCGGAAGTGCGATCTGGATCACGGTCTCTGCCCCCAGAAACAGGGTCAGCGGGTAGATCAGCGTGCGGCTGCGGTTCTGAAAGGCCGCCGCCGTGCGCACCGTAGCCACCATAAGGTACAGCATAGAGGCATAATACATGATGACATAAATGAAGAAGTACCCTCCCCGGGCGTAGAGGTTTTCCCTGCTCACCGAGAACACCGGCCCATAGGGCAGCGTTGCCGCCAGAAAAAGCAGATACACGCCCTCGCAGCACACCGCCGCCTTGAACCCGCGCCGGATGATGGATTTTTTGTCCAGCACATATACCAGACACAGCGGCACCGCCGGTGTCAGCCCGAAGCCCAGATAGTTGGACAAAATGTTCAGCCAGCGGTAGCCCGACGGTGTGCCGTCCACCACAATGGTGATGACCTCCAGCACCGAGATGCACGCAATAAGCACAAAGGCCAGAAGGAACCCCCGCTTCTGCTTTTTATTCAAAGATTCGCTCAGCTTTGTAAGAAAGCACATAAAGCCAAGCACAAAAAGATCAATGGTCGTTAAGATAAAAAAATAGCTATCCATTGCAAATTATCTCGCTCTGTGCGCTGATGCCTTTGATAAGGCGCATACCGTCTCGATATGCTCCGTATGCGGGAACATATCCACCGGGGTAAAGCCCTCAGCTTTGTAACCCAGCTTTGTCAGGGTGGCAAGGTCACGGGCGAGGGTGACGGGGTTACAGCTGACGTAGACCACCCGCTTCGGGGCCATACGGGCCACGCTGGCAAGGAATTCCGGGGTGGAGCCCTCGCGCGGGGGGTCCATAAAGATCACGTCTGCCTTCTCCCCCGCTGCGGCGGCTTCGCTGATCCAGCGGGTGGCATCGGCGGCAAAGAAGCGGGCGTTCTTTACGCCGTTGTGCCTTGCGTTGCCAATGGCATCCTGCACGGCGTCCCGGTTCAGCTCCACGCCCACCACCTGCTTTGCATGGTCTGCGGCAGTCAGGCCGATGGTGCCAATGCCGCAGTAGGCGTCCAGCACCACCTCTTTGCCGGTCAACTTTGCGGCTTCCACCGCAAGGCCGTACAGCACAGCAGTCTGCGCCGGATTCACCTGATAAAAGCTGCGCGGGCTGATGGCGTAGGTCTTGCCGCAGAGGGTGTCCAGAATGAACCCCTTGCCGTACAGCACCTTTTCCGCTTCGCCCAGCACCACGCTGGTCTTGCGGCTGTTCACGTTCTGCACCACGGTGGTCACGGTCACGCCGCGCTGCGCTGCTTCGGCCAGCAGCGCCTTGACAAAGTTCTTGGCCCCCGGCAGCACCGGCTGCGCCGTTACCAGCACCACCATCACCTGCCCGGTGGCTACGCCCCGCCGCAGCAGGCAGTGGCGCACAAGGCCGGTGCCCTTGTCCTCATCGTAGGGCTGGTAGCGGCAGGTGTTGGCGGCAGCCCGCACCGCCTGCATGGTCTTGTCCAGCACTTCGTCCTGCAGCAGACAGCTTTCTACCGGCAGTACCTTATGGCTGTTTGCCGCATAGATGCCGGAGGTCAGTTTTCCACCCCAGCCGGGGGCAAAGGTGGAAATCACCTTGTTGCGGTAGTGGTAGGGCTGCTCCATGCCCCGGATGGGGTGCACCGGGCCGTATTTGCCCACTAGAGCCCGCACTTTTTCTTCCTTCTGTTTCAGCTGCGCGGCATAGTCCAACCCCAGCAGGGGGCAGCCGCCGCAGTTTTTGGCACGCAGTTTGCAATCCATGGCAGTTTCTTCCTTTATATAAATAGATACTCTTCTTTCAGGATATCACAGGGCGGGGTGGATTGCAACCGCAAGCCGGGGCGTTTTTTCAGTTTTCATTTTTACCGCCGGGGCTTTACTTTCCCGCGATGATTTGCCATAATAAGGACAGAAAAACGACCGTTTGCAGGAGGGCTACAAGATGAAAGTCATGGTTTTTGATGTAGGCGGAACCGAGATCAAATACTCGGTCATGGACGAGCAGATGCACCGCACGAACAGCGGTGCAGTGCCCACGCCGCAGGATACGCAGACGCAGTTTCTGGACACGGTCTACCGGCTGTATGCCCCTCACAAAGACGAAGTGACCGGCATTGCCATGGCGCTGCCGGGCTTTGTGGATAACCGCACCGGCTATGTGTCCAACGGCGGGGCACTGCTGTACAACACCGCCACCCCGGTGGGGCAGTTGCTGGCAGAAAAATGCGGCTGTCCCGTCACGCTGGAAAATGACGGCAAAGCTGCCGCCATGGCAGAGCTGGCAAACGGCGCGCTGAAGGGCTGCTGCAACGCGGCGGTGTTCATCATCGGCACCGGCGTAGGCGGCGGCATCATCGCCAACGGGCAGCTGGTGCGCGGGGTACATTTTACCGCCGGGGAGTACAGCTTTGTCAACACCAATGCCGAGGCGTGGGACGCCCCGGACCAGAACATGGCGTGCCAGTGCAGCACCAGCAATCTGCTCAAGTGGTATCGCGCCCGCAAGTCGATGCCGGAAAACGCCCCGCTGGACGGACGCAGCTTTTTTGCCGCCGCCAACGCCGGAGAACCGGAGGCCTTAGAGGTGCTGCGGCGGTTCTGCCACGCAGTGGCGGTGCAGCTTTTCAACCTGACCGTTCTGCTGGATGTGGAAAAGGTGGCCATCGGCGGCGGCATCAGCAAGCAGCCCCTGCTGCTGGAAAGCCTGCGCAGCGCCTATGACGGGCTGTTTACCTCCCGCGCGGGACAGGCTTATATGGAGGGTCTGCCCCGCTGCCAGATCGTGCCCTGCGCCTTTTCCAGCGAGGCCAATCAGGTGGGCGCAGCCGCCGCCTATTTTGAGGCTATGCAGAAAAAACATTGATTTTCATCCGGTTTCATGGTACTATATCTGCCGTGCATTCTGCACGCAAAACACGAAACAAGGAGAATTTGAACCATGAACCATCTGCATAAATTTGCTGCCCTGACCCTGAGCGCTGTGCTGGCTGTCTGCCTGCTGGCAGGCTGCGGCGCTTCCGCTTCCTCTACTGCTTCCGGCGCAGCTTCTGATGCCGCCTCCTCCGTGGCATCTTCTGTGGCTGCTTCCGAGGTTGCTTCTTCCGCTGCCAGCGAGGCACAGGCTACGGTGGAATTCACCGTTACCGCTGCGGACGGCAGCGTTTCCAGCGTTCTGCTGAACGTGACCGACGGCGAAAAGCTGAGCGTTGCACTGGCCAAGGCTGGTATCATCAGTCAGGAAGAGGCCGATGCAGGCTTTGTGACCACCGTGAACGGCGAGACTGCCGACTACAACAAAGACCAGGCTTGGTGGTGCCTGACCGACGCCGCCGGCGAGATGACTACGGTGGGCGTTGCCGACATTGAGCTCCACGACGGTGACAGCTATGCCTTTACCTACACCAAGGGCTAAAAAGCCGGTATCCCTGCACGACCGGGTGCTGCGGCTTGTGCTCAGCGGCCTGATGGGCGCACTGCTGGTGGTGAGCAAGCAGGCCATGAGCGGCCTGCCCAATCTGGAACCGGTAAGTCTGCTCCTCATCCTGTTTGCGCTGGAGCTCCCCCGCGAGACCCCCGGGGCTATCACGGTGTTCATCCTGCTGCAAGGCGTGCTGTACGGCTTTGGTCTGTGGTGGGTGATGTACCTGTATGTGTGGTATCTGCTGGCGCTGCTGGCATGGCTGCTGCGCCGCATGGACAACGCCTTTTTCTGGGCGGTGTTCAGCGGGCTGTACGGCTTGTGCTTCGGCGGACTGTGCGCAGCGGTGTACCTGTTTGCCAAAACCCCCGCCTTTGCCCTGAGCTGGTGGCTCAGCGGCCTGAGCTACGATGCAATGCACGGCGTCGGCAATTTTGTGCTGATGTTGCTGCTCTATCGTCCGCTGCGCCGTGCGCTGCAAATGGCAAAAAAGCAGCTGCGGGTCTGACAATATAATAAAAACAGCGAGGCCGCTGCATTTTGCAGCAGCCTCGCTGTTTTTATGCTTTATTGGTTTGGGCGAAAGCCTGCCGCACATCACCGGAGAAATACAGCGTGCCCAGTGCGCACACCGGACCTTCGCCGCCCAGTTCTTCCGCACGCGCTACACCGGCCTCGATGCTGTCCGCAGCCTCGGCGGTGCAACCGTAGGCGCGGATATGCTCCGCCAGCGTCTGCGCCGGCATGGCGCGGGGGTTGTGCGCCGTCACGGTCACGAACCGCTCAGCCAGCGGTGCCAGCAGCACCAGCATCTCGTCCACGTCCTTGTCTGCCATAATGCTGACCAGAAAGACGAATTTCTGCCCGGGGAAGCGATCCTTCAGGCTTTGCACCGTGGCGCGCATCCCGTGGGCATTGTGGCTGCCGTCCAGCACAAAAGCCGGGCTGCGGCGCAGCAGCTCAAAGCGCCCCGGCCAGCTCACCTGCTCCAGCCCGGCGCGGATGGCGCTTTCCGGGATGTTCCAGCCGTGCTGCCGCAGCACCCGCAGAGCGGTAATGGCCAGCGCGGCGTTGCGGGGCTGATAGCTGCCGATGAGCGGCAGCCGCACCCCATCCAGCCCGTCAAAGCTGAAGGTGACTGCGTCCAGATCCCCGCCGGTGACCTGCAGCTTTGTAAAATCCACCTCGGTAAAGGGGGCGTGCTGCTGCGCTGCCACCCGGCGCAGCACAGCGTCTGCTTCCGGTGCGCCGCCGTAGCTCACCACCGGGCAGCCGGGCTTAATGATGCCCGCCTTTGCGGCGGCGATATCTGCCAGCGTAGGGCCAAGCTCTTTGACGTGATCCATGCCCAGTGCGGTGATCACCGCGCAGGCAGGCTTTTCGATGACGTTGGTGGAATCCAGCGTGCCGCCAAGCCCCACCTCCAGCACCACGATATCGCACTGCTGCTGCGCAAAGTAGAGCATACCCAGCGCGGTGATGATCTCAAACTCGGTAGGCACATCCTCCATGGCATCGGCGGCGGGCTTTACCTGCTCCACCAGCTTTACCAGCGCCTCGTCCGGGATCTGCTGTCCGTTGATCTGGATGCGCTCGTTGAACCGGTTGATGAAGGGCGAGGTATACAGTCCCACCCGGTAACCGGCGGCTTGCAGGCAGGCAGCCAGCATTGCCGCCGTGCTGCCCTTGCCGTTAGTGCCTGCCACATGGACAAATTGCAGCTTTTTGTGCGGGTCGCCCAGTGCAGCCAGCAGGGTGCGGGTGCGGGTAAGCCCGGGCTTATGCCCCGCCCACTGCACCGCGTGGATGTATTCCATTGCCTGTTCGTAGTTCATAGATACTGCCTCGATTCAAGATCACGATTTGGAATGCGCTCCGCTTCTTACGGGTTGCGGCACCCAGCATCCGCTGCGTGCCTTGGGCGGCACTTGCGTCTTGCTGGCCGCTGCCCCAACAACTCCTCCCTGTTTCCGCCACTGGCGGCGGTCGTCGTCGTTGCTGCGCATCATTAGCGGAAGAATTATTTTAAATTTCGCGTTTGTCGCGCTCTGCGGAGCGCTCCAAACGCATTTTCACGGGAGGGGTCGTAGAGGGAAACGGCAACTGCCGCGCTGGTTTCCTGCGGAAACATTCGCGCGGTGGGGAAGCTTCCTCGCCCTCTCAGGCGCTAACGCGCCAGCTCTCCCAAAGGGAGAGCCTCTGGCGAAACTGTACACTTTGCAATTCAATCGGAAACTTTGCCGCTATGCCAAGGGCTCCCCCTTTGGGGGAGCTGGCAAATCCGTAGGATTTGACTGAGAGGGCGAGGTTGTTTACAGGAAAGTATCCTCTGCCCTTTACGCCCCCCTCCGGGAAAAAGTAATTCAGGAAAATCCGCAGATTTTCCTGAATTACAATATAAAATAATAATTCCTCTGAAGATGGTCAGAGCGCAGCGGAGACCATTTTCAATAGGATATTCTTACCTCTTCGCCAGATTCATCAGGCTGCGGTTTTCCAGCAGGATGCGCAGCAGCACAACGTTCACGGCGC
>ERZ1026860.623-NODE-623-length-21793-cov-12.081516_pt1 | contig 21793 bp, 20 predicted proteins | sample MGYA00380160_ERZ1026860 | MGnify/ENA primary metagenome ERZ1026860 (study PRJEB33269, sample SAMEA4719796) | human gut metagenome | biome: human-associated habitat; feature: organic feature; material: feces | place: Cameroon | collected 2013-10 ... | reverse complement strand
AAAAACTTAATGAAATGCGGATTGAAAAGCGGCTCACAACAGGTTTCCGTATCACAACTATGATTACCAGCATAGCTGCGATTGCAGCAGTTATTGTATTGCTCATAATTTCAAGCAGATATACATATGCATTGCGGTATTATGGTTTTCCACAGGGTGACATTGGACGGGCGATGATTCTGTTCACGGATTCCCGGAGTGACACAAGAGCTATTGTCGGTTATGATGACCAGAACGAAATCGACAACCTGATCAGTCAATATGACGAAGATAAGGAAGGATTTATTTCCCTGTGGAAAGCAGTAGAAGCTTCCCTGGTCACCGATGCAACCAAAAGTACATACCAGACCATCAATGACAAGTTGACGGAATACTGGAAACTTAATGAAGAGATCATTGAGTCAGGTAAGAATGTGAGCGATGAAAGTTCTCGTCAGCAGGCACAGTATAAGGCAATGAATGAGCTTGCCCCTGCTTATGAAGAAATAAATGAACTAATGTATGATCTTCTGGATACGAAGACAAACAGAGGTGATTCCCTGGACACCGCTCTGAATATTGCAACATATGTACTGGTCGCTGCTGCTATCCTTATACTGATCGTTTCATTCAGCATATCCGTCAGATTTGGAAGATTCATAGCAAAGGGAATCGCAGAGCCTGTTTCTGCACTGGAGCAGCGTCTTGTTACTTTTGAACAGGGTGATCTGACTACCGAATTCCCGAAGGTGGATTCTGATGACGAGGTCAGTGCAATGACTAAAATGGCTGCTGATATGTCACAAAGTCTGAAGCTGATCATTGAAGATATTGATTACTGTCTGGCTGAAATGTCAGAGGGCAATTACGCGGTTACTTCAAAGCATCCGGATAAATATGTCGGTGAATATGCAGGTATTATTACAGCTCTCAGACAGATGAATCATCAGATGAATGATACTCTCAGTCAGATCAATGATGCTTCCGTGCAGGTATCAGCAGGTTCTGGCAACCTTGCGCAGGCTGCCCAGGCATTGGCTGAGGGTGCTACTGACCAGTCTGCATCTGTACAGGAATTACAGGCAACCATTGCGAATATCGCAGAAGGAGTTGCCAAGACTTCCCAAAATACCGATGCTTCTTACCAGCAGGCAAGTATGTATGCAGATGAAGCCGATAACAGTCGTGGTGAAATGGAATCCATGATGAATGCAATGAATAGAATTAATGAAACCTCACAGAATATCGGTAACATTATTTCAGAGATTGAAGATATTGCAAGCCAGACCAATCTTTTATCATTAAATGCTTCTATAGAAGCTGCAAGAGCAGGAGAGGCCGGCAAAGGTTTTGCAGTTGTGGCAGACCAGATCCGTAAGCTGGCAGAACAAAGTACGCAGTCGGCTGTAGATACACGCCAGCTTATTGAGAGCTCTCTTGCAGAAGTAGAAGCGGGTAACAGAGCAGCGCAACGTGCATCCAAATCAATTGAATCAATTATCGGTGGTATTAAGGCAATTGCCCAGTCCTCTCAGGAATTGAGTGAAATATCCAAAGAGCAGTCATCGGCGATGCTGCAGATAGAACAGGGAATTAATCAGATATCTGAGGTTGTTCAGTCCAATTCCGCAACAGCAGAAGAAACATCAGCCACAAGTCAGGAATTATCGGCACAGGCTACAACGATGAATGAACTGGTATCACGTTTCAAGCTGAAATAATCATATAGAATGCGGTGGATTCAATAGTTGATATGCAGCGCATGCTAAAGACAGATAAAAGGATGAGCTTTTTGAAAATAATCATACATGATTTAGATATTGAATTTCAAAGACTGTTACAGTTAAAATGTAATCGGTTAATTTGTGCAGACGGGAAATATGCAGGCTGTCAAGGGTGCTTTTCCTGTTGGACAAAACATCCTGCCGAATGCATGATTCATGACAACCTGAAGGAAATAAGCCGCCTTGTAGGAAGAGCAGATGAATTAGTTATCATAACCCAAAATTGTTATGGAACCTATAGTCCCGCTGTTAAGGCTATTCTTGATAGAAGCATCGGAATTTCAACACCACTCAGTACATACCGGGGAAAGGAAATGCATCATGCGCTCCGTTATGGGGCGCATGAGGAAATAAAAATATTTGCATATGGTGATTTTTCACAAAGCGAAAAAGCCTCCTTTGAGTTGACAGCTCGGAGAAATGCATTAAACTATGGATATAAAAAATCACAGGTTATATTTGCCGACAGCCCGGAGAAAGTGGTGAAATACATATCATGAAAACAGTTTTTATAAATGGAAGCCCCAAAAAGCATTTCAGTGCTTCAGGTTACTTTTTAAAACTGCAAAGTGTTTTTGTCAAAGGCCAGTCCGTATCTGTTAAATTACGAAATAAAAGTAACCACCAAAAGGTTTTGGAGCAGCTTGCTGATGCTGATGCAGCTGTTTTTTCCATGCCTTTGTATGTGGACGGTCCTCCTTCACATATATTGGCATTTCTGCAAGATATGGAAGATTTTTGCAAAGAACATAGTTTAAGCCTGAAAATCTATATCATTTCAAATAATGGTTTTATTGAAGGAAAACAAAATGCACCGTTATTTTCTGTTATGGAAAATTTCTGTATGAGAAGCAATACTCAATGGTGTGGTGGTATTGGAATTGGCGGCGGGGTCATGTTTAATGCATTGAGAATTGTATTTCTTATTGAAATAGGAATATTTCTTCTCAGTGTTTTCATTAATGGTATTTTATACGGAAATTGGGTTCTGTCCGGGGCAACGTACCATTTGATAACTGCACTGTTGATAATTACCTTTTTTCATCTCGGTGTGCTTTTTTATATGTCGAAAATGGGCAGACAAATCAACAAAAGAATACCTTTTACAGAAAAATATACACGTATTCTCCTACCATCGTTTCTGTTTATTTTAATTGCTGATGCTTATTTTATTATTGTATCATTCATTAAAGGTGGTATATTTAGAGGCTGGTTAAGAAAGAAGTAGATTTTTGACAGGTTTTTTCTTCTCTGCAAGCAGCAGGTCAAAATGGCCTGCTGCTTCTTATGTGTTATTGCTGCTGATCGGCTGCAAGCGCCTGATCAATCAGATCCTCAAGCATTTTCTTCTGATTCTTTTCCGTGATGGCTCCTACGATAGGATCACCTACCAGGTTGCCGTTGCGGTCAACCACATACGTAGTCGGATAGGCATAAATATTCATTGTAAATTTTCCTGCCTCGCTGTCAGACGCAAAGTACACGTTCTGATAAGCTGCACCATTCTTTGACAGCACATCCTTTGCTTCTGCGATTTCATTCTCTTTACCGTCCAGTGTAAAAGAATTCACGCCAATCAGTGCTCCTCCTTTTCCTTCAAGCTCCTTATTCAGTGCATCTAGCTCTGAAAGCTCACCCACACAGGGTCCACAGGTGGTAAACCAGAAATTCACAACCGTAACGGCATTACCTGCAAACAGCTCACTGCTCTTTACTTCATTTCCGTCCAGATCCTTTCCCTCAAAGCCGGGGAATTTCTGCGCATTGCTGTCATCGGATGACATCTCCGTGCTGTTGTCACTGCTGTCTGCCGGCATACTCATTCCGCTGTCCGCATCATCGCTGTCTGCCGGCATACTCATTCCGCTGTCCAGATATTTCTGGGCAACCTCCGGGTATTTTTCCTCCAGCATCGTCAGTCTGCTTTCGAGCTCACTGATCTTCTCCGCCTCACTCTGAAGCGTCTTCAGCTCCTCCTCTGTAAACTGATCCTTCACCGCTTCAATGGTCTTAAGCAGAAATTCACCGTAGTTTTTTCCATCCTCAAGCATTGCCATTCCCTTGTCAGCCTCCAGATACACCTTTTCCCAGAGATCTGTATTCTCTGAGAGGATTTTGTTCTCCTGCTCCATCAGTTCCTTGTACAAAGCAAGCGCTTCCTCTTCGTTTTGCGGTTCGTCACTCGTGACAGAGCCGGTTTCACTCTGCTCTGTCTTCTCTGTCTTCTCTGTCTGCTCTGTCATCTGATCTCCATCCTTTGCGCTGCAGGCTGCCATAGCCGGCACCAGCAAAGCAACAAGTAGTATTGCCAGCAGTCTGCCGGCTGAATTTCTTTTTTTCATGTGTTGTTCTTATCCTTTCTACTACAATATATTTATGGCGGATACCCCTTACTGTCTGTAAGGAATGATCCATCCTGCCGGCATAGGTTTATTGTTATCTTACACTTTCTGCTGCAGGTATGATCCCAGTATAGCATATGGAGATTAAAGTTTCTGTTAAGAATAGAAATTTAACGCGGAATTTATTTATCTTTGATATAATGTAACTGAACTGTTCTATCAGATTCTGATCACAAGATTCTTATTATAATAAGAAGGAGGACTTCTTTCATGCACCTGTTAGTAATTGAAGATGAACGTGCCCTGTGCGAAACCATTGTCCGTGACCTGCGCCGTCTTGCCTATAGCGTAGACTTCTGTCACGATGGAGAAGAAGCACTGGAGCTGTTATATACGGAACACTATGATCTGGTACTGCTTGATCTGAACCTGCCCGGCAAAGATGGCATGACTGTACTGCGTACTTTACGGCAGACTGACCACGAAACGCGGGTTCTGATCCTCTCTGCCCGGAGTGGAGTGGAGGATAAGGTGGCCGGACTGGATGCCGGAGCCAACGACTATCTGGCCAAGCCCTTTCACCTGGCAGAACTGGAAGCGCGCATCCGCAGCCTGACGCTGCGGCAGTTCACCCAGCAGGATGTGCTCCTTACCTGCAAAGATCTGACCTTCGATACACGTACAAGAGCTGCCAGCGTAAAGGGACAGAGCCTCTCTCTTACACGTAAGGAAACCGGCATTCTGGAATATCTGATGGTACATCAGGGACGTCCGGTGAGTCAGGAGGAGCTGATGGAGCATGTCTGGGACAACAGTGTAGACAATTTCAGCAACTCCATCCGGGTGCATATCTCTTCCCTGCGCAAAAAGCTACGCTCCGGACTGGGCTATGATCCCATCCATAACCGCATCGGAGAAGGCTATCTGATTGGAGGTGATACCATATGAAAAAATTATCCCTGCAATGGCGCATCACACTCATGACTGTTCTGCTCATTGGTATTACCTGTGTTTCCATGGAGCTTCTGCTGTGCACGTCAGGCATCCATTATATGGATTCCATCGGCGAATCTCTTCAGGATTTAACCCCGGAGGGAGAGACTGACTTTTTCGATCCTGAAACGGTGGATCAGGATCAGGATCTCACCATCATCATCTATGGAGCTCAGGAAAGCTTCTGTATAACCAACTGGTATATTACCGCTATCGTGATCGTACTGAGCGGAATTCTGGCCTACTTTGTCAGTGGACATGCCTTAAAGCCCTTACGCAGCTTTTCTGCGCAGGTAGAAAAGGTACAGATCAACAATCTTACAGACATGAAAATGAATGAAAATCTTCTGCCGGAGTTTTACCGGCTGAGTCATTCTTTTAATCAGATGCTGGACCGGCTGAATCAGGCCTTTGCAGCCCAGCGGCAGTTTACCGGTAATGCTGCCCATGAGCTGTGTACCCCCCTTGCGCTCATGCAGGCACAGCTGGAGCTGTTTTCTGCAGAGCATCCCGATATCAATGCGGAAACAGCAGAATTTCTCCGGCTTTTGGGAGAACAGACGGAACGTCTGACCCAGATGTCAAAGACACTTCTGGAAATGAGCAGTCTTCAACAGGTGGCACGTAATGATCAGATCCATCTTGCTCCAATGATTGAGGAAATCTTTACAGATCTTGCTCCATTGGCTGAGAAGCGCGGCATCACGCTGGAGCAGGATGGCGATGGTGTCATGACTGGCAGCGATGCCTTAATCTACCGGCTGCTCTTTAACCTGACAGAAAATGCCATCAAGTACAACCGCACAAACGGTTCCGTCCGGGTTTGTGTAACCCGGGAGGATACGAATATCCACATTTATGTGACCGACACCGGATGTGGCATTCCTGCAGAATTTCAGCGGAGTATCTTCCAGCCCTTTTTCCGGGTAGACAAATCCCGCAGCCGGGAATACGGCGGTGCAGGACTGGGGCTTTCTCTGGTATGGGAAATTGCAGACCTCCATGGCGGATCCGTCCGGGTAGCGGAAAGCTCAAAGCAGGGCACCACCATCGCAGTAGAGCTTCCCGCTCTGAGTTATTCCTGATCTGAGTTATTCCTGACCTGAGTTATCCCTGATCTGAGTTATCCCTGATCTGAGATATTTATTCCAGACCTGCGGCTTCCGTGCTCTCTTCCTCATCTGCCGCTTCAAAATAGGAAGAATCCTTATGCAGCAGATAATAGGTACTGCTGTCAATCAGGTAAACACTGCTGCCGTCATTGACCGTAAGATAATATCCGCCTGCGAGGGAATTGTAATCTCCGATCCGGAATACATACAGATCATTGGCAAGCTGTAAGGTGACTGTATCGGATTCGTCACTGATTCCATAATCCGAATCATCCGTCACATCGGTAATTTCCTGCTTTGCCGTAAATGCACAGATATCGTCCATGTATGCAGATACCGTATCCTGATTAACCTGTCTGCTGGTTTCTGCATTTTCCCCGTCTGTACCCTGGGCGGTGTCTTCAGTGGTATCTTCGATGTCATCTTCAGCTGCAGCCCCGGTGATATCTTCGGCAGTGTCTCCAGCGGTATCTTCAGCTGCAGCCCCGGCGGTATCTCCGGCGCTGTCTTCAGCTGCAGCCTCGGTGATATCTCCGGCGCTGTCTTCGCTCGTATCTATGGCAGCGTCTTCCAGATAATTCCAGGTATCCTCCTGCTTATGCAGGGTAAATGAGCCACCATCACTGCGGATAAACTCCATATCCGTCACTTCCTCTTTATTGATACTGACTACCGGTACACTTTCCTCTGTGGTGACGGCCTCTTCCTGCATGAAATCTGCATCCTCATTCTTTTTAAGGAAGAGGAAGATCACCAGCAGCACCACAATGAGTATCAGCAGCACAATTAAATTTCTCTTACTTTTCCTGTTCATTCCCGGTCACCTGCTTTCTTAATTCGTAACTGTTCAGTACCTTCACAGTTACGATGCAAAATCCATTTAAAATCAGCTTCGCTGATGGGATTTTGCACTATTGAATCATATTCGTACGGTCTCAGCAGCATGTGCTTCGACCTGTAATGAATAGTTACCTTAATTCTTTTTTTCCGCTTAAGTGTTTCCATTCTTGAGTGTTTCCATCCTTGAATTTTCCTTTGATTCTGTCATTTCAGCCCAATCTGCTTTTCATCACCATGCACAGGCAGTCTCATAAAGCTTACAGCTTTCTCCTTCGGAACCAGATCACGAAGCCTATAACAATGAATCCAAACGGAAGTACAATAACGCTCATCAGCGCCAGCACTGAAATCCAGCTTTGGGAAACCGTGAGGTATTCTACCTCATAATTCTTTACCGGGATAACCACACTGCTGCTTTCTCCTTCTTCCGTTCCGAATACATGCAGCACTCCGGAGAACAATTTCTGGTTCGTTCCCGCAACCATAACATCGGCTTCCTGCGTAAACAGATTCTCACAGGAAAAGATTACTGCAGCTGACTCATTATTTGCTGTATCACCCGAAGACACATCTGTTTCACTAAGCTCATCCGCCTCCTGTTCATCCGGTGTTCCATCTGTTATCTGTGCTGTACAGGATAATCCAATGTAGAATGGTCCATCCACATCACCCTCCTGTTTATCATAGCTGGTGCTGTTTTCGATATCCTCGCGCACATAGCTATTCTCTGATGACACAAGTAACGGAGTCACTTCCACATCCTCTTTTTCCGTAAAGGTTAAGCCCTGACAATACGGTGCAAAAATGTAAGAATTACCGGAATAAATATCCGATGTGACTGTATCGTATTCGACTGAGGGCAGAAGATAAAACGGATCCTGATAATAGCTGTCTGACGCTGTCTCGATGATGAGTCCCTTGGAAACCTGCACTCCATAGAAATCAAGCAGCTTATTCAGATTCGGCATATCCTTTCCGGTATAGGCCGTATTAATAAAAATATCACCACCGTTATTCAGGTAATTCAAAATCTTCTGTGCATCATCCGAAGACAGATCCTCAGTCGGTGCATTCACAAATACAGCCATCGCGTCCTCCGGAACTGCATCATAATCCATCAGATTAACCGTCTGCGTATCGATGTTCGCCTTTTGCAGGATGTCCGTAAAGGCAGAGTCCAGTTCGAGCTCGCCATGTCCGGTCACCATATAAAGCTTAGGCATATCCTCTGACAGCACATAAGAAATCGCACTGGTAATCTGTCCCTCTGCGTCATACCCGGTCACGTTCTGGGAATACGTGGAGTAATCAAATTCCGAAACATAAAGATCGTTATAATCCACGACCCGGCTCCGCTTGCTGCTTTCTATAATCACACTGTTAGAGCTGATGCTTCCATCCGTGTATTTCGTATAAAACTTCGGATTCACCGCCGGATCCACATACGTCACCTTAAGATACGGGCTTAAGCCCTCATAGCTGTCCAGGGTGTTTGCCAATGTACTGTCTGCCTGCTTTTCATTGGCCAGTACATAAATCGTGACATCCTCTCCAATATTGCTTACCAGCTCCTTCGTATCATCCGTAAGCGAATACAGCTTATTTGCGGTCAGGTCAAAAACGGTATACCTGCCAGGGAGCTCTGCAACAATCAGATTCAAGATCACCACAGCGGCAATGCTTCCAGCAATTACGGTAGAACTGTAGGCACTGAGGCTGAAATTCTTTTTCGAAACATGATAACGCCGCTTCTGAATGGACTGCTCCGTAAAAATCAGAAACAGCAGAATGATGCTTAAAAAGTATACACAGCTTGCAAGAGAAAGGCTTCCATCCATAAGTTCATCAAATCTTCCCGACATATCAAACGCTGAAAGAAGCTTTGTCAGCCAGTTTCCCGTAGAGGAAATCATATTGCAGATTGCATTCATTACATAGCCTGCAAACAGAATTCCAAAGGAAATAATTGCTGCGATCATCTGGCTTTCCGTAATGGAGGACACAAATTCTCCAATTGCAATACAGGCAAGACCGTAAAGGAAAAATGCCCCGACTGCCAGATAGGTTTCTGCTAAAGAAATCTCACCAAACGCACTCAGAACCAGAGGATAAATACTGATAATCGCAACCGGGATGAACAGCAATGTTGCCAGTGCATAAAACTTACCCAACACAATATCCGAAACCCGGATCGGTGCTGTTAACAAAAACTGATCTGTTTTCTGCTTCCGCTCCTCGGCCAGAATCCGCATGGACAGCACCGGGACACTGAAAAAGAACAGGAAAATGACTGCCGACAGCGCATAGCCAATATTGGGATAGCCCATAAACAGATCATATGCCGTGAAATAAATACCAAATAAAAACAACGTCACACCAATAAACAACGGTCCTACAAAAGAATGAAAATAAGACCTCAATTCCTTTTTATAAATTGCCAGCATCTTCCTCACCTCCCTGAACGTCTTCCTGTTTTTCCGGATCCTGATCTTCTCTGTCGTAATCTGTCATTTTTCCAAAATCAGTCGAATCGTTTTCTTTTTTCTTCCTATGTAAAAAGGAACCTGCCTTTCCCGATTTTTCCTGCTCCAGAGTCTCCTTCATGGCTGCTTCCCCTGTCAGTTCAAGGAATGCCTCTTCCAGTGAATCCTCTTTACGGCAAAGCGACAGGATCGGCATTCGGGCATCGGCAAGCGCATAGAACAGATCGCGGCGGATGTCGTTTTCTGCCGAAGTGTGAATCTTTACCTTCGTGATCTCCGGACGCTCTCCCTCAACCAGTTCGAAGGATTCCACTTTTTCAAACTGCTGAAGCAGTTCCGTAAGCTCCTGTGGTGTCCCCTCAACCTCCAGCTCCAATAATGAATCCTTTTCCATCTGATGAATCAGCTCTTCGGAGGTGCCTCTTGCCACCATTTTTCCTTTCGAAATAATCATAATCTCATCACAGACCGCCTGTACCTCGGACAAAATGTGGGAGCTTAAAATCACCGTGTGCTTTTCTCCCAGCTTCCGGATGAGCTCACGGATTTCAATGATCTGCTTCGGATCCAGTCCAACCGTAGGCTCATCCAGAATAATAATGTCAGGATAACCAAGAATCGCCTGTGCAAATCCGACTCTCTGCCGGTACCCCTTTGACAGGTTACGGATCAGACGGTGTCCCATGTCTGCAATCCCGGTCATCTGCATGACCTCCTCCATCTGCGTCTTCCGCTCCTTTTTCGGAATCTTCTTAATTTCTGCAGCAAAGGTCAGGAACTCTGCCACCGTCATATCCGGATAAACCGGTGGAATCTCCGGCAGATAACCAATACACTGCCTGGCCTCCTGTGCATCCTTCATCATATCAAACCCATTGATCCGAACCATTCCCTCCGACGGTGCAATATAGCCGGTCATGATATTCATGGTCGTACTTTTTCCTGCACCATTGGGACCTAAGAATCCATAAATCTTTCCCTCATCCAGTTGAAAAGTCACATGATCAAGTGCCATATGCTTTCCATACACTTTTGTCAGATTTTCTACTTCAATCAATCGAAAAGCCTCCTTTACAAATTTGGTCTGATAACACTGTATTGGAAAAATGTGATAAAAGAACAAAGATTTTGTGAAAATTATGTGTTTTCCTATTTGTACCGACCGGGGAATTGATTAAAAGACCTGGAAAGTTACAGTTCAGCCATGCCCATTCATAAGTTGCCGGATTGTACAGATGGGCTAACAAATATACGTGTTTTCCGGCACGGCTTGACAGGTCTGTCAGGATATGATACGGTCGAAGGACGATCCTCCGTGAATCCTCTGTTCACAATTTCCGTGACAGCATGGATCCCAGGAAATAACCCTATTAACAAACTGCTGTACTGAACAGTTACCTTCTTATAATACTTATGAAACAGGACTCTTACGAACTGAAACAACATATTTTACAGGTATGGAAGCTGAGTCTTCCGGCCATTCTGACACAGATTACCACGATTGTGATGCAATACATTGACTCTGCCATGGTAGGGGCACTGGGAGCCAATGCCTCTGCTTCCATCGGACTTGTTTCCACAACGACGTGGCTCTTTGGAGGCGTTACTTACGCGGTTTCTGCCGGATTTTCCGTACAGGTAGCCCACCACATCGGTGCCGGTGAGGAACAGGAAGCCCGTAATGTGGAACGGCACGGCCTTCTCACTGCTTTGTGTCTGTCGGGAATTTTGTGTCTGACCGGGATTTTACTAAGTCCGCACCTCCCCATCTGGCTGGGCGGCAGTGAGGACATTATCCGGAATGCCTCCGCCTATTTTCTGGTCTTTGCACTGATGGTTCCCTTTTCGCAGTTAAATTCACTGTCATCCTCATTCCTGCAATGCAGTGGGGATATGGTTACCCCAAGTATCCTGAATGCTGCGATGTGTATTCTTGATGTGATCTTTAACACCCTGCTGATTCCGCACTTTGGTGTCATGGGTGCCGGTATGGGAACAGCTCTTGCTTGTGCCGTAATCAGCCTCACAATGGCATGGCGCTGCTATTTCTGTAATCCCGCCCTTTCCCTGAATCGTAGGGAAAAGGGATCCTTTGAACGGAATATTCTGCAGAAGGCATTGAAAATCGGAACTCCTGTTGCTGTTCAGGAAATTGCCATGAGCGGGGCACAGGTCGCATCGACTATGATTATTGCTCCTCTGGGTGCAGTTGCAATTGCAGCTCATTCCTTCGCCATTACCGCAGAAAGCTTTTGTTATATGCCGGGATATGGTATCGGATCTGCCGCTACCACCTTAGTCGGCAGAAGCATTGGTGCAAAGAAAGATACTCTTGCCCGGCGGTATGGGGTCATCTGTACCGTTATGGGTGCTGTTTTTATGGGCCTGACCGGACTTTTCATGATGTTTTTGTGTCCTTATGTGTTCCGGATACTTACACCCGATCCCAATGTCCGTCAGCTTGCCGCACGGGTTCTGCGGATCGGACTCCTGGCAGAGCCATTGTATGGAATCTCCATTGTGGCTGCCGGTGCTTTGCGCGGAACCGGGGATACCTTTGTCCCAAGTCTGATGAACCTCGGAAGCATCTGGATCGTGCGGATCGGACTGGCTACGCTTTTGGTTGGCCCGCTCGGACTTCAGGGCGTGTGGATTGCCATGGCCACAGAGCTGTGTGTCCGTGGACTTCTGATGCTGTACCGCCATAAAACAACTCCCTATTATAAGAAAACGCCTACAGCCGGCCCGCTCTAAGTTCCATTCAAGCTGCTCTTTTGAATTCAAGCTGCTCCTCTGGTTTGCTTTCACTCAAAAAAGACCCACCGGAGCTTTTTCTCATATGCATGGCAACTAAGTGCTCTGTGCAAATAAAGAGTCGCTTGCGAACATTTCTTATAAAACCAAAAAGGGGTGCTCTCCGTAGAGAACACCCCTGTCTGTTTATTTCTTATGCTGTTTTAAGAGCTCCGTTCTTCTGATTATCCTTCAATGGAATTAAGAGTTCCATCCTACCGGTTATCCTTCAATGGAAATCCGCTTCTTGGTTTCAACTGCCTTGACTTCCTTCTTAGGAACATCCAGCTGCAGGATACCATTCTCGAATTTACCATGAATGTCATCTTCGGAAATGCCGTCACCGACATAGAAGCTACGGCTCATCGAACCGCTGTAACGCTCCTTGCGGATGTAGTTGCCCTTCTTATCGGTTTCATCCTTATCAAGACCCTTCGCTGCGGAAATGGTCAGGTAACCATCCTCCAGCTGAACCTCGATTTCATCTTTCTTGAAGCCGGGCAGATCTACGATAATTTCATATCCGTTGTCCAGTTCCCGGACATCTGTCTTCATTACGTTCTTCGCATGTTTACCATACAATTCCTTGCTTACATCCGGAAATGCAAATCCATCCATAAAGTCATCAAAAATATCTCTACCAAATACACTAGGCATCATCATAAGTCATTCCTCCATTCTCTTGACATTCGCAGGAGCTCCGTGGGATGAACCATTCACCTTCACGATCTCACTGCTCATGAAACCTATGTCTTATTATTATGATTACAGAACGAAGAATTTTGATTCATCAGAATGAAACTTCCTTTCGGAGAATCTCTTCTGATTGATCTCCTTTCCTTTGTTCTAAGTGTAATATAGCACCTATTATTAGCACTGTCAATAGGTGAGTGCTAATTTTTTTGTGAACTTTTTGTGAACTCGATGAGCATGCAAAATGGTGAAAAGAACGTCCTTACATGTGATGTCTTGAAATCCACAACACGAATGTTTCCCAACGTATTTCGTATCCAGTAATTCCACATACGGATATAATTCTTTTTCGTTCTTTTCTTGATATTCTTTGTTCATGTTCATCACTTTTAGAGCAAAAGAAAAGACGTGAGCCACATTTCTATGACTCACGCCTTACTTTGCATTTATTCATTTTTAATATTGTTCCAAAAATTCTTTCATTGTGAGAATCTCTGGTGTTTCGACATCCAACACCAAAAAGTCTTTATCCCCAGTCAGAAATACATCAATCCCTTCCATAATTGCAGTTGCAAGTATCGGGGAATCTTTTACATCCCTCATTTCCGGAAACTCATTCAAATCCAGTTCTTTCGGTGTATAGACCAGTTCAAATGGCAATTCCATGAAAAAGCGGTCAAGGAATTTTCTTTTTGCCGGAAATTTACGCTCCGTTACAAGCCGTAATTCTTCAATTACGTAATCGCAAACTACTATCTGATGGCTTTCTGTTAATCTTCTTGCCAGTTCTCTGGTCTGTGCAGAAGGAAAGAAGATCATGGAAATAAAGATGTTGGTATCAAGCATTATCCGCAAATCAACGCCCCCTTACTTCCTTCCGGATTTCTTTCATATACTCCTGCATATCTTCTTCTGTTTCAAATCCAGCCTTTTGTGCTTCACCTGCAAAGGCATCCTCTGCACGTTTAAATGCAAGCATTGCAGAGTTTTCAAAATAAAATCTTCCGTTTTCTTCAAGAATGACAATTTTATCGCCAGCTCTCAATTTTAACTTGTTCCTTACAGATACCGGAATCGTAATCTGCCCTTTACTGGAAATTTTTGCTACTTCCATAATCATCATCCTTTCATTGATTGCTTTGTTTTCTTTACTTTCTTTACATTTTTATTATACGCAATCAACGCAAAAATATCAATTCGCTTTTAAATATAAATCATTTTTGACGACAAATTTACGACATTTACGACAAATCTGACACCTCTTTACAATACCAGACATAATGACCGATGCCCTGGAAATCCTGTAAAACAGGCACTTCCGGGCTACACAAGACAGGACAAAATTCAACTTCCATTATTAATAGGTGAGTGCTATTTTTTTTGTGAAGAATTTGTGAACGCTGCAAGCCTTTAAGAAAGATAACCTGTTACTCAGATACCTGTGATGAGATTATTTTCCAGACAATAGTAATAAACCCCATCCTCTTCTACCGGCCTGCATATGGCAGCTGCTCTTGCCTTGACTGTATCCCTGGCATTACCCATTGCCACGCCTGTACCAACAGCTTCCAGCATCTCAATATCATTTTCTCCATCGCCAAAAGCAATCGCTTCCTCTTTTGAAAAGCCATAGTAATCGAGTACTGCATTTACAGCATTTCCTTTGCCGCAATTCAATGGAATAATATCCGCAGCTTTATCCCACCATGCCGTTATCTGCGTTTCTTTGGTACCCTCTAAAATCTGATCATATTCTTCTTTTCTGCACGAACACATTATCTGATAAATATCGTCCTTACATAATTCATCAAAATTATCTGCAATTGTGAGTATTTCATTTCCAAATCTGAAATACTGCTCCAGATCCTTATCTGTACCATTCGTAACAATAAAATGCTCATTGCTGATTGCCGCTGCCCTGTTCATTTTTTTAAGATTCCGGATGATCTTCTGCTTATCATGATGATTCAGGGGATTTTTGAAAATGATTTTCTCTCCGACCCTCACATAAGAACCATTAAAAGTCAACAGAACATCAAACGTAACATCCTGAAATGCGGGAATCGAAAGATAACCTCTGCCTGTTGCCATACATAACAAGATTCCTTTTTGGCGAAGAGAGTTTAATGCTTTAGCTGTTTTCTCTGTCAGTTCCCTATGACCTAATTTGAGCAATGTACCATCAATATCAAAAAAAGCTATTTTTATCATTCCGTCACCTCTAGTAGAAACTATTTATCCATTCCCTTACTTATACTTACTCCCTGAATAAAACTCTATACTATTTACATGAATCACATTGGTTCTATCGACATCTTTATAATAGCATCTTTCCCCTGTTTTTTCTACAAACAGTGTGTACCGCTTTTTATAATATAACTTTCCTGTCTCAATTGCCAAAATAAATTCCGGTCATTCTAACCTTAAAGCTGAAATAACTTTGTGCCCTTGTATTCCTCTTCCATTTCAGATAAAAAAGGACGCAAGCCACATTTCTATGACTCACGCCTTTTTACAAATCTTTTATCATATCTATTTTTTATTCAATATAAAAAATCCCCTATTTTTTTCTTTAACTTTCCATATCAGATTGAACGGATTCCATTGCCTGATATTCCTTTTTTAATTCTTTCAACAGTTCTTCTTCTGTAGGCAAATAAAGCTTGTATTTTGAAGCAAATACCTGTGTCTCACCTTCTGGCAATGTATAACGCACAACTGCATCACTTTTATCTGCACAAAGCACAATACCAATTGGAGGATTATCCCCCTCATTCATCAATTCTCGCTCATAGTAATGCACATACATCTGCATTTGTCCTAAATCCTGGTGTGTAAGATCACCAATTTTCAGATCTATAAGCACGAAACATTTTAAAATATAATTATAGAAAACAAGATCTATTCTAAAATGTCGTCCATCGAACGTAATTCTCTTTTGCCTAGCTACAAAAGAGAAACCTCGTCCCAACTCTAGTAAAAACTTTTGCAAATGTGTTATAAGTGCCTGTTCCAGATCACTTTCATAAAAATCATCATTGGGAGACAATCCAAGAAATTCCAACACATATGGATCACGAATAATATCTTCAGGTGTTTTTTCTGGTTCCAATGTTTGAATCTCCTGTGCAACATTTTCTTTATTCTTACTTGATAACAATCTCTCATAAAAAAATGTATTAATCTGTCTTTCTAACTGACGAGTACTCCATTGAGATTTTACTGCTTCGTCCATATAAAATTGTCTTGCATTGTCATTTTCCACTCGCATTAAAAGTCGATAATGTGTCCAACTCAATTCGCTACGCAGTGCGTAGCCATTTGGAAAAATCAGATAAAACTGTCTCATATTTTTTAAATTTGCAACCGTAAAACCTCTTCCAAAATCCTGTGTCATCTGCTTCGATAATTCTTTGAGTAAACCTGTTCCGTATTCGGCACGTTCTTCTCCATTTTGTTCTTTCACAATAGACTTTCCAATTTGCCAGTAGGCTTCCACCATAGTAAAATTGGCAGTCTGATAAACTTTGTCTCTCGCATTTGTGAGTATTTTCTTAATCTCACTATAAAACGCTCTATCCATCAGAACGACCTCCTTTTAATATTTTTTGCAACAACATCACAACTTTTACAAGTTGATATGTCAATCTGACATTTCAAATTTCTTCTATAATCAGCTCTTATTGTTACTCAGATTTTATGGCTTTATTTTACCCTGTTTTTCTCATTCTGCCTACTGCTATTTCACATTCACATATAATAATGAGATCGCATTCCACGATCTCATCACCTTCATTTAAACATAAATCAATTCCTTGAGAATAATCTCTTCCGCAATCGCTCTGTGCTGCTTTGCAGCGCTTACCCATGCCATCTGATCTTTTTCCTTATCTGGCAATGGTTCTTTTTCTTCCAGCTGTTTCAGAATCACCTCTATTTAGCTTCTACCGTAAGTCCAAGCCTTGCTGCTACACCGAAATATCCATACATCGTATCTTCATCCTCCAAAACAGCGGAGTAATCTGTTCCTGATGGGAACGTAATCTCGTACTGTGCACTTTGATATTCAAAGCTTATGGTCACTGTTACATCGCTTCTTTCCGACATTTTATTTAAAAGATAATCGCTGATGGTATGGAGCTTACCAAAGTCAATTGTGACATTTCCGTTTTCCGGTGCATCCTTGATGAAGCCATACAGGTTTTTCACAGCGGCCATACTTGCAGGAATGGGCTGGGATTCCTTAACCATACCGCAGGACATACATTTATACTCTTCCAAGCCGTCTATACCGGGCTGCGGTTCTACCGTTGTTACCCACTGGAAGCTGCATTCGTGGGATGGTGCGGCAGATGATTCCGTTGAATGAGCAGCTGTGGGCTGCGAAGGAGGAGTAACTGTGGGCTGCGAAGGAGTAAAGGGATAATAAATATGAAAAACAAATTCAACAACTTGAATCGGCCCCTGGGATACTGTCGGAGGGGTATAGTCAACCAATTTTGCATAATCATATTGGCTATCATTGGGAATCTTAATAAAAACCTCACTTAGATTTTCACCACAAGTATCTATACTACTTCCAACACGTTTTGAATTATAAATATAGTCCCACCGAACTATATAGCTATAGCTATCGCCTGCTGGTGGCTGGGAAAAACCGGTAAAAAAAAGTGTATCATCAGAATAATAAGTATTTTGTAATGCGGACATAAAGCCGCCAAGATCTGATAAATCAAAGGAATAAGTCTTCGCTGCCCTTACCTCCAGTTTCATCCCGGCAAATATACCTGTCACCATGATCACTGACAGCATCATAGTCATGATTCTTTTTCCTGTTCCTGTTATTTTACCTTCCATCTCTTTTGTCCTCCTTTTCCGGTAATGCGTTCTTTCCTTTCCGCTCCCTTAACCCACGTTCCCTGTCCCGCAATCTGATACAGCATAACGTAACCGCAACTGCCAGAGCAAAGGAAACAACACTTACAAGCACATAGCTTCCTGCATCTTTATACAGCAGGACAGAACCGTACATTCCCTGAGCCGCCATCTGTGTATGTCCTGCCACCACATGAAGCGATCCTGCAAGAAAGGCGAATAAAACCATGCACGCCGCAGACAGTCCGTAAATTCCATGCCTCTGCTGCTGACAGTTTCTTTCATAAATTCGTCTTTTTACCAGTTCCACCCGCTTTTGATTATTGTACATAGAATGTGTCACCTCCTTTTCAAAGCCTTATTTATAAGGGTTTCAATCCTGTATTATTTCCTATCTGTTTTCTTCCATTTCCGAAATCCCAGATGTAAGCCAGATCCGATCACCAAAGATCCTGCACAAATGCAGACAACCGGGATCCATCCGCCACTGTGGGAGCTGTCCTCTGACGGCAGATTCACACTGTCATCCGCCTTTGAGTCATTGTCCACGGGGCTATTGTCCGCGAGGTTATTCTCCGCTGTTGATTTCTGATCATCCCCGGTATCCTCCGTTCTTTGATCTCCTGTGACTTGATCCGCCGTGACCCGGTCTTCCGTGCCTTGATCTTCCATGGTTTGGTCTTCTGTGCTCTGATCCTCCGTATCCTTCTGTGTGTCCGATGAACCCGGTTCGTAAGCTCCGATAAGAGATTTTCCGTTGTCTTTCCTTACGGTCTTTGCGTTATCGCCTGCTATAAGCTGTGCCGGAACTGCCTTCGGTTTGGAATTTTCACCGGTCTGCTCTGCCTGCTTGATCCAGCCTGCATAAACCGTCCTGTTTCCATCAAGCCAGATTTCCGTAATGGGCTGTGTCAGATTCCGATCCGCATACCAGCCGCTAAATTCATAACCTTCACGGGTTGGCCGGTAGCCGGAAAGATTAATCATATGTCCTTTCCATGCGCGAACTGCTTTGATACTGCTTCCACCACAGGTATCAAAGGTCAGGGCAGGATAGCTCACCGGAGCTGTGCCACTGCTTTCCTTCGTATCACCTGAATTGTCATGGTTTGTATTATCATGGTTTGCGTCATTATGTTCTGTTTGAGCTGGGGTTACCGGCACTGTATTTTGCTTCCATTTCGCATAAAAGGTCTTATCTCCTGTATCGGTTCTGCTGATTTCCGTAACAGGAGCGCCGGAGAAGCCGCTGTCCTCATACCAGCCTTCAAGGGTATAGCCTCCGCGGGTGATGTCACCTGCTCCCGGCAGAGCCGCACCCGTGCCACAGGTATAGTCGGTTACATCTTTGCCGTCTGCAATCTTGCCTCCATTTGTTTCCAGCTTCACGATATAAGTATTGGCTGACCACTTCGCATAGAGGTTCTTATCTCCTGTATCAGTACTGCTGATTTCCGTAACAGGAGAGCCGGAGAAGCCGCTGTCCTCATACCAGCCTGCAAAAGTATAGCCTCCGCGGGTGATGTCACCAGCTCCCGGCAGAGTTAATGATGTCCCCCCGGTATAGCTTTTAATCTCCTTACCAGGTGCAATCGTTCCTCCATTTGTTTGCATTGTCACCTGATAAACTTTATTCCAATGAGCCTCAAGCTTCAGATTATCTGTAACATTATCACTGAAATCCCACTTAGGATTTGAATTTCCAGACACATACCAGCCTTCAAATTCATAACCGTCCTGCACAGGAGCTCCGGGATCCTGCGCTTTCTGTCCACGAAGAACTTCCTGTTGAGGAATTGATCCGCCTCCTTTTGTATAAAATTCAACCGTAACTTTTGCGCTGTTCTCGATTTGACAACTCCCATCCACGGCGCCGCTAAATATACCGCCTTCTATCTTACAGTTCTTCACGAATCCCTTGAAAGTTGTCATTGAAGCAGCAGATTTCTCAGTACGTATCGTCAGCTTATCATTTGGATATGTATGTATTGGCAGGTTTCCTTCCACAATTCCTCCATTTGCATATAATACTGCATCTTGAATACTAGGTTTCAACTTATGAAATTGAATATTACGTTTAATTGTTCCTCCATACAGATAGAATTCAGCACTATCATAATACGTGATGATGGAATCTATCGTTCCTCCATAAATCCTGAGTTTCGCACCCCAATTAAGGTAAATTCCCATCTCCGATCCAGTAATAAGTTTTCCATCCTGCTGACTTGTATTTTTTATGTTCAGTTCACTTGATTTCATCAGTAATATTGTATTGTCGTCGCCCATCTCCAGCTTATGACCATTCAAATCCAATGAAACAATGAAAGGACTATCTACTTGCCCAATTACAAGATTTTCATCCAGCTTTATATTCTCTCCCAGACGGTAATTTCCAGACGGAAGCCTATAAAAAAAATAGCCGCTGGGATGTTGCACTCTATAATTATTCTCAATAGTATCCTGCTTCAATTCCTCATCTCCACGGTTATTGGGAGCCATAACAATTGGCAGTCCATTTGCTCTCAACGTATTTTCAACATTTATGCCGGAGCTTTCTTCGCTGCATACATGAGTACATGCTGTCGGCTGGGCTTCTTCGGATTCCATTGCATCATTTCCGGACACCGTACCGGTTCCGGTGGTCTGCGGATAGCATTCTGATGTGTGCTCATGAACGCAGTTTTTTGTCAGCGTATCACAGGTCTCGGTATATTCATGCGTCTGGGTCTGCACTTCCTCCTGCTGTTGTATCTGCTTTTGTTCCTGCGTCTGCTTTTGCTCCTGTATCTGTTTCTGCTCCTGTTCCTGCGTCTGCTTTTGCTCCTGCGTCTGCTTTTGCTCCTGTATCTGTTTCTGCTCCTGTTCCTGTTTCTGCTCCTGTTCCTGCGTCTGCTTTTGCTCCTGAGGCTGCTTTTGTTGCTGTTCTTGTTCCTGCTCGAATCCCGCTTCTGTTTCAACCGGCTCTGCCGCCCATACCGGCACCGATATTAATGTTAAGAGCATGCTCATACTCAGCAATATTCCATAAATTCGATTTGTCCTTTTTCTCATTCTGCACTGTCCTCCCCTTATTGTAACGCGTTTTCGCAACAGCTCAGCCCTTTCCATTCATAAGTTGCCGCTTTCTACGGGCTAACTAATCAATATCCATACTTTCCGGCAACTTATTTCATGTCGGGCGTCCGCCCTATAGAAATGATTGTATAAGCTGCCCTTAGTGAGCAAGCTCCCACGGTCATCCTGCACAATCATTTCTGCATAGCTAAACTGTTACGCAATTTCTAAGATCCTATATGTTCTATATATACTTAGGTACAAAAAATCCAAAAAACTCTCACCCACATTTATTTTTTACAGAAGATTTTGCGCCAACACTCAATTGCCAAAGTAAATTCCAGTTGTTCTAGTACAAAGGCCGAAGTTACTTTGGCAAATCTTCTCATAATGAGTAACAAACAAATCGGAATTGTGCGCCCAGACAAGGGCGAGTAGTCTAACAGGTGGAATGCCTGTCTGGTAAGGTCTAACCAACTGCCAGTAGCGAGTCTTGGGTGGTTGTCAGTAATGGCAGTCGCTAAGCGTAGACAGCGAGGAAATAGAGAGTGTGATTGAGCCTCGAAATTTTGACATTTAGAAGGCTGACGCTTATCTCGAAAAAATCCAGGAGAAGAAAGCTACTGAGAAGAAAGAGGCGAAAAGAAAAGAGCAGCGTGAAGCAAATGAGGTAAAGAAAGCCACAGTTCAAGCAAACTCAAAAGAGGAGCTTCTAGAGAAAATTAAGAAAATAGATTGGGACTCTATTAAAGCAGAAGAAAAAATCGTAGGAAGCAGGGTTGACTATTCCGTATAATAACTGTCTCTTATACACATCTGACGCTGCCGACGATCTACTCTGTGTA
>ERZ1026860.617-NODE-617-length-21896-cov-3.958702_pt1 | contig 21896 bp, 12 predicted proteins | sample MGYA00380160_ERZ1026860 | MGnify/ENA primary metagenome ERZ1026860 (study PRJEB33269, sample SAMEA4719796) | human gut metagenome | biome: human-associated habitat; feature: organic feature; material: feces | place: Cameroon | collected 2013-10 ... | reverse complement strand
CCGTTACCCGCGAAACCGCAAAATTTACGGCTTGTTCCGACAATACGGACAAGTTTACAAACTCGACGTTTTTCAACGCGGAAAGCGAATAATCTTGCAGCCGATCTATGCGGAGAACGTTCCAACCAGCCGTTACGGCAAAAGTGTTCAGAAATCTGTTTTTGTTGTTGCCTTGCACCGATACGGAAACGGTTGCCGAGCAATCGCTGTACACGTACACGATCAACGAGCCGCTTTTCAGCGTTTGATCGAGCGCGGATACGTTCAGCGACAAGCGGTAGCGGTTCTCCGTTTCGACGGCAATCGCCGAGATTCCCTCTTTTTCCGTTTGTGTACCCGAGGAAGTTTTCAGCGTTTGGTTTTCGTCGTACACGGAAACGTCCGCGGCTTTGATTTCATAAGTATTTGCCGATTGCGGAACGGCAATTTTATATTCTGCGCCGTTTACGGTAAGCACGAATTTTTCATACTTGCCCGAAACGTTTGCCACCGCGCTCTCGCCGCTTGCCGCGAAGGTGAGCGTTTCGCCGTTCAATTTTACTTGCATATCGTTTTCGGCGTAAATTTTTGCCGAAACTTCGCCGTTTTGCCCGATTTTCAAATCGGACACCGCCACGCCGCGGTTTGCAAGTTCGTTGAGCTTACCGAGCAGCGCGTGACATTCGTCGAGATCGTCGCTTGTGCATTTCACCTTTACGGTATCGTACAGTTTGGCGTAAAGCTCGTTTTGCACTCCGCCGCAATCGAGCCGCGCACCGTACTTTTCGCCGAGAGCGGCATACGCGCGTTCAAGATCGCAAAGAGCTTCGTTTTCTTCCATGCCGTCGCGAATGACGCTGAGCCGAAGCGAAGCAACCGGTCCGTCGATGCCAAGCGGCGAGCCGGGGTAAAACAAAAATCCATCGCCGTACGCGTCGCTCCAACGGTGCACGTTATCGTAGCAGTCCTTACCCTTGCAATCAATGAAATTATCGCCCTCGAACGTGCGGTAAAAAGCATCCTCCCAAGTGAGATAACCATCTACCTTATACTCTTTTGCCATCCAACTCATCACGCGCGCCGAAACGCCGTTGTCGTCGATATGGTAGGTAGGATAAGGAATTTTGGGCTGAGTGCATGTGTACCACCAATAAGATTTCCCCTCTTCGCGCAGAGATTCGTAACGCTTCACCATGGCGTCGTTATTCAATTTTTCAATCGTGGGACAATAAGATTGCGGACCTGTAAGCGATTCTACGTATTCGCCCGTTACCACGTGCGGCAACTTCTTCAAGGATTCCAACGCGCCGGCTTCCAATCCTTTTTGCTTTGCGTACTCCACCGCTTCGGCAAGCACGGATTCGAATTGTCCGCAGACGTAGTTTGCGTTTTCGATGCCTTGCTCCCCTCCGAGCACAGGCTCGTCGATAATGTTGCCCATATACACGTATGCTTTTTTGAAGAGATCTTCGCCCGAGAAAACGCAGCCGTCGATGTACGCTTGCAGGTACTTTAAAAACTGCTTTTCGTTGAGCTCGTACTTGCCGCGCGATTCGTTCCATTTTTCGTACACGCGAATCGCATAACCGGATACGCTTACGTCTTTCGCCGCTTCCGCCGCGTGCGTTACTTCGTCGTTTAACACGAACGCGAGTTTTTCCTCGTCCGCTTCGCTTGCGCAAAGATAGCTGCTTAAATACTGCACGGCAAGGCGATATTTTTTAAGCGCGGCGGAATATTTATCGTACATTTCCGCAGTATCGTCGAGTTCGCCGTTGAAAAAATACATGATCTGCTGCGGTATGCAAGATTTCATCGTAACGCTGCCTGAAAGCGTATAATCAAGTACGTTTACGGAAACGGGCACGCGCTTTTGTTCCGTCCCCTCCGCGCTGACGATAATTTCGCCCGTGTACACGCCTGCCGCGGTATTTTCGGGCACGTAGAGCGTAATGTACACGCCTTGATTTTCACCCGCCTTCACCGAGTTCATTTTCAGTCGTTGCGCGTCTGCGAACGGGATCAGAGCGTCGGGATACATGCCCGCGATCATCTCCGATTCGTTTTCGTAAATTGTATCCACTTTATGATAATATTCGTGCGAAATTTCGAAATTCGATTTTGAAATTATGTAATCTCCGCATTTTAAATCGCTTACGCCGACGTCGTAGGAGGAAATATCCGTAGTGGAATTTAAAATCAACTGTTTGCTTTCGTACTCGTTTTTGTACGCGGTGATTTTCACCTCGCTTTGGTATCTGCTTTCGAAATCGGCTTTGAGTGCCGCGCCCGCCTTGGTGGAGGTATCGTAGCTTTGCAAAATTTTATCGTCCGCGTTTGCTACGCTTACCGCAAGCGTACCGTTGTATTTTCCGCCGCCGTTACCGCCGCCTTGCGAGGCGCACCCCGCCGCAAAAACGAAAGAAACCGCGAACAATACGCAAGTCGCTTTTTTAAAATTTCCCATATTTTCTCTCCTTTCCATTGTTAGATCACAGTAAGCCGCTGTCGCTGAGAAGTTTGCCCATACGCGAAGAAAAATAATTTTTCGTTTGTTCGAGCAATTTATCTACGGAAGTACGCGTTTTCGAATCGCGCGAGCCGAGAAGAATCTCATACGGCGCGGAACGGGAAACGGGAGCGAGTCCGCCGATATACGCCGAAGGGTAATAATTCGGCATAAGCATAAGATTCGAAGTCGACAGAATATCCAACTTCTTTTTCGCAAAATCGGAAAGTTCCGCATACGAATGATCGTTCTTGAAATCGTAATCGAACGGAAGCAACGCCCCGCTTGTGGTTTGCATATACACGGACAAAATTTCGTCGGAATACATAAATTTCAAAAATTCTTTCGCGCCCTCTTTCGCCGTGGCGTACACGGGAATCGCCACGCTGTGCAAATTTCCGATCGAATAGTTTGTTTTTCTCGCTTCCGCAACGATCGCCGCGTCCGCCTTTACCGTGGCTTCGTCGGCATAAGAAGGAAGTTGCGCCGCTCCGTCCACGTAGTCTACAAGTGCGCGCAATTTTTCGTCGTACGAAGTTTTTTCCGCCGCCGTCAGCGTAATATCCGCATACGCGCCGTCTTTATCCCAGTACGAAAGCTTATCGGAAATCGCAGAAATCACGGGAGTAGTCATAGGCATGATGTTGCTTGTATCCACCGAAAGTTTTTTCATTTCGTTTTCAAGCCAATCGCCGTTGGGCATGATTGCCGCTTGCCCCGTGATAAAGCGCGCCTGCGCCGTAACGAAATCGTACGATTCCACCACTTCGTCGGTATAGCCCGAAGCCGGATCGATCAGCGAAGAAATCGCTTGCAACGAAGCCTTAATGCCCTTCTGATCGAAAATGCCCATCGAAGCCGCCGCGTCCGGAATTGCGGCGTCGTTGATTTTTCCGTTGTAGAAGTTATCGATTCCGTGCAACGTTTCGTACTGCGCCCACCACGCGTTGAAAAGATATTCCCAATAGCCCGAGTCGGACGAATGAATGATCGGCGTGCACTTGCTTTTCAGTTTGGCACAGTATTCCGCAAGTTCTTCCGTGGTGCGCGGCTCTTTTGTAAGTTCCGCTTCGGTAAAAATTTTTTTATTGTAGAAAATTCCGGAAAAACCGCTTGCCCAAGGCAACGAATAATAATGTTCTTCTATGTCGTCGCCCTCGGTAATTTCCGATTTATACGGCGCAACGTAACTCTTCCACATTTTTTCGCCGAGTGTTTTGCTTTCGCCCTCGGGCGTGTACGCAAGCACTTCGTCTAACGGTTCGAGACAGTATTCGTAACCGCTCACCATTTTATTGCCCGCGTAAATGTACCGCGAAAAGCTTTCGCCCACGATAAAAAGATCTACCGAGTTGTTCGAAGCCCCCGCGCGAATCATGCTTTCGACGTTGTTTTCCGAGCTGACGGTGTTGTATTCCACCTTGTATTCCGTTTTCGCCTCGAAACGGGTTTTCGCCTCTTTAAACCAGTCGATACCGTAGCCCGCGTCGTAAATGAGCACTTCCACCGTGTCTGGAGTATCGTCGATTTTCTTTTTGCCGCACGATGCCGCGGGTAAAACCGCACTCGCCGCCGCGAGCAATAACGCTACCGCTTTTACGTATTGTTTTTGTTTCATCTTTTTTTCTCCTCTATAATATTGAGTTTACTCTCAGCCTTTTAAGCCGCCGAGATTCATTGCTTGTATAGTTTTATCGTGCAACAGTATGAACGTGATAATACTCGGGATGGATACCAAGATTAACGCCGCATAGAAAACAGGATAATTCATTCCGCGCGCGGATTTTTGCTGATACGACCAAAGTCCGTAGCCGAGCGACGGCATTTCGGGTAAGTACAGCATAGACGGGTTTTCGCTGAGCCACGAGCCGATAAATGTATTGATGAGGCTGACGCCCATGATCGGTAACGCTTGCGGAATCATAATTTGCGTGAACACCTTCCATTCATTTGCGCCATCGATATACGCCGCTTCGGCATAAGACCAACTGACGCCGCGCCAAAAGCCCATGAAAATCAAAAAGCTCGAGCCGAAACCCGCTGTTGTGCCGAGCAAAAACAGATAACTGTTGCGCATGCCGAGATCTGCATATAATTTGTACGTGGCGGGTATCGAGCCGGGGAGCGAGATGGTTAGAAGCACCACCACGATGAAAAAAATCGCGCTTCTGCCGCGAAAAGCGAATTTTGCGTACGCGTACGAAGCCATCGCCGTGCTGATGATAGAAAAGAATGCCGGGCCGAGCGTTTCCCACAAAGAGTTCCAGAACATGCCGAGAAAGCGCACGCCGTTCACTTCGAGATCGATGAAGATCATTTCGTAATTTTCGGGATGCCAACCGAACACTTCAGAAGGGAATTTATAAGTATTGCCGAGCGCGTAATCGAGTGAAGATTTAAACGAATTAATCGCCGTAATGCCGAACGCGATAAGTATGCTGAGACTTTGCAAAGCCAAAATCACGAACATTACCGTATAAATCACCTTTTCGAGGCCCGATTTTTTAATTTTTTGCGCTTTGATTTTTAACCTTTTCATCACTTCGTCCCCTTAATAGCTCACATCGGGCACTACCTTGCCCGAAATCCATTTCATCAAGTACACGAGCGGCAACGATACAAGCGTCATTAAAATGCCGAGTGCGGTTGTCGTGCCCGTGCCCGCTCCCGTGTACACTTGTTTGATAATCCAAAAACTTAAAGTCATCGTGCCGTATTCGCCGAACGTTAAATACATCGTTGCGCCGCCCGAGCCCAGCACCCCCGCCGCCCCGATGATATACAGCGTGGAAAGCGTGCCGCTGATCATAGGAAGAATGATATGTACAAGCTCGCCGAACGGAGAGATACCATCGAGCTGCGCCGCCTCTAAAAGCTCGGTGGGAACACGGGCGAGCGCGCCGCTCGTCCAAAGATACACGCTGCCCACCGAAAGCCACAGGGAATAGCCCACGCTTGCACCCATGGCAAAGCGGGTATCGAAAAGAAGCATATATTTCTCGCCGATGACGCCCGCATTGTAAAGCCACGTAATGATCGGTCCTTCCGGGCCGATGATGTTTTTGTACAGCGTAACCATTATCAACCCCGCGAGCATTCCCGGCAGGTTTAAAATAAAGCGGAACACCTTGTACATCGCGATTTTTTTATAGAAGAAATACGCCACGATGATGTTCCACGTTTGAATTACGAAATACCCCACCGTGAAATAGATGAGCGTGTTGCGGAGAGCTTCGCCGATGATTCCGCTGCCCGAATCGCCGAAAACCTGACCGAGCACCCATTGATAATTGCCCAGCGTGAATTCGCCGAACCGACCATGAAACGACATTACGATGGAATCGAAATTCGGATAGATCCAGAAAAGCACAAAATTGAATAGTGCGGGAAACAGAAGCAAAAACGCGAATAAGCCACACCCCGTTTTTAAGCCGTTTACCATGTTTTTCGGCTTGCGTTTTTTACCTCGCAACGCCGTTTGAGCTTGCGGCGCGATAGCCGCCGCCGATTCGACGGTTTGTTTGTTTTCGGAAATATTCAATGCGTTTTCCTCCCGTTATTTTCCAAAGTTATTCTTTGCTCTGTCGTAAACTTCGTTAAAGGCTTCGCTTCTTTTCAAAGTTTCGGAGCAATGTTCCGCCCCGCCGTAAATTCGAGGCTTGCATTTTACGTTTCTATTGTATCACACTATTTGTGCGTTGTCTTGCTTATATTTATTATAAAAATGCTCATTTTGATTATTTTTTGCCGAAAGCGTGCAATTTTTGGCAATTAAATTGTTTTCGTTGACAATCCGCGCGTTTTATGGTACAATGAACGCATGGAATCGATAATCGACAGACTTTCGGTAGACGTCAATCAGCTTACGGCGGAATACACCACGCCGAACCCGCCGCACAGACACTTGAAATGGGAGCTTGTGATTTTTGAAAACGGCGTTGCCGTGAACGTGGCGAACGGCAAAGAATACACCGTTTCGCGCGGGGATATTTTTCTTTTAAGTCCGTTGCATTTGCATGAAATCCGGTTTAAATCCGCCACGCATTTGCACCGTGATATTTATTTCAGCGACGATGACGTGGAGCAGACGTGCGCCGCGTTTTCGCCCAATCTGTTCCAAGATTTGAAGTACATGCACAAACTGCTGCATCTGCATATGGAAGAGACGGCGTTTGAAACGGTTTGCTCTCTTTGCAAAAATATCGACACGCTTTCGATTGCTCGGTTGGCGCAAAAAAGCGGCGAAAATCGACTTGTGGAAACGGGTTTGGCAAAAGCGATCCTTGCCCTTGCGGTGGGCGCGTATACGTCCGGTTCGGCGATCGATAAAATCGAAACGCCGCCCGCACTCATCGATATTTTGCAAAAATTGCGCCGCCCCGAATTTTTCACGAAAGACGTGGAATCTATCATCGCGGAAACGCACTATTCGCACTCCCACTTTTTAAAGTTGTTCCGCGAATACGCGGGCGTTTCCATCGTAAAATATTTGAATTTGAGGCGCATGGAATACGCCGCCGAGCTGCTGCGGCACACCGACGACAGTTGTCTTTCCATCTGCGAAAAATGCGGATACTGTTCGCTGTCGTTTTTTATTAAATCGTTCACACAAAAATACGGCGTGACGCCGCTGAAATATCGCGTCGAGCAAAAAAGCAAAGCAAAAAACGAACAGTCAAGTACCACTGGCTAAGCCGGTGGCTTGCTTATGCTCTTCAATCGCATGGTACCGGCGGTGCTACTCGCACTTGAATTGACTGACACTTGCACCGCTTTCCCAGCTGCCACCCCTTGGGTGGCTTTTTATTTGCTTTCTTTTGTCGGCTCACCCGTGAACGGGTCGATATACTCTTTCATACTCGTCTGTTCCGATAGTTTATCTTCTTCGATTTGGTTTTGTATGTACTTCGCTATCGCAGTTTTATTCCGCCCGACTGTAGTCACCGATAAATATGGACAACATCATCGGCGACTATTTTTCTATTGTTTACTCTACGTGCTTTCGCGTATACATCGTGCTCGGAAGTCGTTTACCGTCTATATGCCTTCTGCTTGCAAATATAGCTTCGTATTCTTTATCCCGTTTCGCCGTTCGTAAATAATACGTATCCCTGCCGCATATCTCGAAATTTCCCACGTTGTTTGCGCTTATAGTGCGATTTTCTTTTCTACCATTTGCCGATACAAATCGAATGTCCTTATTTTGTGCGTCGGCTTAACGTAATTTTCAAACCAATATTTAACCATTCCGAATATTTCATTGATAATACTTCCCGTTTTTCCGTTATATCATACTCCGTTAAATTTTCTGTTTTAGACACAAAAAAACGGAAGGAACTTTTTATTCGTTCTCTCCGTAAGATTATATATTAAATTTTATCACGGTTTTCAACCCCGTAGTTCCGTTGCTCTTTTTCTCTGTATAATTCCTGATCGCAACATCAGTCAAAATATCGATTATAACACATTCTACAATTACTTATTATAACGTATTTCCTAAAAAATCAATCCGAATTACAATACGAAAAAATAAAACTTTTTAAAAGACACGAGTGCAACTCTCATTTTTCAAAAAATAAGCCAAAATGCAGCTCCTGAATTCAAATATTCCGCCAAGTACACAAAACACAAGATATAGTATTAAAAAGCACAAAACCTACTAAGTCTTGTGCTTTTTATGTGTTGTAGCTTTTTCGTACTACAAAGATGGTGGACAATGATTAACCTAAAACGAATTTTAAGCTAAACCCCGATATTAAAAACAGTAAGAATCAATGCATCTAGATAAAATCCAAAAAAATTGTTTGAGAATGTTTTATCTTGAATAGTGATTTCAGATTTATTGCTCGTTGCTGAATTTTTCTTTACAGCAGCTTTAACGTTTTTATTTCATACGGTTTAAAAATCAGGTCGGGCGCGATTTCTTCACAACCGTTTTCCAAAAAATTCGTTTTGTATAATTTTTTAAAATCGCCCGCAAGTTTTGCCTTTTGTACGGCAGGCGTATCGTTATATAATCGCAGAATATTTCCTGCGCCGTCGTACGCACGTTTCACCGTTTCGATGATAACATGAGAATTATTCGTACTCGCAAACGAATCTTTTTCCGCCGCTTCGCAAATATAAAGCGGACGATTCAGCGCGTATGCCGTTTTAGCCACGTCGCTTTCGTACACGTTTCCGCTATGCGGCAACACGGCATAGGTAAATTTCTGCGTGCCCTTATCCTGATTCAGACACGGATACATCTGACTGCGCAGCAAATTCAGAGAAATTAATCCGTTTTTCGCCCGATAACCATATTTGCAATCGTTCAGAATCGCAACGCCGTATTCGAGTTCGGAAGCATCGATCCACTTGTGCGCGCAGATTTCGTATTGCGCCCACTCGATTCCGTTGTTTTCCGTAGTTCTACGCTTAATATTACCGAATTGTATGTCGCACGTAACCTCGTCGGTAAAAATATCCGGTCGGAAATCCACACGCAGCATTTTTTTCGTTTCTCGCCATTCCGCTTCGTTTTCGAAATATACCGCCGCGCTTTCTTCTTTCAGACAGATTTTCTGCACGATGACAGAATCTCCGTAACGGTACGTGATTTTTACGCCCGCTTCGAATCCGTCGTTATAAATTTCGCGCGAAACCGCCTTAAATCTTTCGCTTTCGGCGTTGACGTACCCCGCGTAAAAATCCCACGCGTCGAACGCGTCCTCATATACCCGCAAAACGTTGCCTCCGTTCACGCTCTCTCTGTCCGCTTTTTTATCGTACAGCCGCGTCAGTTCGCCCGCTTCGTTGATTTCCGCACGCACGTAAGAATTCTCAAGAATGACGGAGCCTTCCTTTTCCTGCGCACTGCACGTACCGCGTGCGCCGCCGGCAACTTTTTTCAATGCGGAAACGCCGAAAGGTTTTGCCTCCGCGCGATACCATTCCCCGCCGTGTTTCAAGTATTCGTTGCGCGCAAAAGACGTATAATTCACGGCGCAAAGCCGCTTGCCCGTAACGCTCAACGCTTCCCGCGAACGCTTATCTAATAAAGAAAGCAAGCTTTTGTAACGCGGCTCGGTTTCGTTATAAACGCGGGCGATCGAAGACCCAGGCAAAATATCGTGAAATTGATACAAAAGCACTTCTTTCCAGATTTTATCGAGCTCCTCCGCGCCGTCCTGTTTCTGCGTAAGTGCGTAAATATATTCGGTGCGCGCAAGCGCGTTTTCGATCAGTCTGTTATAGCGTTTGTTTTTGCTCTGCGAAGTATACGTTCCCTGATGGCGTTCAAGATAGATTTCGCCCTTATAGCGCGGTAATTTCTCGCGTTGTCCGTTCAGCTTTGCAAAAAATTCCGTGGAAGGCGCGCTTTTCACCCGTGGCAGATTGCACAAATCTTTTTCCCTTTTCAAGTATTCCAGATGCGAGCGGTTCGGTCCGCCGCCCCCATCGCCGATACCGTAAAGGATCATCGCACAGTCGGCAATACCCCGCTCGGCATATTCTCCTGCGGCATTGCGGATCGACCGCGGCGTAGCGGAAGAATTATACGTGCCTTCGGGAGGCATATGTACGAGCACTTCGCTGCCGTCGATTCCCTGCCACAAAAACGAATGATACGGAAATTTATTCACCATATTCCAGCAGATTTTTATGGTGAGCATATTTTCGCAATCGCATCCTTTCATAATTTGCGGCAATGCGCCCGTAAAACCGAATACGTCGGGAAGCCAAAGCGTGTTCACATCTTTTAAAAACTCGTCTTTCCAGAATTTTTTGCCGTAATAAAACTGCCGTATCAGCGATTCGCCGCCCGTGATATTCGTATCGGGCTCAACCCACATTCCGCCCTGCACTTCGATTTTTCCCGCGGCTACCTGTTCTTTGATTTTTTCAAACAAACGCGGGTATTGTTCTTTCATCCATTCGAACTGCTGAGGCTGACTCGCACCGTAAATATAATCGGGGTAATCTTGGATATTAGCGAGCGCGGTGGAAAACGTTCTGCCCGCTTTCCTTTTCGTTTCGCGGATTGGCCAGAGCCACGCAAGATCAAGATGCGAATGTCCTACGGCATAAAACGTCAGCGCGGGTTTTTCGGCGCCTTTCCGTTCGAGATATTCCGCCAGCACGGCGCGCATTTCGCGGATTTTTTCCGTCCCGGACGAAGCCGAAACATTCACCGCCACTTTTTCGAGCGCGTATAAAATTCCCATTTTCAGCGGATCGCGCTCGTCGATATTTTCGGCTAAATCTTTCAGCACATTGAAATCGTAAAACAACGCTCTGAGTTCGATATTGCAATAATATATGCCCGCCTGCCGCAATTTTCCGCCGCAGAATCTTCCAAACAAATCGTTGTTGCCCGCTTCAACCCACAGATCGATTTTATCCGTGCGAAACGTGCCGTCCGCAAACGGAATATATCTTTTCCCGGGGAAACCCAAAGACCGATCGAATTCGCTAGAAACGTTAGTGATACCGCGAACGGGCGTGCCGTCCTCCGAAAACAAGCACCCCTCTCCGTCGAGATCGATTCCGAGACACAGGCAATTTTTATCGTATTCCTCAGGCACGTTGCCATAAAAACGAAACCACGCGCAGTCCCACAAATTTTCGCTCCACGTTTCGCCTTCGGCGATTTTTTTATAGTTTAAATTTTTTCTTTCCGCAAAGGGCACGGGCTCTGCGGATAATGCGTATTCCGCGTTCAATTCCGCGATTTTCCGATAAATGCCAGAACCGATTTCCTCGCCCGCTTTGCAGATTTTTTCAAGCATCATCCTCATTCTTGCAGGTTGCATATTTTGCCTCCGTTAATTCTTCTTTTTCTTTGCGGCAAGATAACATACCGCCGCCGCTACCATTGCCGACAATAACCCGACGGAGACGCTTGCTTTGCAACCGCTCTTTTCGTTTTCGGGTTTCTCTTCGGCGGGGTTTTCCTTTCCGTCGCTGCTGTTTTCCGTTTTTTCATCGCCACTCATACATATCACGCCTAAACCGCGGAGTTGCGCGCCGCAATCGTTATCGTCGATCAGATCGGCTACTTTCACATAGAGATATTCGCCACCGACGAGATTCGTAATATCGATGTAAACGTCGCGCACGGTATCGTCCGAAAGGTGATTGTTACCGTAATATTGCTGATCGGAAATCAGTATGTCGGTGTAATTCACGTTATCAGAGGACACAGAAAGAACGAACGAATTGCCGATCGAAGCCAGAAGTTTTATCGCTTTCGCGCCGTCATGTAATGCGAAACGATACACGCCATACGAAGTTCTGTTGTATTCTTTGTATTTATTCGTTACGCCCATCTGCGTGTTATCGTATTCGAACAAATACTTGCTTTCGCTTTCGTCGTTCGCAAGAAATGCCTGCACATTGCGGATTTCGTATTCTTTTCCGCGATTTTCCTGCGTATTGTACCCCGCGTACAGCGAATATAAAACGCCCTCGTTCTTCACGTTGATATTATCGAATCGCACGTAAATAGTTTTGCTTTGCGTTAAAAGGTACGAAAGATTGTACGTAAGCATCGATCCGTAACCATTCGTTTCGTTCAGCATATACTCGTTAGGAATCGCGGAATAATTCGTTCCGTCCGTACTTACCCGCACGTTCAGTTCGCCGTTGTGGCGCATAGCGGTATAGAACGACCGCGCCGTAGCGGGCAATTCGAATTTATAGGAAAAATATCCGTCCTCCGTTACTTTCCTGCCGAGATACGCGTTTTTTGTTTTGTAATCCGTAGCGGCAAGGCGCGCGTCGTACAGCGCGATCGCCGAATTTAATTTGCCCTGCGGAATTAGCGACGGAATCCTTTCTTCGCTCTCGCTCACAGGCGTAAAACTCAACAAAGAAATTCTCGTGAACGCGCCGCCCCAGCCGCCGTCCGTGGTGGCGTCTGCAACTTTAATATACAGCACTCCTGTTTTATCTACAAGAGAAGCGATATTCTCCCAGATAAAGTCTTTCGGTAACGAAGCCTGCGCACGCGCGTACAACGCCTCGCCGATTAAAACGTCTTTCCATTGCGCGCCGTCGGAAGAAACCGAAATGCGATAGCCGCCGCGGACATCCATCACGAGCGCAAGCGCTTCCGCTTGCTTATCGTAAGAAATTTTATAAACGCCGAAGGAATTTTCATCGAAATATCTGTACCCCGCGTCGTCCATATTGTTCGGGTTATCGAAGCGGCTGAGTTCTGGTTGTAAAAATCCGCTTTCCTTTACGCCCGCGTCGATATGCGTAACCTGCGTATTGTAGTGTGCAGGCAAGGTAAGATCGTCTTCGTATATTCTGTTTACGTACGCCGTCAGCGCAAACAGAAACGACTCGCCGCCGTCCGCTTTCTTTTCAGACGAAGAAAAACGAAGATACACGCTTTCGTTGCCCGAAATAAACGGAGTGAGCGAATAATAATACACGTTTCCGTCCGCCACTACCGCGCCGTGCGATTTCGCGCCCGCCGTGCCGAGGCGGGAATACGTTTCGCCGTCTTTACTTGCCTCAATAAGGTTTTTATCGCCCGCAGTTTCCACGCGGATATAAGCGCGCGACGCGTCGGCGTTTTCGGACAGAGCGAGTTTATAAACGAACGAATCTGTATTTTTCGCGCTCATCGCCAAGCGATTCCCGTACGGCAACAGCCCCGCGCCGTCGTTTTCGTTCATCGCGCCGAAATCGGTAACGGAAACGCTTTCGATAAAGGAATTCTTTGTAAGATCGATGATATTCGCCGCGCTTTGCCCGAACGAATCCTTTTCGCCGCAGTCGAGAAAGTCAACGTAAAACACGTCCGCGCCATTGCCGGAAGACGTATCTTTCGCGGCAAATTTTACGTATGTTTCGCCGTTTTCGTTCAGATAATTGCTCAGATCGTAAAAGCAGTAGAATCCGCGCATGTTATCGCCTTGCAAAAACGCCGCTTTATCCTCCGCGCCATTGCAACCGAGCAAAGCGAAATTATCGCCGTCCTGCGAAACGTACAACGCCCTGTTCGTTCCTTTCCAGAATGTTTTCAGGTATTTTCCTCGCGCATTTTGCCCCGCAAATTTCGCTTTGTAAGTAAAAAAATCCGTCTGATCCGCAAAACGGTGTTTCGCGCCGTTGCTTTCGCCGATTCCCGTGCCGTTTACGGCATTAAACAAAGTTTCGTCCGCAACGTCCGCATTCGTTTTTCCGTCTTCTTTGATTTCTATCGCAACACCGCTTGCCGAACGGAACGAAAGCGCATACAAATCGCCGCCCCAACCGTACGCCGCATCGTGCGCGCCGAAACGGAGATACACCCCGCCTTCGTCATTCAGATACGAATTCAGCGCGATGGAAAATTTCAGTTGATTTCCGTTATCCTCGCTACCGAGCGATTTCATCACGGTTTCATCGGTATAGCTTCTCACGCTCGTTGCACCGTTACACACGGAATAATGAATTTCCGTCCACGAAACGTTATCCGAAGAAATCTTTACGCTTCGATTCGAACTTGCGTAAAGCGTAAGATAGGCGTACGCTTCCATGCCTGCATCGAACTCGACTTTGTAAGTGAAATATTGAGCGTTGTCGGCATATCTATGTTTTTTTCCGTTGTTATCGCCCACGCCGCCGCCGTCGTATTCGTAAAGTTTCGCCGCGTCGGATACATCCGCGGTTTCGCCTGCGTGATAAACATACCCGCCCGAAACCGCTTCCGCATTCGCCGATTGTATCGTAACGCAAGCCGCCGTAACCGCCAAAGTTAAAACGCCCGTAAGCGCAATCAAAAGTTTTTTCATATTTTTTCCGCTCCCCTCGAATATTCTGCTTTTTCAGCGATCCACGCTTTGAGTTAACGTTGCGTTTAAATGCAACGGATCAGGCTCGGTTTCGTTCGACGAACAAATCACGTCTTTTGTGGTAAACAACGTTATTAAAAGCGATAATTTTTCGTATTTTCTTTTCATCTTATTTTCTCCTTTCATCTGTTTTCATTTATCTTGCGGCGGGCAAATTCATATACAGCCGTTGCGCCATAGCGAGTTCATCCATACCCACAAACTTGATATTCGCGTTTCCCTTAAAGGTATTGTACGTTTTTTTGAAATTTTCGTACATATCTTTATCCCAAGGATTGCCTTGCAAAGATACGAATTGCGGCTCGCCCGTTACGGCGAAATTATCGATCGCCTCCGCGATTTTAGCGATAAACGCGCCTGTGCCTACACCCACTTGCGAATAATTCACAGAAAGCGAATCTACCAGAAGCCCGTCGCTTTGCCGCGCGCCGCCGCTTAAAGCCACCTGATCGTATACGGCGAGTATATCTTTATAATATTTGCCGAACGTTGCGATTTCCTCTTCGGTCAGTTCTCCGTACCCGTCGGCGCCCGCCATCCAGTTGTTCACCACGCCGATGCCCGAAAGCGAGCAATATTTATTCGTCAGCGCGAAAATCTTCTCCCGCGCCGCCGCGTTCTGCCAGTTTCTCGGATAATTATAGGTGAGTCCCGAAGGTCCCGTCATAAACGCGTTTTTTGAGCCTGCGTTTTTAAAATAATAATCCATAATCGCAGGCTGTATCACATACGCCGAAGGATTGAACGTCCACGTTAAAGAAAATTCGGGGTCAGAGGAATTGTGCAGTTGCCACCACTTCCGCATTTCGTGCTGATGGTATTGCAGATTGTCGCCGTCCGATACGATAAACGACACGTATATTTTCTTTTCCGCCTGTTGCGGCACCGCCGTGTACTGCGCTTTCGCGGGAGTCATCGCACCCGAAAGAAACGTCAGATTTTCCGAAAGATCGGAAGGATAAGTCAGAATGCCGTACTGCGAGGAAAGCGCAACAAATTGAGCCTCGTCGCCCTCGGGAAACCACCCCATAAACGCCGACCCCCCGGGCGTCATTTCCGAAAAGAATTTTTTCATCACTTCCACGTCGCGCGGAACGGCGGTAGACATCCACACGATCGCCGACTTGGCGGCGATGGCGTAATCGCGCACATACCCGGGATTTTCGTAATTAAGGCACGTAATCACCTTGTGCGTAAGCTCGCCCCACAGATTTTCGTACATCCATTCGTACACGGAATATTTATCGGTGAATTGATTTCTGAAATCTTTTACAACGTTGAGTTTCACCCCCTCGCCTTCGAGCATAGCCAGCACAATAGGCGAACACACAAGCGTTTTTTCTTTCCACCCCGCGTAAGAACACGCAAGATTGATGGTATCGGGCACTTGCGGATCGTATATCACCGCGCCGCTGATTTCCGAAGCGTATTTTTTCGTCAACGCGCAAATATCGGTGTACTCGTGCATTTTCTCTTCCGTATAGCCAAGATCGGGCAACCAGTTCACACCGTTTTCGCTTTCGTACGTATATATCCGCGGTTGCGTGCTGTTTACCACCGCTTTCAGCGAGCTTAATAAAAGTTTCGCCTCGTTGTTCATTTCCCGCGTATCCACCCAGTCCGCTTCGTCGGCCGCTTCGGAAAAAGTAAGTACGGGCAAATCTTCGCACCATTTCGTATTCATAGTAGCCTCCGGTTCGTCGTTTTTCGTACCCGATCCAGATTGATCCGTCTTATTGCACGCAGACAACGCCGCGCTTGCAAATACCGTTACCGCCGCCAGAAATACAGCTGCTGTTTTTTTCATCTTTTTCACCTCTCATATCAATATAAATTGCTTGTTTTCGCCTGTGCCGATTGCAAAAGTCCCATAATGTCGGGCGCGTCCGTTCCGTATTCCCAGTACACCGTACCCGTCAGCGCCGAACTCCACGCTTCCCAGAATTGTTCCTGCCCCGAAGCAAAGGCGGGCAACTGCATAACGTCCGTTTCGTTTTTCAGAATTTCGTACACTTTGCTTTGCACGGGACTCATCGTTGCATACGCTTCGCCGTCGGCAATGGGCAAATATGTGCACGGGCGCAAATCGCTTTCCGCAACCACCCTTTGCGAAGCCTCTCCGATATAGCATCGAATCGCCTTGAACGCCGCCTCTTTATTGCCCGAATATTTCGGCACGGACATATACGTTGCGCCGATCGCCACGTTTTTCGATTTTTCGCCCGCGTTCATCGTGGGCAACGCGCAGAAGCCTACGTCGATTCCCAGATCTTTCGCCTGTCTGATTCTCCACGAGCCTTCAACGAGGTAGCCCATCCTCTTGCCGTTGAAATAATTGTAAAACACGTCTTCGGTGTTGGAAGCCATAATTCCGAGCAGATTCAACTCGCTCATCGAACGCAAAAATTCCAACGCGGTTTTGTTGTTTTCCGATACGAACGCCGCTTTGTTTTCTTCGTTTACAAGCGCGCCACCCGCCATATAAATAAACGGAGTACTGCGAAGATAGCCGCCGAAATTCGACCCGCAATAGATACCGCCCATATACATATTCTTCTTGCGAAGCGTTCTTCCCACGCCGAGCCATTCTTCCCAAGTGTCCACGCCGTTTTCCACGATTTCATCGGGTACACCCGCCGAAGTCAACAGCTCTTTATTCCAGATCAGCACGGGAATCGAAGCGCACGGCGCAACGCCGTAAATATTCCCGTTTTCGTCCGTCATCGCGTTGTATGCAAGCGGATGCATATTCTCTCTTACGTAAGCAGCGAGTTCTTCGGGAAAAGGTTCGAGGTAGCCCTGCTTCATATACGCGCTTATCTGCGTTTCGCCTGTAATCACGTCGGGGCCGCGCCCCGAAGCAAATGCCGCACCGAGCTTCTGAATCAGCGGTTCGCCCCAACCGTAATCTTCGAACTTCAGCCGCACGCCAGCAGAAATCGCGTCGTTATGCAACATTTTCGTATATCTGTACTGAAACAATCCGTTTGCAAGCGTGGTAGTCGTCGTCAGCTTACTGAGCGCAGAACGAAGCGCAACGTCCGCATACCCCACGTCGGCAGGGTTAATTCCCGTATTCAGGCACACCGTTACCGTGGTTTCCGTACCCGCGGGCGCGGCAATCGCAACACCGTCGTCTTCGTAAACATCGCCGCCGCCCGTACCCGAGCCGCCGCCCGAACACGCCGCGATCCCGAACGTAAGAATCGCCGCACCGACAAAACACAACAATTTTTTAAATTTTTTCATAACTCATTTTCTCCTGTCAATTTATTCTTCAGCCTTTAATGCCCACATGAGCAAGACCTTCCACAATATATTTCTGAAAGAACAGATATAATAAAAGCGCGGGAATCGTTACAATCAGCCCCATCGTGATCATCATCGGATAATCGGGCAACGAAGTGCCGTTGGATGCATTGATGGAAAGTTTTGAAATCGCCGAGGGTAAAAGTTGCAACGAATCGGAACTCGTGAAGAAAAACCCGGTAGACCAGTCGTTCCACACGCCGAGCGAAGTGGTGATAACGATATACGCCACCATCGGCTTCGCCACGGGCAAAAGAATTTTAAAAATAATCTGCAACATATTCGCACCGTCGATTTTCGCCGATTCGTCAAGAGCTTTCGGCACGGAATCGAGATATTGCTTCATCACAAACGTGCCCATCACGTTGATGGCGGGCCCGCCGATCAAGTACACTGCCCAGCTGTCGAGTATGCTCATACGCGCATACATAATGTAGGTAGGAACGATCGACATCGTGCCGGGCATCATCGAACAGAAAATCAACGCGAGAAGCAACGTTCTGTTGCCTTTGAAACGCAATCGCGAAAAAGCGTACCCGCAAATAATTGTTGTTACCACTGTCATCGCCGTTACGTATACCGTGCGAATCAGCGAATTAAGAAAATAAAGCGGAAGCATTGAACTGCCGTTTAAAGCAAATACGGAAAAATAATTTTTCAGCGTAAAATTCTGCGGAAACGGCAGAAAACCGAGTTCTCCCGCAACCATCAGGGAGTTGTACTCTTCTGCCGAGAAAAACCCGACGAGAAACATAAAGATCAGCGGGTACAGCATAAACAAACTGAGAAAGGCAAGCAACAGATAAAAACAAACTTTGCCCGCGAATCTTCCCGTCTCCCGCAATTTCAATTCTTTATCCATCACGCCTCCTCCTTTTGCTTTCGGAAGATAAGCAAGGTAAAAATAAACGTAATTAAAAGCATTACCACGGAACACGCCCCCGCCATTCCGTAATTGTTATCCCAGAAAGCAAGGCGCATAATGCGGTAGGCGAGCACGGCGGTTTGTCCGCTCGGTCCGCCGTTTGTAATAAACAGCACCTGTTCATAAATCTGCATCGCGCCAATAAACCCGTTAATCAGAATGTACACGGCGATGGGAGCCATCTGCGGCATCGAAATTTTAAAAAAAATCGTCCATTTCCCAGCGCCGTCGATTTCTGCGGCTTCGATTACCGATCCGTCTACGCTTTGCAACGCGGCAAGCCACATCAAAACGCAACTGCCCAAGCCTTTCCACGTGGTGTAAAACACTATCCAGAAAACGCTCCATTTATAGTCGAGATTCCACATTACGGGGTTTCTTCCCGCTTTCATCAACACGTTGTTCAGCACGCCCTGATACGGATCGAGCATAATCTGAAAAATCTGCGACGTGGCCACCGACGAGGTAATTACGGGAATATACCACACGGAACGGAAAAAACCTTTTAAAAACGTGATTTTATTCAACGCCGCCGCAAGCGCAAGCCCCAGCGCCATCTGCACCGCGAAGCACAAACCGCCGATATACAGCGTACGCACGAGCGACATCCAGTAATATTCGTTTTTAAAAAACTCCGCGAAATTTTTTAAGCCTACGAATACGGGGCTTTCATATACGTTCGTCCATTCGCAAAAGCCGAGCCCGATGCCGAACGCCAGCGGAAATGCCGAAAGCGCAAGCCACCAGAGCACGGGAATCCCCAGCAACGCAAAAGCGAGAATCCCGTCCCGATGTCTTTTATAAAAACTTTTGTTTTTCTTCTTCGAAGAAATCATTTTCTTCTCCCGCTAAATATATCTGTTTGCGAAATTACCCGTATTGTAATTAAAATACTTTTGCGCCGCCGCGCCGTAATCGAGAAGCGCTTTGCTCAACGCCCTGATCGCCGCGCCCGCCGTATCATCCGAAATTTTATTCATCGCATAGGTAATACCGCCGTACGCAATCACGGGAGATACCGCCGTTTCTCCGTTTTCTGCAGTTACGTAAATCACGTAATATTTTTCATCGCCGATTTCTTTCGCCGCAAACGATTTTTCCGAAATGTATCCGAATTTCCCGCCAGCCGCCGTCAGCTCCGTCCTTTCGGCGTTCGCAATTTCCGTTGCGGTCGGCTCTTTAGCGAATACGGCAATCTGCACTTTTTCGGCGTTCGGCGCGGTTACGTAACAATTCAATGCGATAGCGCCTTCCAGCGTAAGCGACATTTCCACGGAATAATCAAATGAAAATTCCGCTTTTTCGTATTTTTGTTTTTCCGTGTAAATCGTTCTTCTGTACGATTCCACCGCCGCGCGTGTCTCCACCGAAATCTCCGCGTTTGCAAGTACGTCTGTACAATAGCCGAAATAACTTTGCGCCGCCGCGCCGTAATCGAGAAGTGCAAGACACAAATCTTTTGTTTCGTCGCTTACGTTTCTGTCATTCAGTTTATTCATCGCATAAATTTTCGGACTGTACTCAATCACGCCGCTTTTCACCGTTTCGCCGTCGATCACCGCGTACATCTGCGCCCACATACTATCGCCGATTGCTTTCGCCGCGATACCATCCGTCCGCGCTTTAAACGTGTCTTCGGTTAAAACGGCGGTCAGTTTTTGCGCGCCCGCCGCTTCGCTGTCTTCGAACGCCTCATAGGAAATATAAACGCCTCCTTCCGTTGCTTTCGCCACTTCCGAATTTCCAGTAACCACCCTAAAATAATAATTTACGTATACGGCGTTTTCAAGTTCCAGAGTCGCCTCGGCGGAAATCGAATATGTTTGCTTCGGCGTACATTCCGTTACGCCTGTTCCCGTTTCATAACTTCCGAGATCTACGATCTCTATCGAATAAATCGCCCATTTATACGCCGCGTTTCCGCTATGCGCCCTGAACGCGAAACCGTCGAGTTTTTTTCCGTTGAACGTACGCAGCTCGTTATTCACGTTGAACCCAGCATACTGCGCGGAAGTATCGCCGAGTACAGGCAACACAACTTCGATCCATCCTTCGGCTGCGCCGACGAATTCCCGTCCGCCGTCTTTCTGAATCCTCACGCCGTATCTGTCAAGAAGATTATCGCCGTAAGGTTGCCCCTCCGACAAAGCGTCCTCGCTTGAAAACACGCCTACCTGTAAATTATAATCTGTTGCGTTAACGATCGCGCCTTCGAGATATGCCCTGATTTTCAGCGCGGGTTTGCGGAAGCGGGATATATCTGCCGTCTCGGAAAAAACAAACGACAGCGTATTCGTGCCGAAATTGTTCGTCAGAACAAGCGCGTCTGCTTGCTCCGCTCCGCTTACGCCGTACGCTTTTACCTTTTCCGTGTGGTCGGCAAAAGGAACCTCTGTGCGCTCAGCAAACGTCTTCTTTACTTCAGCAGAATTTCCGCTGTATAAAGTTACGGAATTTTGGCGAATCTCATCGCATTTTACGCCGCAAATTTCCGATGCGCCCGCGCCACCCACAATTTCCGCTGAATGCAAATCCACCGAGAATTTCGGAGCGAAAGCACCTCGGCTGTCTTTCAGATCGGGATAAATAATGCGTATGCCCACCGTATCCACGCTTTTCATATAATTATAGTCGGCGTTGTAACTGTTGCGTTTAAATACATAGCTGTTTTCTTCGTTTAACGCAAGCGTTATAGTAATTTCGCCGTTCGTTAAAGTCGAATTCCAGTCAGAATACGCCGCCTCCCAACGAATTCCGTAAGAATCCAACGCATATTCGTTCGCCGCAAGCCCCGTTTCTGCCGACACGTACGAAGATGTTCCGCTCCCCTCGGGTGTGCTGTTTAAAAGCCCGAGCTGAATCGTTGCGTTGTTCAATCCGTATACGTTCGTAACGCCGAATTTCAGCCGAAGTGCAGTCTGATCGTTCGCGTTCACGGAATTTTTAAATTTGTATAACAGCGTTGCGTTATCTGTTACCCTTGAAGGGTCGCTCCATTCCGCTTCCGTGAAAGGACGGTATTCTTCCGACACGCCCGTATTGTTTTTATAAACTTTTTCCACGTCCGCTACGTTGCCGAAAAGTTGCGCCGCCGTTTCTTCCGCAGTCGCCTCCGCCTCGCGCGAGGACGAAATCGCACCGTGCGCCGCCAACGATAAAACCGTTGCCAACAGCAACAAACACCCCGTTTTCCCCAACTTTCTCATTCCCATATTTTTCCTCCTGCAATAAATTCTTATTGACAATAATATTTTAAGGCATATATTTTGCCTTGTCAATAGTTCTGTAATTTTTTCTTCGGTTTATTTTCTGTCTCTTATACACATCTGACGCTGCCGACGAT
>ERZ1026860.616-NODE-616-length-21906-cov-3.830854_pt1 | contig 21906 bp, 26 predicted proteins | sample MGYA00380160_ERZ1026860 | MGnify/ENA primary metagenome ERZ1026860 (study PRJEB33269, sample SAMEA4719796) | human gut metagenome | biome: human-associated habitat; feature: organic feature; material: feces | place: Cameroon | collected 2013-10 ... | reverse complement strand
ATATCAATCTAATAAGAATCAACATTCCAAAGTTTTACTGGTGATTCGAAACATTTCTCAAAATAGTTGAAAAAAACACAAATATGCATTATACTAAAATTGTCGATACTTGTTGACAGAAGATACAAACAGAAGGAGGAGCCTTTATGTCTGAAGAACGATTTGCGTTCAGTCCGGAGGTTTTTGGACTGGATGATAGAAAGAGCGTAGAAGCGGTCATTCATCTGCTGGATCGCACGTATGAACAGGCGCACGCCGAACAGTCGGCAGAAGATGTGCTGTATGACTTCTGCATTGCATATTTGGAACAAGCGAAGAAACAGGAAACCTTGTCGGAAGAGGATGCGAATAAGCGCCTAAAGGTCATTGTACAATGGTACGCACAGCATGCGCGCACGGCGAACGGAGAGCGAATTATTCCGGAAGAAGCGGCAAAGGACATTCAAGATAATTGGGATGAATGGCTGCATGGACCGGAACCGTTGTTTTTCGGATTGCTAAAACGCAGAGAAAAACACGTGTCTGCGGATGAAGCATCTGAGAAATCTGCACAGGAAGCACCGGAAACAGAGGAACACATGCATCATGAACCGCGTGTGAATATATCCTCGCATGGCGCAAAAGTGGCACTGGTTGTTGTCGGCATGATTGTCTGTTTTCTCGTCGGCATGGCTGCCGGATGGGGACTGAGCAGTTCCGGAAAAATGGTGCAGCTGACAATCGGACAGTCGGCGTCACAAAGTGATGAGACTGCCGATAAAACCGAAGAAAGCGCAAAAGAAAATGTTGCCGTGATGAAGTGGGGCATGAATGTTCGCAGTGAACCGACCACAAAAACGGAAAAGAATATTTTAACTGCGCTCAAAAAGGGAGATACCATTACGATTCTCAGCAAGGCGGATGACGACGGCTGGATTAAGATTTCCAGCACAGACGAAGATGGAAATGTCATCTCCGGATATATGCAGTCGGTATATGACGGAGAAACCGTATATACCATGAAATAAGCGCAGAAGCATGCGGCAGGTTGCCGCATGCTTCTTTCGTGTATAAACAGCTCCGATATGGCATAGGCTGTAGACAGGAGAGTGTTGTATATGCAGATGCGCTGGAAAAAGATTGGCATTGGAGTCGCCGTGTGCTTGGCAATCGGCATTGTGGCGATGAGCAGAAGTGCGGGAAGGGACGCGCCCGAACACACACCGGGAAATGCAGAGATACAAGAACATACGACTGCGCACCAACAACCGGTGCAGGAACAGACATCGCACATGTATGACAGTGCGTTTTTCGTATCCTTGATACAGGATACGTGTGAACAGGTGCTGCCGCTGACAAATCTTTCCGTCGAAATTCAAGAAAATGGTGTCCTCGCTGTGTCCGGACTCCTGCAAAAAGAACAGGCGAAAAAGCTGCTGGAACAGCAAACAGACAGCATTTCCCAGTCCTATGCGGCTGTGTTACAGATGCTGCCGCAAGCGCTGCCGGTATCCTGCAAGCTCCAAATACAAGCACAGGATGGAACGGCGGCGTGGACGATGCTGCAGCTTTCCGCAGCATCTATGGAATTGCCCAATGCATGGATGCAAACAGACATGATCGAACCATTGGAACATCGGTTTCGTGCAGAGCTAGACAAAACGTTTTCTTCCATTTCTTCGATTGAAACCAAAGATGGTGTGCTGTGTATTTCGGGAGAGGGCAAATAAAAATAGCCTGCACAAAGCAGGCTATTGCCGGAAAAGCCGGTATTAAAATGTCGCTTGAAACATATCAGCGGCTTCCATCGCTTCTATGAGAGAATCACAGCGGCGATAGCCGAATTGTCTGCACCAAATTTCGGTTTCTTCAAAATCAGACAGCTGCCCTTCGTCAGCCAAATCCGGATCCCATTCGTCCTCGTCACAGACGCGGGCATACAGCTCGCATTCTTCTTCGTCATAGACGAGAAAAACGCCCCAGCCGGTGGAAGGACAGATGAATACGTCTGTCATCATTTTCATACAATATCAATCCTTTCGCAGTCAAAAATAGGAGGTATATCATGCGCGTTGTTACCGTTGCACAAATGAAACAAATCGAAAAACTTGCGGATGCCAATGGCGTTTCCTATTATCAAATGATGGAAAATGCCGGCACGGCAGCCTATCACATTCTTCGGCAGCGTGTGCCGCATGCAAAGCACATTGCTGTGGTTGCGGGAAAAGGAAATAATGGCGGAGACGGCTTTGTCATGGCGCGTCTCGCGGCACAAGATGGTCTGTCAGTCACGGTTGTTCTCGCAGAGGGAGAGCCGGTGACGCGCGATGCAAAAACCAATTATGCATTGCTGCAGCAGTTGCCGGTTACCATTCAGACCGTAGATACGGTACGCAGTATTCATGCAGATGTTGTGGTTGATGCGCTGTATGGCACCGGTTTTCATGGCGCTCTGCGTCCGTCCGGACAAAAAGCCTGTGATTTCATGCGGACATCCGGCGCATATATTCTCGCGTTGGATGTGCCGAGCGGATTGCAGGCGGATACCGGAATCGCGGCAGATGGCGCGGTTCAGGCACAGTGCACGGTCGCATTTGACTCGTACAAGCAGGTACATATTGCACCGGCAGCAGCGGCGTTTTGCGGCACCGTTGTGTTGGCGGATATCGGCGTGCCGGATGCTTGTCATCCGCATGCGTAACCAAAGACATCCAGCTCGAGTATGAGCTGGATGTTTTTGACTGCCATATTATTTTACGGCTTTTTTGTAAATCTCATAAATTGCTTGTTTATCCAAAACAACAAATTGACCGATGGTTCGTGTGTCCATGAACGTGCACTTGTAAGCGAGTTCGTGCAGATCCTCATCGGTCGGCGTGATGCCCATCTCGGAGATACGTGTCGGCATACCGATCGAGTGGAAGAAATTCTCCATTGCATCAATGCCGCGGTTGGCGGTTTCTACATCGTTTGCACCGGCTTCCACGCCGAGGACGCGCGTGGCAAACTTGGAAAATCGTGCAGGATTTGCCGGCATAACAGTTCGTGCCCAGCTGCTCCATACTGCGCACAGACCCGCGCCGTGTGCAATGTCGTATTTGCCGCCCAGCTCATGCTCCAGCTGATGGCACGACCAATCTCCGCCGTCTGTGCCGCATCCGGTCAGACCATTGTGCGACAGACTGCTTGCCCACATCAAACCGGCACGCGCATCATAATCCTGCGGATTTTTCAGCGCTGCCTGCACATCCCGCATGACCGAGCGCAGCAGACCTTCCGCCAGCTCATCCGTCAGACCCATCGGATCGCTCTCTGCGGTGAAATAACGCTCCATCGTGTGCATCATGACGTCGGAAGCACCGCTGGCGGTCTGATAATCCGGCAGGGTATATGTGATGGTCGGATCCATAACAGCAAACCGACAGCGGCAGCATTCGTTGTTTAAACCGCGCTTGAGCCATCCATCCTCGTTGGTGATGACAGAGGAGTTGCTCATTTCACTGCCCGCTGCGGCAATGGTCAGGACGGTACCGACCGGCGTGCAGGCAGTTGGTATCTTTTTCTTGAGATAATAATCCCAAACGTCACCGGGATTGGCGAGACCGTAGCCGATTGCCTTGGAGGAATCGATGACAGAACCGCCGCCGACGGCCAAAATAAAGTCGACACCTTCTTTGCGGCACAAATCAATGCCCTCTCGCACCAGACTCAGACGCGGATTCGGCACAACGCCGCCCAGCATAACATATGCGACGCCGGACGCATCCAAAGACTGCGAAACACGGTCGAGCAAACCACTGCGCTTGGCACTGCCGCCGCCATAATGAATCAGGGCCTTTTTGCATCCCTGTTCAGCAACCAGTGCACCCACTTTTTCAACAGAATCCTTGCCAAAGACCACGTGGGTCGGCGTATTGTACTCAAAACTGCGCATACAACATTCCTCCTGTCTGCATGTTTCCTTGTGTTCGGTGTATAGCATTATCATAGCATATTTACGCAAAAAAGACAATTGACAGACTTTGCGTTTTCCGTTACGATAATCGTGACAGAAATCATGGAAAAGGAGAATGATATGAGTTGTTCAAAGAGCTGCGGAAAAGACTGCGGCAAAAATCATTGTGGGGCTTGCTGCGGCGGAGCGTGTCATTCTTTGACGCTGGTTCCGGCGGAATATGCGTTGCTGCAGACGTTTGCTGTGACACCGTTTTTGCCGGTTGCCGCCAGCTGGAATTTAAAAACACCGATTTATTTGGAGGATTCGGAGTTTTCGCAGGAAGAATACAGCTGGGCAATTCAGGCCTTGGCGCTGAAGGGCTTGGTTCGCATAGATTATGATATTCCGCTCGGAAAATTCGATTATTCGGCGTATCGCTCGTATCCGATGCACGGAAGCATGGCACTGACGGCTGCCGGACAGGATATTGTGGAGCAGCTGGCGATTCAAGATATCACGCCTATTGACAAAAGCGAAAGAATAGACTAAAATGTGGATAAAAATAGTATAGTTTATTTTTGTGCTCAGATGCATGCATCTGTTAGAAATTGAGGAAAACATGTCAATAGAAGTCGTACAGGGAATTCTGATTCCGTTTGCCGGAACATCGCTGGGTGCAGCCTGCGTTTTTTTCATGCAGCGAACCCTGCGGCCGATGATCCAGCGCGCCTTGACCGGATTTGCGGCGGGTGTCATGGTAGCGGCCTCCATTTGGAGCTTGTTGATTCCGGCTATGGAACAGTCTGCGTCAATGGGGAAACTGTCATTTTTTCCGGCTGTCGCGGGGTTCTGGATCGGCGTTTTGTTTTTGCTGGTTTTGGATCGCGTCATTCCGCATCTGCACATGGGAAGCAGTGAGGCGGAAGGCCCTTCGGTGAGCCTGCAGCGCACGACCATGCTGGTCTTTGCGGTTGTGCTGCACAACATTCCGGAAGGCATGGCGGTCGGCGTTGTATACGCCGGTTGGCTGGCGGGAAGTTCCGGATTGACGTTGATGGGAGCCATGGCTTTGTCCATTGGCATTGCCATTCAGAACTTTCCGGAAGGCGCCATTATTTCCATGCCGCTCCGCGCGGAAGGCATGGGAAAGGGGAAATCCTTTGTTTGCGGTGTGCTGTCCGGTGCCGTGGAACCGATTGGCGCATGGATTACTATTTTGGCGGCAGAACACATTGTTCCGTGGCTTCCGTATTTGCTCAGCTTTGCGGCGGGCGCGATGATGTACGTCGTTGTGGAAGAGCTGATTCCGGAAATGTCGGAGGGACGGCATTCCAATGTGGGAACCCTGCTGTTTGCCGTAGGCTTTACCTTGATGATGACGTTGGATATTGCACTGGGATAAGGGAGGCTTGTATATGCAGACGTATCGCAAAACAACGCAGCAAATGATGGCGGATACAAGAGATAAATTGATTTTGGATTTGCGAAAGGACAGAGAATTCCGGCTGGGAACCATTCCGGGCGCGGTGCATATCTATTGGGAAGACCTGCAAAATCGAATGCAGGAACTGCCAAAGGACAAGCCGATTTATATGATGTGCTATACCGGAGAAACCAGCGATGAATTTGCACAGTGGATGCAAGAGCACGGCTGGGAAGCGTACAGCATAGAGGATGGCTACCGAGGATTTTATCGTTGGCAGATTACACAGGAATAACAGACAGAAAAAGCCTTCCGGCGGGAAGGCTTTTTTTTACATCTATCGGGATAATCGACACGAAATCTTAATACCCAAATTGCCTGAAATACGCTATACTAAGAGCATATACGCGCGGATATACGCGCAAAGACTTGCAAATGGTCGAAAAATACTTTACAATAGGAAGAAATTTGTAACCATGTAAAGAATACGTGTGAGGATGAGAAAAAATCAAATGAAACTGTTGAGTTTTGCTGTTCCGTGCTACAATTCGGAAGCGTATATGGAAAAGTGTATTGAGTCTCTTTTGCCGGGCGGAAAAGATGTGGAAATTTTGATTGTTGACGACGGCTCGTCAGATCGAACGGCGGAAATTGCAGACGCGTATGCAGAGCGGTATCCGGGCATCATTCGCGCCATTCACCAGCCAAACGGCGGACACGGCGCGGCGGTCAATACCGGCTTGAAAAACGCCGCGGGCATCTATTTTAAGGTGGTGGACAGCGATGACTGGCTGGATCGCGATAGCTATCTGCGCGTGCTCAAGCGCCTGCGGACACTGATCAAGCTGAATACACTGCCGGATATGTTCCTTGCCAATTACGTGTATGAGAAAGAAGGCAGCAAGCACAAGAAGGTCATGCGTCAGAAGGGCTTTCCGAAAGAGAAAATGTTCGGGTGGGATGATGTCGGACATTTGGTCAAGGGCCATTATATTTTGATGCATTCGGTCATTTACCGCACGCAGATGCTGCACGACTGCGGATTGCAGCTGCCGGAACATACTTTTTACGTTGACAATATTTACGTGTACAAACCGTTGCCGTATGTCAAAAACATGTATTACATGGATGTGGACTTGTATCGGTATTACATTGGACGAGAAGATCAGTCGGTCAACGAGCAGACGATGATTCGGCGCATTGACCAGCAAATTCGCGTCAATAAAATCATGTTCGCGGATGTCAATTTGCTGGCGGTCAAAGATAAAAAATGCCGCCGATACATGTTTAATTATCTGGAAATTGTCACGACCATTACCGTGACATTGGCGATTTTATCCGGCACAAAGGAAAATCTGAACAAGCGCGACGAGCTGTGGTCGTATATGAAACAGACGGATAGACAGCTGTATAACAAGCTGCATCACAGCGTCATCAGCCGATACATGAACCTGCCGGGAAGAACGGGACGGTTCTTAGGCAAAGTAGCATATCGCATTTCCCGCAAAGTCTACGGATTCAACTAAATAAGCAGATAAAAAGTGTCTCTGAGCGTGTTCAGAGACACTTTTGGTATTTATTACCAATACTGTACAAAATTTCCTTCTATCAGAAGAAAGTTGACAACCGGTTTTGTGATGCCTATAATGTAGTTTGTATAAAAATTCAAAAGATTGGTGGAAGACAAATACATGAGTAATTTGAAAATCGGTCTGCCGCGCGCCATGCTGTACCATCGGTATTCGATGTTGTGGACAGTGTTCTTCCAGCAGTTGGGCGCAGAGGTAGTAACCAGTCGGCCGACGGACAAGGAGATTTTGGATCAGGGCACCGCACTGTGTGTGGATGAAGCCTGTCTGTCCGAAAAGATTTATCTGGGACATGTGAAATCACTGATAGGCACGTGTGACTATATTCTCGTGCCGCGCATCAGCAACTTTGGACACAAGCATATGATGTGTGTGCGCTTTGAAGCGATGCCGGACATTGTCAAAAATGTATTCCGCGATGTTCCGCAGAAATTTTTGACGTATAATTTGGACGTGCTGCAAAAACAGGATGAGAAAACTGCCTTTTACGGCATGGGAAATCAGCTTGGATTTGACAAAAAGACCATCAAAAAAGCCTATGCAACGGCAAAGGCTGTGGAACAGCGCGCATGGAAAAAACAGCTGGCAGAGCAGGAGACCTTGTACAAGTCTGCGGGCACGAAAATCCTCGTTGCAGGTCACAGCTATGTCATAGAAGATCCGTTTTTGGGAAAGCCGGTTATGGATGTCCTGCGCAAGCTGGATGTCACGCCGATTCGAGCGGATATTACCGAACGCGAATCCGCGTCCAAACGCAGTACCATACTCTCTCCGACGATCAAGTGGGAGCTGAACCGTGAAATCGTCGGCAGCCTGATGGCAAATAAAAGCAAGGTAGACGGCATCATTTTGCTCAGTGCGTTTCCGTGCGGACCGGACTCTATGATTGACGAGATGATTCAGCGCCGCATGAAGGGCGTTCCGATTCTCACGCTGACGCTGGACGCGCAGAGCGGTACCGCGGGTGTGGAAACCCGATTGGAAAGCTTTGTCGACATCATTCACTTTAAGGAGGGAACATTATGACACCGGTAGAAATTCCGTCTACGTCAAATCAGAAAAAAATTATGTTCCCGCGCATTGCCCATTACAGCGGCGTGATTCGCTATTTTATCGAAGTCTGCATGGGACAGAAATACATCCTGCCGCCCAAAATGACGCGGCATACGCTGGAAATCGGCGCACGATACAGTCCGGATACGGTCTGTACGCCGTTCAAGAGCACGCTGGGATGCATGATTGAAGCGCTGGATTCGGGCGCAGATACGCTGATGATGTCACACGGTCTGTGCCGTCTGGGTTACTACGGTGAATTGCAGGAGCAGATTCTTCGAGACCTCGGCTATGAATTTGATTTTATCAATCTGGCTGCATACAGCACCGGAAAGAAAAAGGATTTATTGAAAGTCCTCAAGCGTATCAATCCGAAAGTAAAGTATACGCGTATCATCCCCGGAGCAATGGATGCGCTCAAGCTGCTGGAATACATTGATGAAGTGACGGATGAGTATTATCAAAACTGCGGGTTTGACCCGTCCGGTGCGTATAAAAAAGCATATAAGCAGTTCCTGCGGGAGACAGAGCGCGTATCATCCCGACAGGATATTGACCGCATCTATCGGGAAGTAAAGAAGGTATTCAGCGACACGCCGCTGGATAAACCGGCGGAACCGCTGCGTGTCGGCATTGTCGGTGAGTTCTTTACGGTTATGGATCCATTTTCCAATTTGGATTTGGAACAGACCATCGCAGATATGGGCGTGGAAGTACATCGTTGGATGAATGTATCCAACCGCATGGTGCATTATCCGGGCGAAAAGAACATGAATGCAAAGATCAAAGATCTGTGCACGTATGAAATGGGACCGACGTCTACGGCGAATATTTGGGCGGCAAGAGAATATGCCCGCCGCGGGTTTGACGGCATTATCCATGTCAAGTCAGCCGGATGTACGCCGGAGATTGATGTCATGCCGGTCTTGCAGACCATCGGCGCGGAAGAAAAGATTCCGATTCTGTATTTGACCTATGACGTACAGACCGGCGAAGCGGGTCTGATGACGAGACTGGAAGCATTTTATGATATGATTGCAATGAGAAAGGATGTATTTTAACGGATGGGACGTCAACATGCATATCTTGGAATCGATGTCGGTTCCATTTCCACCAAAGGCGTGATTATAGATAAACAGAACAATATTTTGGCGAGTGCGTATATTTGGACACAGGGAGATCCGATTGGCGCCGTCAAGAAGCTCGTCGCTCTGCTGGAAAAGCAGTTTGATAAAGAACAGTACAAAGTCGTGGCAACCGGCACGACGGGCAGTGCGCGCAAGCTGGTCGGCGTTATTGTCGGCGCGACCATGGTAAAGAACGAAATTACCGCGCATGCTGTCGGCACGACGACATTTTATCCGGAGGTTCGCACGATTTTGGAAATCGGCGGTCAGGATTCGAAAATTATTCTGGTAGAAAATGGCGTGGCGGTAGATTATGCGATGAACACGCTGTGTGCTGCCGGAACCGGCGCATTTTTGTCCAGTCAGGCAAAGCGTCTGGGCATTGAAGTGGAAGATATTGGCGAGTACGCGCTGAAATCCAAGCATCCGACACAAATCGCCGCGCGATGCACGGTGTTCGCGGAAAGCGATTTGGTGCATAAGATTCAAATGGGTCATCCGCGCGAGGACATCATTGCCGGCGTCTGCAACGCAGTTGCGGCCAATTATATGAACAATGTCGGCAAGGGAAAAAAGATTGCAAGTCCGGTCGTGTTCCAAGGCGGCGTTTCCAAGAACAAGGGCGTTGTGGCGGCGTTTGAAAAGCTGCTTGGCTGCGAAGTCATCGTTGACCAGAACGGCCATCTGATGGGCGCGCTCGGCGCGGCGATTTTGGCGCGCCGAAGCAACAAACGGCAGGAATTTGACTTTGCCATGGAAGAAATGGAGTTTTATACCAGAGAAGCGAGCTGCGGACGCTGTCCGAATAACTGCGAGATTATCTGTGTATTCCGCGATGGCAAGCTGATTGACAGCTGGGGCAATCGTTGTGAGCGAGGCGAAGTAAAGCGATAATATGGGAGGTGCAGGATGATAGATACCGTTCTCTTTGATATTGGAACCGTTCTGGTAGAGTTTGAGTGGCAGCAGTATCTGCACCGCATGGTGGCAGACCCCAAAGAACGGCAAATGATTGATGATGTCATGTTTCAGAGCGGCTTGTGGGATGAGGTTGACCGCGGCGTATGGACGGAACAGGAAGTGCTGGATGCATTTTTTGCCCGCGTTCCGCAGTATCGGGAAGATATTCAGCGCATCTATGACAACATCGGCACAAGCCTGATTAAAAATGCGTATGCGGATACTTGGATTGATGAGATGAAGGCGCGGGGACTTCGCGTATTGTTTTTGTCCAACTATGCGCGGTATATTATCGACAAAGTGCCGGAGAGCTTTACTTTTTTGGAAAAGATGGACGGCGGCGTTTTTTCCTGTGATGTACATTTGCTCAAGCCGGATCCGGCGATTTATCAAACCTGCTTGGAGCAGTATCAGCTGACCGCAGAGCGCTGTCTGTTTATTGATGACAGAAAGGACAACTGTGAGGCGGCGCAGAAGTTTGGCATTCATACGGTACATTTTCAGACGTTTGAGCAAGCACACGCGGATGCACAGCGCTTGCTGGAACAGGCATAACAAAAAAGGCAGAGCATAAAATCATGCTCTGCCTTGGTTTTTAGATATGCGGTTAGCTTTCGCCGTTTGCCTTGCCGGAAATAATCCACGGAGCAGGCTGCGTCTCGAAGTTGTGCTTTTGGTTGAGGTGAGAAACGGCAATCTGAATGATCTCCACATCAATGATTCCCATCTTCTTGCACAGCTCAGACATGCTGGCAGCAACGCCGAAATCCAACGTATAGATGACAAACTCCATATTTGGATTGAGCTTGAGCAGACATGCCATTTCCTGTTCCATGCTGGCAGATGCAACGAGCATCGTCACATCCGGAACCGGAAGATTTTGGAAGGTTTCCTCGTCCACATGATCCACGATAGAAACGTTGTTGAGACCGAACTGACTGACATTGTCCTCCAGTGTCTTGCGGTCATGTTTGTTGTACTCGACAGCGATGACCGTGCCTTCTGCTGCGAGATTTGCGGCTTCCACGGCGATGGATTCACCGGAAATCACACAGATATTTTTTTGCACATCAATCTGCATCTTGCTCAGGATGACAGCACGAATTTCTGCGCCGACGTAACGAACAGAGCCGTATGCAAAGGATTGATTGCTCATGCCGAAGCGGAACGTGCTGCGGGCATTCGGATTGAGAATCAGCATGCCCGCGGATGCATTGATGCCGCGATCCATCATGTCATAGATCTTGTTTTGCTTGATGGGGCCGGATGGCTCGCTGCCTTCGTTGTAGATGACCGTGCATTCGCCCAAACCTGCGTTGAACATCCGATAGAAAATATCCGGATGGCCAGCCTCGGTAAACACAAGCGTAGAACGATGCGATTCTACCGTTGGAATCAGATTTTTATTCTTTCGCGTAATATCCAGAATCTTGACACGCTCCAGATCGACGTCTGCCTGATCGGAAAAATACTGAAGCCATGCCAGAATGTGGGCATTGGTAAAAAGATTGTTTTCCATGATAAAACAACTCCTTTGCACTTAATTTCTTATATCATATCACACTTTTGTTATAAATGCACGAGAAAATCAAAAAAAGTACGAATAAATTGTGCGAAGTTGGGAGAATACTTGGATATTTGCGAAAAAATACATAGAACGCACAGTAATTCTGGAAAAGCGAGGCAATCTGTGGTAAACTAATTCTAAACATCAACAGATATGTGTGAAGAGGGAGAGCATACATGCGATGAACAAACGACAACGATTGCTCTGGCCAATCCATGCGATGCTCATTGGTTTGGTTATCATCTGCGTTATATCTACGGGCAAATATATTCATAATTATTATTATGCGACGGCACAGGCGCAGGCAGTGCTGGAGCATCCGGAGGTCACGGTTGAGCAAATCAACAGCCGGACGCTTGCCTTTATTCCGGAGCAGCCAAAGGCGGCATTGATTTTCTATCCCGGGGGAAAAGTCGAGTACACCGCGTACGCGCCGCTGATGCAGGAGTTATCCAAGCAAGGATTTCTTTGTTTATTGGAAAAGATGCCGGTAAATCTTGCTGTGCTAGACATCACGGCGGCGGATGGACTGCGCGAGAAGTTTCCGGACATCGAGAAATGGTACATCGGCGGCCATTCTCTGGGCGGATCTATGGCGGCCATTTATGCATCCAGACACGCAGAGCAATTGGACGGATTGGTTTTGCTCGCTGCCTATTCCACGGCAGACTTACGGCGGACCAAACTGAAAACGCTGTGCATTTATGGCAGCAATGACGGCGTCATGAATCGTGACAAATACAGAGGATACAAAGGTAATTTGCCGGTGGGCTATGCAGAAACGATTATTAGCGGCGGAAATCATTCCTATTTTGGCAGTTACGGCCAGCAGGATGAGGATGGCGCTGCAAGCATAAGCAATAGAGAACAAATGGCGGTAACCGCGAGCATTTGCCGCAGTATTTTCTTGGAAAACGATACTTGATGAAATCAATACGCCATGTAAAGCAATTTGACTTTACATGGCGTATTGCTGTTTGGGGTGCATCCCGCAGGTTTTAGACAAAATATTAAAGGGAAAATCACAATTACATATTGACTTTATCGTGCTAAAAGAATAAAATATAACATGTACTTGGCATAGCGGAATCATACATGACGTTTTGCCTATCATGAACTTTTAGGAGAAAGAAAATATGAAACTGAAAAAGATTGCAGCCATGCTGATGGCTGGCGTGATGTGTATTGGTCTCATGGCCGGATGCGGCTCGTCTGATAAAAACGCGCAGACGGATTCTACTGACCCGAAGGATCGCACCCAGCTGACTGTTGGTTTTGACGCAGAGTTCCCGCCGTATGGATATAAGAACGGCGATGATTATGAGGGTTTTGACTTGGATTTGGCACAGGCCGTTTGCGATTACTACGGCTGGAAGCTGGTAAAGCAGCCGATTGACTGGGATTCCAAGGATATGGAGCTGAGCGGCGGTTCGATTGACTGCATTTGGAACGGCTTCACGATGAACGGCCGCGAGGATGACTACACTTGGTCGAAGCCGTACATTGATAACTCGCAGGTTGTTGTTGTCAAGAAGGATTCCAATATCACCAACATTGACGGCCTGTCCGGTGTCATCATGGACGTACAGGCAGATTCCTCTGCACTGGCTGCGCTTCAGGGCGACGATGCAACGGATGTCGGCAAGCAGATTGCTTCTTCTGTCGGCCAGCTGGTACAGGTATCCAACTACAACACCGCATTTATGGATTTGGAATCCGGTGCAGCAAATGCCATTGCCATGGACGTTGGCGTAGCAAATTATCAGATTGCAAATCGCGGCGCTGATAAATACACGATTCTGGATCAGAAGATTTCCTCTGAACAGTATGCCATTGGCTTCAAGAAGGGCAATGACACCCTGCGCGATCAGGTGCAGACCGCATTGGATGCGCTGCAAAAGGACGGCACACTGGATAAGATTGTAAAGGAATGGTCCGAGAAGGACGATGGCGCATATAGTTTCCTGTCTGAAACTTGGTGCTTGAACAAGCAGTAACACTCGCTTGGTTTTTGTTAACAGAGCGGCGGAGAATCCTTTTCCGCCGCTTTTTATTTCTATCATGAAGAAAGAGGGCACACGATGCAATACTTTATTTCTGTTGTGCAGGAGATCGGCGCAGGTATTTCTTCCTCGCTGCTGCTGTTTGTCCTGACATTGATTTTTTCTATGCCGCTCGGCCTGCTGGTATGTTTTGGACGCATGTCCAAAATCAAGCCGCTGTCCATGGTGTTTAACTTTGTGATTTCGGTTCTGCGCGGTACACCGCTGATGCTGCAGCTGGTCGTTGTCTTTTTTGGCCCGTACTATGTGTTTGGTATGAATGTATCCAATACATGGCGTTTTTGGGCGGCAATCGTCGGCTTTTCCATCAACTATGCAGCATATTTTGCAGAGATTTATCGTTCCGGCATTCAGGCAATTCCAAAGGGACAGTATGAAGCGGCGGAAGTGCTGGGCTATACCAAGACACAGACGTTCTGCAAGATTATTTTTCCGCAGATGGTCAAGCATGTTCTTCCGCCGGTCACCAATGAAATTATTACACTGACAAAGGACACATCGTTGGCATTTGTTTTGGCATATGTGGAGATGTTTACGCTGGCAAAGCAGGTTGCAGCGTCTGATGCGTCCATTGCACCGCTGTTTGTTGCAGGTTTGTTCTATTACGTGTTCAACTATGTGGTTGCATTTGTTATGGAGCGTTTGGAGCGCAAGCTCGCATATTACCAGTAAAGAGGAGGGAATATCATGAAACTGCTGGAAATCAATCATTTGAAAAAATATTTTGGCGAACTGGAAGTTCTCAAGGATATTTCTATGAGCGTAGAAGAAGGCGAAGTTGTTTCCATTATCGGCCCGTCCGGCTCTGGTAAATCGACCCTGCTCCGCTGTGCAACCATGCTGGAAACCATGAATGGCGGCGATTTGCTGTACGGCGGTACAGCGGCTGTCAAAAATGGTACTTATGCCAGCAAAGAACAGTTGGCAAAAATCAAAGAGTTTTACGGACTTGTGTTCCAGAACTTTAATCTGTTTCCGCATTATTCCGTCATGAAAAACCTGATTGATGCACCGGTGCATGTGCAGAAGCGCAGCAAAGGTGAAGTGATGGACGAGGCCAAGCAGCTGCTGGAGGATGTCGGTCTGGCAGATAAAGCGGATGCATATCCGTGTCAGTTATCTGGCGGACAGCAGCAGCGCGTTGCGATTGCGCGTGCATTGGCAATGCATCCTCAGATGCTGTTTTTTGATGAGCCGACGTCGGCGCTGGATCCGGAACTGACCACGGAAGTGCTAAAGATTCTGCGTCAACTGGCAGAGAAGAAAATGACGATGGTCATTGTCACCCATGAGATTGACTTTGCGCGTGCAGTATCCGACCGCGTCATTTTTATGGCGGACGGCTATATTGTGGAAGAGGGCGCACCGGCGGACGTGATCGACAACCCGCACAACCCGCGTACACAGGCATTTTTGCGCAAGGTGCAGCGATAAGACAATATTCAGAAAAAATTATTCAAGCAACCGAAAGGGCTTGTTGTCTGTGAATTGCAGGCGGCAGGCCCTTTATCGTTTGTTCGTTTTTCTTTTTGACATAGTGAAACACCCCATTTGTTAGACCGTACATCATACTGTTTAACAAATGGGGTGCGGTTCACTCCGGATGTTTTTAATTATCTTCTGCGGGGAACAAATCTGGATTGTCAGCATAGACCAAATCTCGAATATACTGATTCAGACTTTTTCCATGATTTTCGGCAGCCTGTTTCCATAAAGGTGCCTCTTCGACTGGTATTCTCAACGTCTGATTTTTAAATTTTGCAAGATATTTGTTTGTGCTCTTCTTTTTTTTCTCATATGCCGGCTTTTCGCCATTCAACCTTCTTTTTCTCTCATCTGATTCTTTGCTCATCTTTCGTCCTCTTTCGGTAACGTATAGTCAAAGCCCGCCTTGTCCATTGCGTCGTGCATCATTCCGATAATGAGTTGTTGCAGACTGGTATCGTTCTGGGCAGCAAATTCTTTCCATTTCTCACGCTCGCCTTTGGGAACACGGAATTTGATTTCACTGAACTTAGAGTGGTATCTTGCAATAGCCTGTTTCTTCTGCTGGTAGGGTGTTTTTGCTGTAGTGCCGTTCAAGCGTCTTTTTCTCTCGTCCGATTCTTTGCTCATATCCAAACCTCCGTATTATGTACAGTATACAGCAAGCAGGCCAGACAGTAAACACTCGATTTTCAATCCGCGCGCAAAAGAAAAGAGCCAATGCGCCCAAACGCAATGGCTCTAAGAAAGGGGTGACCCCTATGGACTGCCCACCGTATGAGGGCAGCGGGTGGTATAGCCAAAGCGGCTATATCGCCCCGCCGAAACAGTTCGCGAATTCCTCAGTTATGAGGAATATCGTGAATGGTTAGCCGAACTTGACAGGGAAAACTAACCACGGATACCCGGCGCGGCGGGTGTAAAACATACCGCGCACAAGAAAAATAATTTGTATAGCTAGTATAGCAGACGTACAGGAGATTTGTCAAGCCTGCGAAAACCCAAGAGAAGCGAACGGCGATTACGTCGAGCAAGCTGAGCGGCAAAATCTTAAGAAGAATAGAAGGATTGTCCAAGATGTATTGTAGTCCTGCACAAAATCAACTTTTTCTTCACGCATACAATTGCGTCTATAGAGAAAATATGCTATGGTAAAAGAGAATACATTCAGATTTATCAAAAGGAGTGGAGCATATGCCGCACCGTTACTTTACAACCGAAATTGCCGATGGAACTGCTTTTTTACGAGGCAAAGACGCACATCATTTGGCTCGTGTCATGCGCGCAAAACTTGGCGAAACCGTCATTCTGTGTGATGGAAATGCCGTTGAATACACCGCACATATCACCGGATTTCCGGAAGATGCTGTCGAATTTTCCGTAGAGGAAGGATACCCAAGCACCGCAGAACCAAATATCACGGTCACCTTGTACGCTGGATACCCCAAACAGGACAAGCTGGAAGAAATCATTCAGCACGGCGTAGAATTGGGCTGTGCGCGCTTTATCCCGTTTTTCAGTCGATACTGCGTCGCAGCTCCCAAAAAAGAGGAGCAAAAAAACACGCGATACAACCGCATCGCCGCTGAGGCCGCCAAGCAATGCGGCAGAGGTATTTTGCCTGAGGTCTGCATGCCGTTGAAAAACTTTGCTGCCGTCTGTGCCGATTGGGCGCAGTATGATTTGGTTCTGTTTTTTTACGAATGCGGCGGGGAATCTCTACATACACTGCTGAAACAATTGCCGGAGAAAGACAACGGCGACTGTTTAAAAATCGCCGTGGTTACCGGCTCGGAAGGCGGATTTGCCGCAGAAGAAGCACAAGCCGCGGCACAAGCAGGCGCCAAAACAGTCGGACTTGGTCCGCGCATTCTTCGCTGTGAGACCGCACCGCTGGCAGCACTCTCTGCCATCATGACGCTGACAGGAAACTTGGAATGATGCTGCATGGATAATATTCTGATTGCTGTCAATGCAGTTGTTCCTTTTTTGTGTTATATCTTGTTTGGATATTTCGTTCGCGTTGCCGGAGTGGTGGATGAGCCGTTTATGCGCCGCATGAATCAGATGGTTTTTCGCGTGTTTTTTCCCATCATGATGTTTTACAATTTGTATCATCATGCCTCACAAATTACACCGGACAAGAAATTGATTCTCGTCAGTGTAATCAGTGTTCTGCTCACTATTTTAGCAGCTTTTCTCATTGTTCCGCGCATTGTCAAAGAAAATGCCAAACGCGGCGTCATTATTCAGGCGATTTACCGGAGTAATTTCGTGCTGTTTGCGCTGCCGCTCTCCACCAATATCTTTGGTGACAGCGGCGCAGCGATTGCATCCGCCATGATTGCAATTATTATTCCGATTTATAATATCTTTGCCATCATGATTCTGGAGTATTTCCGCGGAGATGACATTCGGGTACTCCCGCTTCTCAAGCGCGTGCTGTCCAATCCCATGATTTTCGGCGCGTTGGTCGGATTGGTCTTTGTCGTATTGGGGATTCCATTGCCTGCGTGCATAGAAAAACCAATCGCTCAATTTTCTGATTTGACAACACCGCTCGCGCTGTTTATTTTGGGCAGTACGCTCCATTTTTCTTCTCTGTTGGATCATGCCAAGTACGTCATTCCAACACTTGCTGTGAAATTGTTCGTACTTCCTGCCTGCATGCTGCTTGTGACGCTTGTCCTGCAATTTGAGCCGGTCAGCCGTTTTGTCTATTTGACCATGTTCGCCACACCGGTGGCGGCGGCTTCGTATCCGATGGCCGCCAACATGGGCGGTGACGGCGCCCTCGCCGGAGAACTGGTTGTGGCAAGCACTGCAGTTTCCGTCGTGACGCTGTTTTTGTGGATTTTCGTTCTAAAAAGCTGCGGATGGATTTGATTTTCTCTCAAACCTATTTTTTATTCCTGTATCTGTCCGATTTGCATGGCTTGCTGCACCGGCCGGAGCTCTCCGGTTTTTACGTCGCAGATATATCCATAAATAGGAATCTTCTTGGAAATCAGAGGATGATTGCGAATGTATGTCACATCATCCGTGACACTTTGTTCCAAATTTCGTATGGGCTGAAAATTGATATACTGTCCGGCGCGGCTGCCGCCTTCTTTGACCGGATTGTACCAGCCGTTGTTTCCATAAACAGCGGTCTGTAAACTCTCCTCCAACAAATCACAGAGAATATCATTGGTAAAATTCATCATGCCGCAATCCGTGTGCTGAATGACAAAAATTGCCTTTGCGCCTTGGAATTTATGCGCCACAACCAGCGAACGAATTGTCTCTTCGTTTGCTCTGCCGCCAGCGTTTCGAATGACATAGGCCTTGCTTTGTTCCAGACCCGGAAACTTTTTCGAGTCAAGCCGCATATCCATGCACGTCAAAATGGCAATTTTTTCATCTGGTTTTGTAAGATTCATCATAAAAACACCTCGTTTCTTGTTGTATCTATGATAATCGGAGCAAGATGCTTTGTCAATAAACTTGAGAATCATTCTTAATGTAGATTTTGTGTTTTACTTTTTTTACTTTCTTATTTCCGGATGCCTTGGTATCTTTTGCAATCCGGTGTATAATAAATGCATGGAAAAAATCACAGAAAGCACAGGTATTACTTATGGCAAAAAAGGGTTTGATTTTGGAGGGCGGCGCGATGCGCGGATTATTTACCGCCGGCGTGATGGATGTCCTCATGGAAAATCATGTAACGTTTGACGGCGCAATTGGTGTTTCTGCCGGCGCTGTATTCGGCTGTAATTACAAGTCCGAGCAAATCGGCCGTGTCTTGCGCTACAACACCAGATTCTGTAACGATCCGCGATATGCCAGCTTTCGTTCTCTGCTAAAAACAGGCGACTTATATGGCGCAGATTTTTGCTATCATGAACTTCCCAACAAGCTGGATCTCTTTGATACAGACACGTATGAAAAAAATCCGATGGAATTTTATGTCGTGTGCACCGATGTGCAAACCGGCAAACCGGTCTATCACAGCTGCCCAACAGGAAAAGACACGGACATCACATGGATGCGTGCTTCCGCTTCCATGCCGATGGTATCGCGCGTCGTAGAAGTAGGCGGTTATCAGCTATTGGATGGCGGCATTTCCGATTCGATTCCGATTCGCAAGTTTCAGGAACTGGGATACCAGAAGAATGTCATTGTATTGACACAGCCAATGGATTACATCAAGCACAAAAACAAGCTGCTGCCCCTGCTCCGGATTGCTCTGCGTAAATATCCGGAAGTGATTCACGCCTTAGAAGTACGGCACGATATGTATAATCAAACAACCGCGTATGTCCGCCTGCTCGAACAGCAGGGTGATGTCTGTGTGATTCGTCCAGATACCCCGCTGAACATCAAACAGGTCGTACATGATCCTGCGGAACTCAAACGAGTCTATGATCTCGGCAGAAAGGCCGGAGAAGCAAAATTGAAAGACGTACAAGCATTTTTGGCTTAAATATAGTACAGAAAACGGAGGAAATACATATGGAATTACAGTTTCCGTTGATTTTGGACGGCGCGACCGGCACACAGCTGCAAAAGCGCGGATATACCAACGAGCAGTGCGCAGAGCAATGGGTGCTGGAACATCCGGAAGCCATTCAGGATATTCAGAAAAACTATGTTGCTGCGGGAAGCAATATCGTGTACGCGAGCACATTTGGCGCCAATCGCATCAAGCTGGAGGGCAATGGCATTCAAAACCAGACAGCTGCGTATAATACACGCTTGGTCGGTCTGTCTCAGGAGGCAGTCGGAGACAACGCGATGGTTGCCGGTGATATTGCGCCGACGGGTAAATTTTTGTATCCAATTGGCGATTTGAGTTTTGAAGATTTGCTGGATGTGTATACCGAGCAGGCACAGGCGCTGGAGCAGGCGGGTGTTGACCTGTTTGTTATCGAAACAACCATGACGATTCCGGAGGCGCGCGCGGCACTGCTGGCAGTCAAGAGTGTCAGCAAAAAGCCGGTTTTTGTGACGTTTACTTGTGACGAAAACGGTAAGACCTTAACAGGCACGGATGTTGTCGCGGCATTGGTTATCATGCAGAGCATGGGCGCGGATGCGGTTGGTCTCAACTGCTCGGTCGGTCCGGATCAAATGCTGCTGCAGCTGGAACGCATGGCACAGTACGCACAAGTGCCGCTCATTGCAAAGCCGAATGCCGGTATTCCGGAAATGGTTGACGGCAAGGCAGTATATACGTGCACACCGGAAGAATTTGCCGCCCTTGTACCGGAGATGGCGGCGGCTGGTGTTGGTGTGTATGGCGGCTGCTGCGGTTCAGAGCCGGCGCACATTGCGGCATTGGCACAGGCGGTCAAGCAGGCGGAAATCAAAAAGCCGGCATCCAAGCACATGGATGAGCTGGTCGCTGCAACCGAACGCGAGGTCTTTGTTTTGCCGGCAGATGTTGACTGCGGAGACGTGTTCCCGTGTGATGAAGATGTCATGGATGCCATCGAAGAAGCAGAGGACAGCGAGGATGCTGTTTTGTCCATTCGCATCGAAGAAGCGGACGAATTGGAAAACTTTGCAGAGGGACAGTATGCGATTGTCAAGCCGCTGTGCCTGCACTGCGAGGATGCAGCGCTGTTGGAACAGGCACTGCGCTTGTATCAGGGCCGCGCTTTGTACGCAGGCTCTCTGACAAAGGAAGAATTACAGCCGCTGTGTGAGAAATACGGCTTGCTCGTTCGATAACGCTGCATGTAAACAACACAGACATAACAAAAGAGATCCGTCAGTCGTTTGCTGATAGATCTCTTTTTCTATGGCTTTTTTTATCCGAGCGGAAGTTCACGGAACTTGCGCGGAGAAACGCCGATTTTATCGGTAAATGCACCGGTAAAGCTGGCCTCCGTGCGATAGCCGACTTCTGCGCCAATCGCTTTGATGGGCAGGTCGGTCGATTTGAGCAGATATTTTGCACGATCCATGCGCATGCAAATGATAAATTCGTGCGGGGAATAGTGCAGCCGCGCGCGAAACAGACGGATTAAGTGAGAAGGGCTGAGATGCACTTGCTTGGCAAGCTGCTTGAGCCGCAAATCTTCACCCAAATGCAGCTGAATATAAGAAACGGCCTGCTGGACGGGATCATCGCTGGCCAGCTCGTGATATTCTGCGCTGGGGCGCGCCGCGAGATAACATAGGGTACTGTACAGCAGCCGTGCGTGTTCGGCTTCATTGACCAGCTGATGATTGGCAAATTGGCGAACCAATGTGCGAATTTGTGCGGCGGCTTTGGCATGTTTTTGAGCAGCGTATAAAACTCCGCCGTTTTCCCGCGTCAAATGCTGATACAGCTCCAGCGAATTGACACCGGAAAAATGCACCCAATAAAATTCTACATATTCCGGTGTGTGATAGGCGTGATAATCGTTTCCGTCAAACAAAAGAATGTCGCCGGAATGCGCCGTTATCGTCTTTTCATGGAATTGCAATTCCATCGTGCCGTTTTCGACGAGCATTAACATCAGGCAGTCCAGTCCTTGTCGGCCAATGCGATATCGTTTGTCACAATAATAGTGCCCGCACATGTGTACGGAATAAAACAGCGCCTGCTTTTGCATGGCGATTGTTCCGAAAAAATATTCGGAACCGGATAAAACACCGAATTCTTTCTGTCGAAGCATATAAATCACCTTTATCTTTAATCTTTAATTATATCAGACGATCAGAGAAAGTACAATAAGAAAGAATGGG